>WNFG01003915.1_pt1 | contig 20549 bp, 15 predicted proteins | sample 5400431 | NCBI WGS metagenome assembly WNFG01 (sample SAMN13153346, study PRJNA577476) | soil metagenome | isolation source: 120 cm saprolite under Douglas fir tree site 2 hole 3 replicate 2 | place: USA:California | collected 2015-04-18 | reverse complement strand
TACCGAGGAGCTACACGAAGTCTCTTACCTCGACCAGGTGCGGCTTATCGCGGTGGATCATAGGGCCGCTGAGGATGTCTTCACCAATGACAAATTCAAAGGCCCTCCCTTCCCCGAATTTCGGCTCTATGGCGTCGAGCGCAGGATCTATCCCACCAAGGCCAGGGACCAGAGTGGCAATGACGTGTTGGCGCGTCTGGCCAGGCGCGATAGACTCTACGTAGACACATTTCATCGCAATTCATCGGGGGTGGCCGAACCGCACTACCTTGATCTGGACTTCGGCAACGCTGCTCCTGCTGGCCGGGCAATCCTGGTCTTAAATGGCTGGGTTGACTGGGCCGACGGCAGCACTTTCCTGGCAGCAGCGCGAGAGAGCAAGCAAGGCCTGATCTTCCCTTATTTACAGGTCAAAGACCGTTTGGACCGGTGGCAGACGGTAATTGAGGACATGGGCATACCCTCGGGCAAGCCCAAAAGCATTGTCGTGGATCTTAGTGGAAAATTTCTCTCCGCATCCCGCGAAGTGAGGATCGTTACCAACCTGTGCGTCTACTGGGACGAGATTTTTCTGGCCGAAAAGGTCGCCCAGCCCGCAATCAGAATTACTCCGCTCTCAGCCCAATCAGCGTACCTCCGTTACCGCGGATTCTCCCGGACCACGATTCCTCCTGAGCGCACTCAACCCGAGCATTTCGATTACGAACAATGGTCTTCCACCACCGGCTGGAACCCGATCCCAGGGTCCTACACACGGTATGGAGAAGTACGGGAATTACTGAAAGTTGTTGATGATCGCCTGGTCATCATGGGCTCAGGGGACGAACTGCGCTTGTTGTTCGATGAACGCCATCTGCCCGCGGTACCGGCCGGATGGAAACGTGACTTTCTTCTGCTGGTGGACGGATGGGCGAAGGACGGAGACTTAAACACGGCTTTTGCGAGATCAGTGGGGCCGTTGCCTTTCCATGGAATGAGCAGTTACCCGTATCCCTCATCTCAGCATTTCCCTGCCGATAAAGTCCATAGTCAGTACCAGCTACGCTATAACACACGTCCAGTTATTGATGACCTTAGTCTCCTGCGCCCCTAGTTTACTGGAAATTAACAAGGTAGATAGTTTAGTTGTGTCAAGGTAGAACCTATCGGTAAGAGATATATCTCAAAATGAAACAATCCTTCCCAATTTGGACCTGGTTTGTTCATAGAATAAATTATTGCTGTGTGCTCGCAAATTTTTATAGGTGTTCTGTCTCTGGATTTGATATCAGTAATCTGCCGATGCGGTGGAACCAGCCTCCACATCAGCTCCCAACCTTCACAGTGCCAGCTACTGAACCGACCTTAGGGGTCATAACCGGAGCATTAGACCATGGATATCGAAGCCATTAGAGCCTGGGTCAAAGAAGCAATCAACCGTGTCACCGGTATCGATGCCGATACGATTTCTAATTCAGCCGCATACATGGATGACCTGGATCTGGATTCCCTTGCCATCCTGGAAATCGCGGTAAGCGTGGAAGAGCATTTCAAGTTTCATGCCACCGACGAAGAGCTGACAGCCATCCGCACAGTAGAAGACACTGTGGAGCTTGTCCGGAAACGGATATGTCAGGAAGTTGCATGACGACCCTGCCCACAGTAGTGGTTACCGGAATCGGGATGGTCACCTCCATAGGCACCGGGCGCCACCAGTTCTGGAATGCCTTGCTGGCAGGCCGTTGCGGGTTTGGCCCCGTCAAAAGTTTTGACACCAGCCGCTACAGCGTCCACTTGGGGGCGGAGATCGAGGGATTCAAACCGGAAGAATATGTCCGCAGGCTGGATCCACGCTCCATTGGCCGCTCGTCCCAGTTGGCGATAGCTGCCGCACGGCTGGCCCTGGCGGACGCTTCACTGGACTTAGCGAGCATTGATCTGGAGCGCGCCGGAGTTTGCGCGGGGACCACTTCAGGGGAGCCGCATTTCATTGAACGCTTCGATGAGTGCTATGTTCAGGGCGAATTATCGAAAGTGGGCCCGGAATTCATTACCCGGTATCCATGCCACGTAGTCCCCGGGCATGTGGCCATGGAACTGGGATTGGCGGGCGAGGCCATGATGATCCCCACGGCTTGCGCGGCCGGCAATTACGCAATTGCGCATGCCAGCGACTTGCTGCGCGCGGGCAAAGCCAGCTTCATGCTGGCGGGTGGCGCCGACTCATTCTCACGAATTACCTACACCGGATTTGCCCGCCTGGGCGCGATTGCTCCTGAAGTTTGCCAACCCTTTGACCGTAACCGCAAAGGCATGGTTCCTGGAGAAGGAGCGGCCATGCTGTTGTTGGAATTGAAGACAGACGCACTGGCGCGAGGCGCTCACATCTACTGCGAGGTTGCCGGCTATGGTCTCTCCTGCGATGCGCACCACATGACAGCGGCCCACCCGCAAGGCGACGGAGCGGCCCGTGCCATAAAAATGGCCATGGAGAGGAGCGGAATCACAACCGAAGAAGTGGATTACATCAGTGCCCACGGCACCGGCACCGCTACCAATGACCGGCTGGAAACTGTTGCCGTGAAGAAGACTTTCGGAAAGCATGCCTACAGAATACCCATAAGCTCCATCAAGTCGATGCTAGGACACACTATGGGTGCGGCTTCCGCAATCGAGGCCACGGTTTGCGCGCTTACCATCACCGAAGGCCGTATCCCACCCACGGTGAATTGGAAGGAACCGGACCCCGAGTGTGATCTGGACTACGTCCCGAACGTCGCGCGCGAATGCAACGTCCGGGTTGCAATGAACAACGCTTATGCCTTCGGCGGCAACAACTCATCGTTGATTTTCAGGGCAATGCAGCCTGAGAACGGCATTCAGGTTTCAAATTGAGAAAAAGAGTCGCAATCACCGGGATGGGAGTGATCTCCGCTCTGGGAGATTCAGCCGCAAGTTTGCATTCTGCTCTGTGCAACGGCCAGGCGAGCAGCTACAGCCTTGACGATCCCGGCCGGAACTGCGCCCACGGACGCCGTAGCGGCAGGATATCCGCCTTTCAACCCGAGGTTCATCTGAAAGGAAGGAACCTCAGGCCATTGGATCGCACCGGTCAATTGGTAGTGGCGGCATCGAAGCTGGCTTTGGAAGATAGCGGATGGACGCCGGAGAGGCTGGCCGAACATGATGCCGGGTTGGTGCTGGGGACAATGTTCGGCAGCGTACATACCATCTCCAAATTTGACCGGCATGCCCTTGAACAAGGCCCGGCATGTGCCAGTCCGATGGATTTTGCCAACACAGTAATAAATGCGGCTGCCGGCCAGACCGCGATCTGGCACAACCTGCGCGGCATTAACTCGACTGTCGCAAGCGGATCAACTTCCGGCCTGGCGGCCTTGGGCTATGCCTGCGACCTGATTCGTTTTGGCGGCCAGGTTGCGGTATTGGCCGGCGGCGTGGATGAGTTCTGCTTCGAGTCATTTTGCGGATTCGACCGCGCGGGAATGCTTTCCAAGTCCGGCGATCCGGAAGCCTTTCCGGTGCCTTTTCACACCGGCCGCACAGGATTCGCGGTGGGAGAGGCAGCCGCGTTGCTGATGCTGGAGGAGTGGGATTCGGCAGTGGCTCGCGGCGCACGAATCCTGGCAGAAGTGCGGGGGCATGGCAGTGCATACGATCCCTCCGGCGCAGATTGGGATCAATTCACTCTTTCCATTACGCGTGCCATGAAGGACGCACTGAAAGACGCGGGGTTATCTCCCAAGGAAGTAGGTTGCATTAGTGCTTCCGCAAATGGCAGTGTTCGCGCCGATCAAGCTGAAGCCGTTGCAATCAAAGCCTTGTTCAACGGCAGCGGCCCTGAAATTCCCATTACTGCCATCAAGTCCATGATGGGCGAAACCCTTGGTGCGGCAGGCTCTTTGCAGGCTATTGACCTGGTGGAAACCATGCGGAGCCGCCTGGTCCCTAGGATTCTCGGATTGCAGGAGCTTGACCCTCTCTTGCCGGAACTCAATTTTTGCCTCGCCAATCAGGAGATAGACGGATCGTCGGGGCTGATCAACTCGGTCGGATTTGACGGTAATGTGTACTCGTTATTGATGTCGGCGTATCCGGCATTAGGCTGAAACACGCGCGCAAATCGCGGAGGAAGAATGGCTGTAACCTCAGAACTGCTGGCCCCGCCCGCTCCTTCCCTGGAACAGGCGCCTCTCGTGCCGCGATTCGAAAAGCAGGGCTACGACGAAGACTCGGTTGCCGCCCGGCGCATCTGGCTTGAAAAGAAGACGGGAGCGCGCCTGGCTCACGTGGGTTCTTACTCCATCTCCAGCAAAGATATGCGCGGCAACATTGAAAACCCTGTTGGAGTCAGCCAAGTCCCATTAGGCCTTGCCGGGCCGCTGCTGATACATGGAGCTTACGCGCGCGGCGTGTTCTATGTCCCACTGGCCACAACGGAAGGCGCGCTGGTGCGGTCGTACGAACGCGGCATGACAACACTCACCCGGGCAGGCGGAGCCACTACGCGCGTGGTCCGTGACGAGAACCGCGCTTCTCCGGTATTTCTGTTCTCCGACGTTGCGGCCGCTTACGAGTTTGCGTCTCGCTTGGATGAAAGCTTCGGCAGAATCCGCGAGGAGGCCGAATCCACCACCGGACATGGAAAGCTCTTACGGCTGGAGTGCCAGCCGGTGGGCCGCGAGGTAATCGTCCACTTTTGCTACTTCACGGCAGACGCGCACGGCATGAACATGATCGTGAAAGCGACGGAACATGCGTGCCAGTGGATCCTGCGCCACAGCCAGGCAATCGACTTCTATTTATTCAGCGGAGCCTGTTCGGAGAAGCATGGCAGCGGTTCTCTCTTCTCTGGTGGAAAAGGGAAAAAAGTAGTGGCTGGAGCGCTGCTTTCCTCTGCCCTGATCAACAACTATCTACACCTTAGTCCCGCGCAGTTAGTCGAGATGTGGCACCACACCGTGCTGGGGCACATGCAGTCCAATGCACTGGGATACAACGGCCATTATGCCAATGGTCTTGCGGCCTTGTTCATCGCATGCGGGCAGGATGTAGCGAATCTTGTTAACTCTGCCGTGGGCATTACGAATTTTGAACTCACAAAGAACAATGAGGTCTATGTGAGCGTGACGCTTCCGTCGCTGACCGTTGCCACAGTCGGAGGTGGCACCGGACTGGGAACGGCACGGGAATGCCTGGCAATGATGCATGTAGCTGGAGAAGGGGGCGCTCTTAAGTTGGCGGAAATCGCGGCGGCGACGTTGCTGGCCGGCGAGATTTCCATCGGCGCGGCAATAGCCAGCGGAGAGTTCGTGAGCGCCCATGAACAGTATGGAAGAAACCGTCCGGAAGCATAGGACAGTAACCAACGATTACCAGAAATGAGCGAGGTCGCGGTTTGACTCAGATAGATTATATGTCGCTGAAAACAGAGCTGGAGCCGATCATCGCCGGCGCATATTCCGAAGGACAGGCGCGATTCGGAGACTTGGGCCTTGATTTGCCGACTTATACCGACCGAATTGATTCCATCGTTCGTAAACATCTTGGCAGAGCGCCTTCTGCCGGCCACGCTCTCAGCTTTGTGAAGGCGCTCCACGGCCGGGACCTTTATCTGGCGACCGCCTGCTCCCAATCCAGCCCGGGCACTGCTCGTCACAATTCCGCCGAGCCGCCTGAGCAAGCTTCTGTTGCGTGGAAGATGCTTGAGAGTACCTACAAGGGGCTCATCTACGATCTTGTGCGTTTCTTCTGTCGTACCAGCTTTACGGCGCAGGATCTGGCGGACAGCATACTGGCCGACCTCTTCCTGCCGGACCGCTCGGGCCACAGCCGCATCGCTTCCTACGATGGAAGAAGCTCACTCGGTACCTGGTTGCGCGTCGTAATCTGCAATCGCTCCATCAATGTTCAGCGCTGCAGCGCTTGCGCCAAGAGCACAGATCTGAAGTATGAATTGCCGGACGGTCCCGCCGTGGCCAACATCGAACTGACCGTCCGTGCCCAGCGCTACGGAACCGCCGTGGAGGACTCTCTGGGAACAGCGTGCCGGGGCTTGACATCCCGGGAACGTCTCATGCTGTTATGGCGCTACCAGGACGGGCTGCAGCTCGGGCAGATCGCGCGGCTGCTGGGCATTCACCAGTCAAACGTAACCCGGCAGCTCGAACGCCTGCAAGGAAAATTGCGCGACGATGTGATGGCGATTCTCTCCACCAAGCACGGTCTCAGCAGTTCTGCCATTCAGGAATGCTTTGAGGATATCGTTGAGAACCCGCGCCATGAAGTTTCCATTCTTGAGTTTGTAAAAGCAATGCAGGGACCGTTTCAGGAAAATGGCGTTGAGCGGCCCATGACGCGGCCCGCAAGCCGAAAACCCGGGACCTCACTCAAGCCATCTTTCCCAGCCAATGGCTTTGTGAAAGAGGCATGAGCCACGCCGCCGCAGCGGTCTGACAAGAAGCAATTCGACCTGCGCTTTTATCTCGAGCAGGTAATGAAAAGTCGTCATTCGAATCTCAACTGCCCACCCGCGCAGACGCTCGCAACCGAAGTTGCGAGATGAGATAAGGCGATGGCAGAACACCCTGAAAGCGACTCACCGGAACACATTCCCGAAGAAGACATCGCGGCTTTCCTCGATAACGAGCTCCCGTCTCGAAGACGCGAAGAGGTCATCGGACATCTGGCCATATGCCCTTCATGTAGGACGATCATTGCGCAATCCGAGCAGAGCAAGAAATCAGCCCCCGATCCAAACAGACCCTCTGAATAATCGTCGCTTACTCAGCGCGCGTTCCAGGCGCGAAACCGCAAACTTCCCGCGTGATCTTGTCTATCTTTGTAGTTTTTGTACCGGGATTTTTCGGAAGGTTGGGGCCTCAAGGCGCCCCTCAGGAGTCATTGAGGGTGGCTAGACGTTTCCGCGGTCTTCGCGAGGAGCCGAATACATCGTACGATGCCGTCGTGATTGGCGCCGGCGTCGGAGGACTTACTTGCGCCAATCTCCTCATCCGGGCCGGGCTCAAGGTCCTGCTCATCGAGCAGCATTTCATGGTGGGAGGCTATTGCAGCACGTTTCGACGCAAGGGATACACCTTCGACGCAGCCACCCATTTTTATCCTCTGCTGGGTAATAACTCCACAATCACCGGCGCCTTGCTATCAGAGATGGGCATCACCACCGAGTGGGTGAAGATGGACCCAGTGGATTGCTTTCATTTTCCCGACGGCTCGCGGTTTTCAGTGCCAGCCGATTTTGACTCCTACCTGCGGAAACTAAAAGACGAATTTCGGGAAGAAGCCGAGAACCTGGACAAATTCTTTGCTGTGGTGCGCAAGACCTATCTGATTGGCCTGATGCGCTACTTCCACAACGTCTATAGCGATCGGATCAGGCCTTACGAGCGCCTCACCGTTCGCGATGTTCTGAGCCGGTATTTTCGAAATGAAAAGCTGAAGCTCCTGCTGACGGGGGACATTGGTCATTGGGGTTCTCCGCCATCACGTACATCATTTGTGTTTGACTCCATGCTCCGGCTCTCTTACTTTCTGGGAAATTATTACCCGCGTGGCGGTTCGCAGGTTTTTGTGGACGAATTGGCGCAACGATTTGAGGAGGGTGGCGGACATATCCTGATGAGTTCGCTGGTGCGGCGCGTCCTGGTCCGCAACCACGCTGCCTGGGGAGTGGAAGTGGAGACGGGCACTCCACGGCATAGAACCCACAAACAAATCTCTGCTGGAGTAATTGTTTCCAATGCCGATCTGCGCCATACGCTGGAGCATATGATTGGCCCCGACCTCCTGGATCCGGACTATGTGGAGCGGACCCGGCAGCTTCGCCCCACGTACCCATGTTTTCTCTTGCACCTTGGATTGAAAGATATTCCGCTTGAAGAATTACGGAGAGCAGAGGGCCACCACTGGAGTTCCTGGGACGCAGAAGATGTGTCAACCGATGCATACAAAGTGTTTTTGCCAACCGCTTATGATCCCAGCCTCGCGCCGCCTGGCGGACAGATCGCGATCATCCAAAAACTCAGTAACGTCAAATACGTAGCAGTAACAGACTGGCCTGCTCAAAAAAATGCGGAGGAAGATCAGATTCTGCGGTCTTTGGAACGCCGCCTTCCGGGCCTGTCAGACCGAATCGTGGTCAAGCTGGGCGCGTCGGCCCAGACCTCGTACAGATATACGCTCAACTATCAGGGTGCGATGCTGGGATGGGAGATGTCTCCTGATCAACTGGGAAACGGACGTCCTGCACTGTCTGCCCCAATCAAGAACCTTTTTTTCACAGGGCATTGGACCCAGCCTGGCGGTGGTATTACTCCGGTTATGGTTTCGGCGATGCAAACAGCAAAGCTGATCACCAGTAACCTGCAATGCCGAGAGGCGCCCGCAAAAGCGCTGCAAGTAGCTAACTCCATGGTGGCGCTACCAGCATGAACGCCGCCATTAATCAATTAACGCTGCACTCGGACGCGCCGGCGAGGGTACCGCTCCGTAATCTCGTAGTGTTGGCCACTGAGAACGATGCGTTTAGCCAACAGTTGGTGCACAAGCTTCGCCAAAACCAGCCGGAGTGGCGCTGTTCTCTTCTCGATCCCGGCAGCGCTCGACTCTACAAAAGCGACGACGACGCGCTGACTGGTTTTATCTACGCACCACGGCTGATCACCGGCGATGGCATGACACCAGACGTGGTCGAAGCCAAGCGTCTCTTCGACCGCGCAGCTATTTGGCAGAATTGCCAGTTTGTCCTGCTGTCCAGCGCGCTGATCTACGGAACAGCGCCGGGACGGCGCGGATTTGCTGGTGAAGATTGCTCTCCTCTACCCAGGGGCGACAATCATATTTCCGATCAATGGAATTCGCTGGAAGAATTGGCCCACGAGTACCTGCACGGGACAACGCTCACAATCCTGCGGCCCGCAATCATACTTTCCCAGCCCGGACTATTTAACCATCTCTTTTCACGCAGGCTCGCACCTGCTCTGCCGGGCCACGATCCGGCGTTGCAGCTTCTCAGTCTTTCCGACCTCGCTGGGGCGGTGCTGTGTGCTCTCGATGCGAGAAGAGCGGGCACATTTAACGTAGCCCCGGACCGTGTGGTGCCTCTGCATCAAGCCATTCGACTGGGCGGCGGCACTCGTCTCCCAATTCCGCGCACGCTACAGCGGCCTTTCCAAAGATCAGAAGCCCTGGATTTCCTGCGTTATTCCTGGACCATCTCCAATGAGGAGATAAAGCGGGAGCTCGGCTTTATTCCCTGCAAGTCGAGCGTGGCCGCATTACGCGAATTCCGCGATCAGAACCAGGACTTGACCACGCCAGAACCGCAATTCGATGAATTCGGAATGGATAAAAGCTATATCCGGTTTTACGGCAGGTCCCTGTTCAAATTTCTTTCAGAATACTACTGGCGCATTGAGCACAAGGGCATAGAACACGTTCCGCGGCAAGGACGGGGAGTGCTTGTGGGAATGCATCGCGGGTTTATGCCATGGGACGGTGTGATGGCGCTGCACGCGATGGTGACGAAGACGGGAAGGTACCCGCGTTTCTTAACCCATTCCGCGCTGTTGAAGTTCCCTTTTTTAGCAAACTTCATGACTAAACTGGGGGGCGTGGCGGCCTGCCAGGAGAATGCGGACCGGGTCCTGGAAAGTGGCGAACTGCTGGGAATTTTTCCCGAAGGAATTCATGGCGCCTTCACACATTATCGAAAGGCCTACAAGCTCCAGGCATTTGGGCGGGACGCATTTGTGAAGCTGGCCCTGCGCCATCGTGCACCCATCATCCCATTTGTCACAGTCGGAAGCGCCGAGATATTCCCGATCTTCGGCAAAATTAAATCGCGGGCATGGACAAGATATGCAGGCTGGCCCTGCATTCCGATTACGCCTACATTCCCGTTACTTCCGCTGCCGCTCCCGTCAAAATGGCACACGCAGTTCCTGCCACCCATTGCAGTGGACCAATATCCGCCCGACGCGGCCAAAGACCAATCAGTGGTGAAGACGATAAGCCGCGAAGTTAGGGCAAAAATGCAGCAGGCGGTCGACGATATGGTCGCCCGGCGCCGATCCGTTTTCTTTGGATCAATTTTCGAGCGGAGGACGAATGAAAGCCAAAGCAAGCTTGTGGCGAGTTAAGGACATCTTCCTTATTGCTCTCCGCCACGTTTTGCTGCACGTGCTGCACCAGCACGTCGCCAGATGGCCGAAGCTCGCGCGCAGATTACCTGGCAGCCGTTTGCCCGCACCCGACCGTCTCCGCGTGGCGATTGAAGAGATTGGCGGCACTTTCATAAAGTTCGGGCAGATGATGGCCATGCAAACGGACTTGCTGCCCTTGGATTATTGTGCGGCTCTGTATAGTCTCTTCGACCAGGTACCGGCGTTCGACTATTCGGAGGTGGAAAAGACCTTCCTCAAGGACCTGCAACGAGGTCCGCTCGAGGTCTTTGATTCGTTCGACACGCGTCCTGTCGCGACAGGCTCCATCGGCCAGGTGCATCGCGCGACCCTGCAAGGCCAGAAGGTTGCTGTGAAAGTCATGCGCCCGACCATCATCAGCGAATTCAATACCGACATTGCCACCCTGAGATTCACCGTTCGCCTGGTCAAGCTAGTGCGGTGGCGCAGCCTTTACTGGATTATTGCTCCTACCGAGGAGTTTGTCGCCTGGACCCAGGAGGAACTCGACTACCGCCGTGAAGCGCACTACATGGATGAACTGGGCCGCAATGCCCGGAATAATCCCAACGAAAAAGTTCCCGCAGTCTTCTGGAGTTGTACCACAGCACGAATCCTCACGGCTGAGTTCCTGGAAGGCGTCACGATATCGGAACTCCTGAGAGTCCGGGCAGCCGGCAACGTGACGGCCACTGTGGATTTTGACCAGAACCTTTTCGCCGGCCGTCTGGTTGACAACTTCCTTGGGGACGCTTTCCGCCACGGCATGTTTCATGCTGACCTGCATCCGGGAAATCTGATGATCATGCGCGACAATGTCGTGGGGTATATCGATTTTGGGATCTCAGGGGTGCTGAGCCGTTATTCTCGCCGCCATCTTATTTCCATGACTTTGGCCTATGCACGCGGTGACCTGGAGGCAATGTGTGAGTCCTTCTTCAGGATTACTACTTTCGACAAGAATGCAGATCTCGCCGGCTTTCACCAGGGGCTGAAAGACGCATCGGCCGATTGGTACGGAAACGGAATGGGCGAAAGCAGGCTGCGCCGGAGCATCACGTCCATCATGCTGGATTTGCTGGTGCTTTCCCGCCAAAACGGCATTTGGCCTCAGCGGGACGTCATCAAGTACATACGCTCCGCCATCGCGCTCGATGGTCTGGTCAAAACATTCTCTCCGGAAATGGATATTGGTCTTCACCTGGAGCAGGCCTGCGAACGGCACATTAAGTGGGATTCATCACAAAACTTGATCTCATCTGAAACCCTCGTGGGCTGGTTCGGGGGATCGGCAAATTTGGTTCGGGATGGCGTCCTCCGTGCAATTGCTACTCTGCGCCATCTGGGAACTGACGATTCTCCGGAACACTCGATCTCTTCCGCAAGGCCGAGGAATAGAAAGAACAATCGGTCCGCGAGAGCGTTCAGCTTTACCTGGGTGGCCATCTGCGCTGCGATGATTTTTTGGCCATCTGAGTCAGCGTGGTCCGGTCATAGCCTTCGCATCGCCGGCCCTGCGCTCCTAGGTCTGACATTCATCATATGGCAGGCTCTGAAATCTGTGCGCGCCACGTAGAAATCTTTTCGCATGCTACCTCGATGGGCACATTCCCGATCCGCAAGGCACAGCCGGAAATCCCATGGGGCCGGCGACGCCCCGTGTGGCGCCGGGGACTCTGTCTCCTTCGAAGATCAAGCCAGAAGGCTTCGCGAGTCGCTGCAGCAGATGGGACCGCAGTTTTCCTGTTTTGCTCTCTACCTGTCTTCCCGAATAGATCTGCTGCCTGCGGAATACTGCCGGGAACTCGCGCTTACTTCCCAAATCACCTTGCCTTCCGCGCCATCCACGGTCCACCGCCTGCTCACGGAAGAATTAGGGGAGAAGGTGGAGCGGAGCTTCGACAGCATTGATTATGACCCTGTGCAATCTACGCTGATCACGCAGTCTCATCGCGCCCGGCTGAGGACAGGAGGACTGGTGACGGTGGATTTGCTGCGTCCCGAATTTCATGTTTTGCAAAGCCGGAGCGCTTTCGCGCAATTTCTCGACTCCACTGCCATCAACAGACTTTGCGGCGCCACTGCCAGGGTTCTGACGTTGGAACACGTGGATGCTAAGACTGCGGACCTGGCCGTGGCCGGACGTCCTTACGCCGCAGACGAACTGCTGCGTCGGGTGTGCAGGGTCTGGCTTGAACTGGCATTGTGCCGGCATCATTTTCCGGTTGATCCCCAGCTATACAACGTGGCTGTTTCGGCAAACCACCAGATCTCTTTCGATGGATGCGAGTTCGCTGCATTGCCCAACGCCGCCCGAGAGAATCTGTGGCACTACCTGCAAGCCACCATGGTCGATGATCCGGACCGTTCGTCCATGTATCTGCTGCGGGAAATGCAGGTCGCCGGCAACCGGGACGTAGATCCTCAGGGTTTTCGCAGCAGCTTCCGGCAGTCCGCTTACTTCGCCGTGCTGGAGCCGGTCCTGGGCACCGATAGCAATGCCCTTCCGCAACTCGTGTTCCAACACTGGAAAACGGCGCTGGAGCACGGGTACCGTCCCAAGCCGCATCTCCTTTGTTTTTATCGCGGTTTATTTTCGGTGGCCCGCATGGCCAGAAGCTTGTCCGCCAGCGGAGACCATCTGCGCGAAGCCATGGACGAATTCCGGGCCGCCAGGGTCTTCGATCAAATCCGCGATTTCGCCGACTGGCACTATTTCACTCAGAATGCCGACAAGTTCGCCAGCGCCATGGTCAATTTTCCCAGGACGTTCGATGACGCGCTCACGAGGGCATCACGACCGCCTCAGGAAGTCTTTACCCGGAAGCAGTCTGATATTTCGCGCTCCAGCCGCGGTCTTTCCGCTGGCATGGTAGCGCTTCTTTTTCTGGTTGCTGCAATATTTCTTTCTCAGTCGGCCGGCAAGAATGGGTTTTCGGAGAAGCTCATCATTCTCACGATCATGTTCGCCGGATTAGCTGTATTGCAGAACTTCGAAGATCGTGAAGGAACATGAACCTTCGGACTGCTTAGAGTCTGTCCCTCCCGTTTCTGCCAGTTCGCGCTCGCGCCTGTTGAAAAACGCCTTCCATCCCCGCAAATCCTTACCCATCAAGTGTCCTTATGTTGATAGGCGTTCGTGTCTCCTGTCCGATGATCAACAAGTTTGGCTGTGGAGCCGAAATGCGCAACGCGAAGAGGATCCAACGGAGGTAAGCATGATTGTACGTGACATCACAAAGTCCGCCTTAAGTTTGTCCTGGGCGTTCTCATTGCTGGGAGTAAGTCAGGCCATCAACCTGGTCCGGCCGGGCGAGACTAGTCGAGTGAACAGGTTTGCGCAAATGTCTCAAGTCGCTGCCGATCAGATCGATGAATCCATGAAAGGTGTCTATCGCTCCGGCGAGAACCTCCAATCCTGCATGGTAGATGCGGTGTTTTCGTGGATGAATCCAGCTAGCTGGACGAACCTGGGCAATTCGGCCAATCCGATGAATTTGATTCGGTCGGTCATGAGTGCCGCACAGTCTGGCGCCGGATGTTGCGGGCAATCTGCTGGACCCGCACAGCAACAACCATTTCCGCCAGGCCCTTCCGCGCAGTAACAATGCCGGCGGGCTGGACCGGCTGACACCCGTTGCCGGAAGTTTGCCTTAAAGACGGGAGATCCAGGGGACCCGCTCAAACTGGTTGAGTATCTGTTCAGCCTTGGCATGAAACAACACATGGGCCTGCATGGCAACGACAGTTTCTTCTACCTCGCGCAACACGTCTGACCTTCCGCCGCAAGGCGACTGCCTCGGTGCGCTCGACCTGCAAAAGACCCTCGATATTCTTACCAAGGAGTTGTTCGGTCAGCTAGGGAACACCGGCCAGACTCTGTTTCTCTTTGGAGACGGCGTACAACGGCTGGCGGTCGAGAACGTCTTTGATCTGTTTAGTCCTCAGACCTGGACGCCTGCCAACGTCCTGCGCATGAGTTCACTCGCGGGACGACAAGCGCTTCGAATCTCCGAGCTATGCGCCAATCCGGAAGCTGCGAGTTTAGCGTGGCAGGAGCTCCGCAACAAAATCGAAGTTTTCTATCTGGTGAGAAACCTGGAATCCGTGCTGGGGATTTCCAGTGATGACACCAGGCCTCTTCACGCATTAGTTGAAAAAGCTTACAGCCTGCCGGCGTTTCAGGCTCTATGGGCCGTGGAAGGATTAGGACACTACTATGCGGCTTCTTATTGGCGTCTGCATGGACCGCCCAAGCGTCTGCTGGGGGAGGAAAATGTCCTTGTTCCGGAGAAGAGCCTGTTAATGCTCCATGCGGGCATGGGACTGTTTTTTGGCGATTGGCTGTTAGGGCTGGGCACTCCCAGCCTCACGGTGAATTCCCCGCATTCCCAGTTTCGCAGTGTTGTAGAACGGTTTGTAGAACTTGCCACTGACAATGCTCAGAAAGGCTTTTTGGGGCCGGTCATTGAGTCTTTGGGTCTGGTCACGCGCGATGTCTATCCCGACATGGTCCACTCGGTTTATGCGGCCTTGCTGGAGCAGGCTCCGGAATTGGCAGGTTATTACTGGCATGGAGTCGGACGCGCGCTTTACTTTTCGCGCCGCTATTTCCTGCCGGTGCTCAGCACCGTCTGGAGCGGCATCGACAGCGAAGCGCAAACGTCGCCCCAGCAAAACAATGCCATGGCAGGCCTGGCTTGGGCGGTCGTCCTGGTCAACATGCGCCAGCCGGAGATCCTCGAAGGCATCCTTCGAAATTATGTTGCAGATTCGAAGCTGCAGGATAGCTTTTCCAACGGAGTTGCATCCTCCGTGATCATGCGCCAGGCGACAACTCCCGATGCGTCTTTTATCGCGGCCCTCTATGACTATCGACCGGCTGACCCGCGGCTGATTCCGCTATGGACGCGTCTGCTGACACTGCCAGCCACCGTTGCGTTGAACAAATACTATCCGGTACTTAGGAAACATCGTGCTCTGGGAGAGGTGTTCAGATATCAATATCTGGCTGAATTGACGTCCCGCCTGGAAGGGGGGCCTACACGGCCTCAGGAGCGCAACGTGGCAGAGAGACGAGCGGTCAATCCCTGGACCTGGCAGGATCGGTTGGGTTTCTCTCAGGCGATCGAGATACGTGGCGGGGAGCGGGTCGTCCACTGCGCCGGCCAGGTATCTGTGGACGGAAGTGGAACCCCGCTCTTTGCCCGCGACATGGCCAAACAGATCAACCAGGCGTTGGATAACCTTGAAGTTGTCCTGAAAGATGCCGGTCTCACATTGGCCAACGTCGTGCGGCTGAACTACTACACCACGGACATGGCGGCTCTTTCAAACGCTGCTCCGGCTTATGGTCCGCGCCTGGCGGCGGCCGGTTGCAAACCTGCGGCCACGGCCGTTGCCGTAACCAGCTTGTTCCATCCGGACCTCATGATCGAAATCGAAGCTACCGCTGTTGCGTAGCTTTCAGTACGCCGGTGGCGAAGTGGACGTTGCTGCAAGAGTCGCCTCGTGATCGAGCACGGCGGATAGGAAGATGATGACTGTTGTTGAAAAACCCGCACCTGCTCCGAACTCTCAGGTTTCCGCCGTCACCATGACCCCGGACCGCGCCCGCGATGCTCTGGTACTACCGGAGGTCCCAAGATATCTCGCCCGGGGATTGGACCTCAAGCGCTGGTGGATGGAGCTCGAACAAAAGGGTGGGCCTGCGGATAAGGACCGATTCCAAATCGTGCGCAGCTTCAATCAGCCGACGCGAAGTCTTGGCTTTTTCGGGGAAGCGACGGTCGATGGCAAGATGGTCCCGGTCCTGGGAAACGTCCAGGAAATGTTTTACGACCAAATGCGGGCGCCGGTCGGGTTGGGACGCAAGTCGGCTGAAACCGCGTTAGCCCAGATACGCGAATTTGTAATGAGGTACTTCCTGCGGATTACGTCTTTTCGTCAAGCGGAGGCCTATTCCGACGCTGCTGATCCCATTCCGCCGCCTGCCTTCGCCAGACTGAGCTGGTGCCCTCGATCTGCCCCTTCGCAAGCAGGCTTTGGCTTTGCGCAGCTGTTCAACAAACGCGTCGGTTCCGACGTCATACAGCCATTCCCGAGCTATGAGCAACAAGCCATCGTCGACCAGCGTGAGCTTGGCGCCACGTACGAGTGGATTGTCCTGCGTGTTCGAATCTTCGATTTCAATTTTGGGTTTCGGCCCCTCGGCGAACATGGCCCGGAACTTACTTTCGGCGAGAATGAAGAAAGCTATCTGGTGGCCCATGAGGAATTTATCAATCATAGGGACTATACCGGCTCGGTCAAACCGCCGGCCAAGCTTGAGGGGATTGGCGACTACGGCGCCGGAGATTTTGTTCCCATGGGCGATTACGGCGTCGGCTACGCCTTCATCAAAAACCCCGTCCAGAGCGTCTTTGGCTACGGACCGGGCGAATTCGACGCAGCGATTCAATTGATCAATTTTCGGGTTTATGAGACCGGCTATATCAGTGTCAGGATGGTGTTCATCGCCAACCGTCCGCAGCAAGTTGCGAACCTCACAATTGACCCGGTAAATTGGGGTTTTCGCGCGGCCGATGCACTGTCCTTCGGCATGGCTTCGCGCCTGCTCTCCCCGGCCAAATACATTCTCGATCAATTTCCCTTTAAAGTCGCGGTCGACCCGGTGAGCGCCTACATTGAGGCCGCGAACCTCATCAGTGGAGGAGCTGCGGCGCGGACCCTCTGTATCTCAAAAGAGACGCTCGAAAGATACTTGTTGCTGGTCCACTTCCAGCAGCATTACCACACGCTTTTTGGCACGCTCAGCACGTGGCGGCAATTTGACTGGCTTGATCCACAGAGCCTCCCTCCGTGGGTGATTTCCGGGGTCAGCTCATGAATCCGGTCGAGACAGCGCTGGTTTTGTCCGGAGGCGGCGCTTACGGCGCATTCGCAATCGGCATTATGAAGGCGTTATACGCGGGCGCGAGCCCAGCCACTAACTACCAGCCCTTGAAAGCCGACATATTCACCGGCACCTCCGTTGGAGCCTTCAATGCGGCGGTAATGGTCGACCAAAAAGACGAAGGCGGTCTCGATCGCGTTCACAGTCTTGAAAAGGTCTGGCTCGATCTTGTGGCCGCGCGCCCGGGAAAGTGCGGAAACGGAATCTTCCGCGTCCGTTGTAGTCCTGAGAACTACCTCAATCCCAGTTGCCTCAGCCAGCCTGCGGTTACGGCTTCCCGGCTGGCAAGCGATGGCCTCGCGCTTGGCACCTATTTGCTGGGACGCAGTGCGAACTTTCTCGCGTCGTCAGCGGACTTTTCCAACCGCCTGGTTGGACTCGTAAATCCCAGCTCGTTCATCGACGAATCCCCTTTTCGCGATCTGTTGCACCAGGTAATCGACGAGAATCGGATACGCGAAAGTCCGAAGTGCTTGCGCGTGGTTACCACAAATTGGGTCACCGGTGAAGTGGTGTGCTTCACCAACGCCGACTTCCATGATGACCAGGGCGCCGGCATTCTCAGCGCATCAGCCGCCATCCCGGGCTTTTTCCCGCCGGTTAGCATCGGCAAGGATTTGTTCGTGGATGGTGGAGTCGTTGAAAATACTCCTTTGAGCTCCGCCATCCAGGCCGGGGCAACGGAGTTGCATGTCATTTACGTGGATCCGCAACCGAGATTCATCCCCGTAAAGGCGGAGCCTAACGCAATTGATACTTTCCTGCGGGTCTACTACCTGATGCTGGCCACAAAATTCAATGAAGACATCGAGACGGCACGCTGGATCAACAACGGTATCAGAGCTCTCACTGAATATCAGGAAGGCGGGGCCGGCTCTGCCAGGGACGTCAAGGACCTGGCGAGAGTGGGAAAACAGATACTGTCAGACAAGGGGGTCGGCTACAAGTTCATGACGATTCACAGATACTTCCCCAGATTGGTCCTGGGCTCCCAATTGGATTTGCTCAACTTCGAGTTTGACCGGATCGTCGAAATGATCAACGAGGGTGAGCGGCGGGCTTTAGTGCACGATTGTGCCGAGAGTGGGTGCGTGATTGGCTGAGATTGGAAGTCAGCCTCGTATTTATGGTGCCACGTCAGCCAGTTGGGGCGGCTTTGTATTCACATCGGAAATCGCGCCACCATCCACCTGAATGCCTACGTATCTCGTGCTGGGCGCGGTGCATATCTGAACGGCGACTTGAGATAATTTCTCCACTCCGTTCTTGCGCCAGATCCCAAATCCGGTAAAAGTGATCGTGTCATACTCAGATCGTCCGCGTTCAGCGTCTTGAGAATTCATGAACTTCACCCAGGCGACAGCTTTCAGTAGAAAACAACCTTCCTGGGTGTGATTGCTGTACTCAAAAAACTGGTTTTCAGCCGGGCCGTCGGATATGCGATAGCTATAAGAAAAGCTGTTTCCGTTGGAGGCCACAACGTCAGAAGCGCTGCCCTCCAAAACACAATGGCGGGAAGTGCACGCCTCAATCCCCCGTATCCAGAGATAGGGCTCCAGGAACGAATTTGGTCCAACTACATAGCCAGTTGCTAAATCGGGTTGCGGAAAAAGAAAGCCTTCCGGATAAGGCAGCCGATCGGTGGATTGAAGCCGGAAGACTGTCTGCCCTTTGCTGTCTTTTTCGATCGAGGCCGGCCCCCGGAACTGGAACGACGAGCGCGGTGTCCGGGGTTCGATGCGCACCAGTGCGAAGAATACGTCTTGAGCCAGGAATCCGCGATGCAGTAAATCTCCGATAAATCGCCCGGTGTTCACGTCCACTGCGCCCACGGAGAGATCGAAAGGATCGTCGAAGAACGAAACAGTCTCAAGAAAATAGGTCCGCAGAGGGAATCGAAGAAATTCGTCAAAACCGTGCGGTCCAGGCGACAAGCGACCCGGGAATGCCTGTGATATCGGAGAAGGCTGAAGGGGCTGCAAGGAACCGCCCGGAGTTAGCAAGGAGACCGCAACCGGCACCGAGTTTCCGCTTCTTTCGCCAAACTGCAGTTGCAGACGACCCATCAGTTGAGAGCGTCCCGTGGCATCTCCGCCGAGCTCAGGAATATTCAAGGAAAAATGATCGCCAAAGCTGCTGTTGTGAGTAAACAACGTGTATTCCTGAACGGTGTTGCAGGGTATAGATACGGTTTCGCTTGCAACGGGCGCTTCCTCCACATTTGTGGTACTGAGTCGAATGTGCGGGTGCATGGCGGTGCCGCTGGCCGGAACGCTGGCAAACTCCAATGTAGGGCCGGCAAACGGAAGCGGAAGGCGCAATGGCTGGCCCCCGAGTGCCTTACCCAGCGGCAGGAATGTTGTCCCGTAAAATGAAAAGTCAAGCTTCCCATCCGCACGCTGTTCAAAGCGGGCCCACGCGGAGCCATACTGTCCCGGGAAGCTGATCGGAATTTTTGGAAAGTTCGGATTCACAAGTGCGAGCGCGCCCAAACCCGTCGTCGTAAAGCCAAAAGAGAACTTAAGATCACCGGGATTCACTTCGCCCGTCACCAGATTCAGCGTTCCTGAACATGCCTGGCCAGGGACACTTCGAACCGCATTTTGTTGAAATGGCATTCTGTAAAAGTTCGGCGCCGCCAGAGTGCTATTGCTTCCGACAAGACCATTTTCCAGAGAAACTTCAAAACGAGTGATGTTGTTTATGGGCGGCGAAAACTTGATCCGCAGGTTTCCGCTGAGATGACTGTCGACCAGGATAAGGCCTCCGAACAGCGTTGTGGCACAACTGCCGTACGTCGCAGACTGGTCGTCCGGGCAGTTGACAGCCCGAATTGCCTCGCCAAAGTAACTCGCCTCAGACGCCAGAGGCAACACCTGCTCAAGCCCATCCGGAAGCCTCAAGTTTGTTCCTGCTGACGATGCCGATTGGCTGGCACTATACACATCTTGGGGCGGCGCATCTGCGGTCGCGACCGTGCTCGGCGGCTGCTGTATTGCCGCGAGATGTTCCTTGGTCCAAACCGGACCCTTCGCCGGTTGATACATGGCCACCGGGTCGGTCCGCATGATTTTGCAAGCGTCAATCATGGGGAACTCAGCACCGTAGACCCGATTCAGCACCGCGAGTATGTCATTTGCGAGAACAGCGTTCCCTGTTGCGCCGGGGTAGTAACCGTTCAGCGAATAGAATCCTCCGAGAAATCCTCCCGAAATGTTTCCGGGACACAATGCGCAACCCGAGCTCCTGATGTTTCGGATGAATTTGCACAGGTCATAGAACTGGGCCCCATGGTCCTGAGCCAAAGCAGCAAGTTCTTGATTGGCAACGCCGATCCATGATGAGATTTCCGCAGCAATGCCGGCGCTGAGGACGTGCTGAACCAACAACGG
>WNFG01001360.1_pt1 | contig 20553 bp, 18 predicted proteins | sample 5400431 | NCBI WGS metagenome assembly WNFG01 (sample SAMN13153346, study PRJNA577476) | soil metagenome | isolation source: 120 cm saprolite under Douglas fir tree site 2 hole 3 replicate 2 | place: USA:California | collected 2015-04-18 | reverse complement strand
GGGCGGTCTACTTCGATCGAGGGGTCATCGAAGTCGTCACACCGGTCATCGAGCTGGCTCCCCATTCAACCGCCCGGATGGTGCGCAACCTGTGGGAACAGATCGGCTTCGTGAGGGACCAACTCACGAAATGGGAGAAGGCCAACGGCCACACCGTCCGCCTCAAGGCCTACAGCAGCCACTACAACATCTCGTACGACGTCCCGAAAAAGGAACAGAGCGCAACGCGGAATGAGAAGGCGCTGGCACTCCTGCTCACGTACATCCTCCCCGTCCCGGTGATGCTCGTCGCGTCCAATCGCCGATCGACCGGCGTCGGTGTCCGGCCCCGAGGAGGCAGGATCGAGGTCACGGTCGACTTCACGCCTGATCCCGGACTGATGGTCGCGGCGGCAACGCTGATCGTCGGCATCGTCCGCGAGGTGATGAGCTGGCCGTCCTACGGCCTCTCCATGCTCGAGACGCTGCCGATCCCGGTCGTCGACGGCGTCGTTCCCGGCAAGCACACGACTCGGAAGGGCTGGCTGACCAAGGACTTTCACTATCCCCGGAGTCCGTACACCTCGGATGTGAACGCTCCGATCTGGAAGACGCAGTTCGGCGAGACCATTTCGTTGCGGACGATGGCGGCGCGGGTGGCCTGGTTTTTCCGCTACTCGATCCGCAAGTACTCCGATCCCTTCAGCATGCGTCTGCTCTTCGCCGTCCTCTCCGGCCGCGCGCCGTCACTGCTGGAGCTGGCCGATCGTCCGGCCGCATACGACGACGTCGGTCATCTCTGCCGCTGGGGATCGGTCATCCACGAGCTGAAGAACTACGGGATGGGGTTGGACCTGATGCCCTCGAAGTCACCAACGATCGATGCGCACGTGATCGAGCGGACCAACGCGCGGCATGTCCACCTCATGGAGCGTGAGGAGACGCACAAGGCTGTAAACGCGAAGGCCCCGGTCGCACTCTCACAGCCCCCGGCGGCTCCTTCGCGCCGCCGCGCCACGTATGCATGCCGTGAGACCTCCCGTAAGCTGCTCCCTTCCCGGGCGGCGCAGTACCTCGACCGCCGCGGCACCTCGCTGATGTCCGGCAATGGGCTGAGCCGCGAGCGCCGCCGCGCCGGCGATCGCAGGAAGACGAGCTACAACACCCCATTTCCCGACCGGCGCCTGACCCGCTCCGCCTACGAGCAGGTCTTTCTGAGACTCGTCTCCGGCGGCAAGTTGCGAATGGGTGAGGAGCTCTACAGCCCGATCGGGATGAAAGGCTGGTACCACGCCATCTTCCGCCGCGACTCCGACGGCGCCGAGCGGGTCCTGACGATCGATCAGTTGCTGCAGCGGATGAGGGATTGGATTTGAAGGTCGATCGGTGGATTAGTGGATTAGTGGATTAGAAAAGCGAGTGGGCCACTCGATGTCCTGATCCACTAATCCACTGATCGACTAATCCACTGCCTACTCTTCCCCCCGCCGCCGCTCGATGTCTTCCTTCAAAGCCATCCCCGGCGAGCGATTCTGAAGCCGCGGTCGCTCCAGGATTGTGGCCAGGAAGTCGGCGACACCCCACGCCAGGAAGGTCGTCGCGGCGACCGTGAGGAATTGCGACGGGGTGTGGAATCCGAAGAGGAAGAAGATCGTCAACGGGACACCGATCCCCATCACGATCACGCCGACGATCAAACGAGGCCCTGACATCGCCCCCTATTGTATGCGGGTCTACTGGCTCGCCCCGGCGACATCACCTTGTCCGTCGACACGCGCGCCGAGGTCCAGTTGGAAGACGCGCACCCTCTGGACGTAGTTTCGGGTCTCCCGGAAGGGCGGCACGCCGTTGAATCGGCGCACATTCCCCTCGCCAGCGTTGTAGGCGGCGATGGCCTTCTGCTGATCGCCGGCGAAGCGGTCGGTCAGGTAGCGAAGGTATTTTGCTCCTGCCTGGATGTTTTGTGTGGGATCGTCGAGATTGTCCGCGCCGAGCCAGCGGCCGGTACGCGGAACGAGCTGCATCAGGCCCACCGCGCCCCGGTTCGAGCGCGCGGTCGGAACGAATTGGGACTCCGTGTGGACCACCGCCGCGAGCAGTTCCGGGGGCAGGTCATTCTTTTTCGCTTCGTCGTAGATGATTCCGCCGAACGGAATCTCTTTCTGGAAAAAGCGCTGTTTTACCTGCTCGGCGATGTTGACGATGGCTCGGGGCGCCTCGGCCACCTGCGAAGGTGTCGAAGCCACCGTCGTCGCCACATCCTGCACGCCACCCGTGATCCCGGCGCTGATCCCCCCGCTGACCTGATCCGCGATCTGCCTCGCGGTGGCCAGATCGTTCGCAATCTGGCCCGTGGGATCCGGCGGTTCGGGCATTGGCGTTTCCGTCGTCGTTTCAGGCTTTCGGTGCGCATTTGAGCCTGTGGATTGGAGCAGATTACTTACCTTTAGCGGGATTCCGATGCCGCCTAACGCAAGCGATGCCCCCAACGCCCAGCCGGCGTATTTCCGCCGCAAACCACTCAGCCGGCGCGGCTTAACCTTCTGGACCTCGTTCCGCAGTTCCGAACGGTCGAACCCGTCGAGGAATCTCTCCTGAAACGGTCTGCTGGTCCTGGGTTTGTCCATCACGTTCCTCCCTCCGACAACGGATCGTGGCTGAAGGTTATTTTGCAATTTTGTAGCCACCCGAGCTCATCTGAACTAATTGATTAAAAAGAAGTTAGATCCACGGAGCAAATCAAAGCTGGCATGGATTGGCTAGGTGATTGAAATGTGGTTAAGATGGCAAGCTGTGCATGACTGACCTGAAGAAAAAACTCATCCTTGCCCTGTTCGCAGCCTGCTCGATTGCCTTCGCGCAGCCTTCGCGCGCCCAGGGCTTTCTCTGCGAGGACACCTTCAAGCTGGACGACTCTGCGATGCAGTCGTACCGCTTCGGTCCCGCCGTTCCCCCCCCGGCCCCGGCCGTTGTCGCTCAGCCCGATCCCGACCCATTCAAACTCAGGATCCTCAAATACGCCGCCGTAGCGGTGAAGCATCGCCTAGCGGGGCTGGCCAGCTACTACTCGACCTCCCTCGATGGCACGCTGACCGCCAACGGCGAGCGGTATCACAACCAGAAGATGTCGGCGGCTCACCTGACCCTTCCCCTCGGGTCATGGGTCGAGGTGACGGCTCGGGCGACAGGGCGCAAGCTGCGTCTCCGGGTAAATGACCGCGGACCCTATGCGAACAAGTTCGCGATCGATCTTTCCCAGGCGGCCGCCAAATTCCTCGGCGTCGACGTCGCCGAGGACCGGTACGTCATGATCCGCATCATTGGCCTCCCGGGCGAGGATCCTCTGCCCGAGGGTGTGGTCGGCGGACCGAAGGCGCCGGCGCTCGAAGAGACGGTGACGCTGACGCCTGCGGGGCAGTAACCACCTGCCTCGCCGAAGCAGTTCGCTGCATCGACTGCGTACCATCGATTCCTGGATGCGCATCCAGGGTTTTTGAATGCGCATTCAGACTTCTTGGATACGCATCCAGGATTCTTGGATGCACATTCAGGATTCCTGGATGCCCATTCTCGATGCGTGACTCCGCTGATCCGATGTTTGTCCACAAATCGGCTGATTTAGGAATCAGTGCCTGTCGTGCGGGATCGTGAAGCAGACCACGCTCCCCTGATCCGGAGCCGACTCGACGGTGATCGCGCCGCCCTGGCTCTCGATGATGCGCCTGGCGAGGTAGAGACCGTATCCGGCACCGCCACCGCGGGACTTATCGAGCTTCAGTCCCGGCTCGAAGATCTGGTCCGTGTAGCGGGGATCGATGCCGATGCCGTTGTCGCGGACACAAATCCGGTAGCCGTCCGGATCGACGTCGCAGTCGATGGTGATCGTCCGTTCGCCCTTCGGCCGGTCGTTGAAGAAGAGCGCGTTCGCGAAAAGGGCGCTGATCGCCTCGCGCATCTTCTCGGCGTCGACGTTGACGGCCGGCAGCTCGTCGGGGACGGTGATCGTCACCGCTCCCTCTTCGATCTGGTAGTTGCACTTGAGGATGACCTCTTCAATGATCTCCCGAAGCGGGGTGGGGCGGCGGACGTTAGGCCGCGCCAGGAGCTTGACGAGATGCGACATCTCGTCGAGCACCGTCTTCATCTGCTGCGCGCTGGAGCGGATGCGCCGGAGGAAATCCTGCCCCTCCTCGTCCAGCTTGTCGTTGTAGTCGCTGAGCAGAAGGTCGCTGAAGCCGTCGATGGAGAAGATCGGCGACTTGAGGTCGTGAGACAGTACGCTGAAGAGCCGGGTCAGCTCTTCAATCGTGAGAACTTGTTCGCTCTCGTTTTCGGTAGCCAAGGTAGAAATCGTCAACCTCCGCAACGAGCCCAACCGTGCAACTAGCGGGCCTGAGCCTTCCGGAATGCGGCCACCTTGCCGCCGCCGGCGATTTCGGTCTCGCCGTCGCCGCGGATCGCAAGAGCCGTTCCGGCGGGAATCCCCAGTCCGAGCAGCGTGTCCGGCACGGACATCAGACGCCGCAGGTTGGCGTCGTTGTCAGGCTCGAAGGCGGTGTCGACGACGGTATTGGCGAGCCATCCCAATCCGGGCAGCGATGCGGCGATCCCATGCATGTCGCGCGCGGCGATACCGAAGCAGGAGGCCGAGGCACCGATCGCCGCGATGACGGTGCCGTTCGCCGCTGCCTCGCGCATGGCCAGATCGGCTGCCGATTCGCGCAGCACCGCCAGCAGGTTGTTCGTGACGCCTCCGCCGAGGTAGATCATCCCCGCGGCGAGGAGCTGGTTCAGGTTCTTCTGCCGCCGGCTGTCGCGCCCGCGGTAGATCGGAACGTTCACCGTCTCGACCGTGGGGTCGATCCCCCGCAGGTACTTGCCGAAATGCCCCGCGTACTCCGCCGATCCCGAGGCCGCGGGGATGAATGCCACGGTCCGCCGGTCCGCCGGCATGTTCCGCAGCAGAAATTCATCAACCTCGCGTGTCTCGCCGAAGGAAAACTCCCCACCGCCGATGAGCACGAGAAGGTGGACGGGGACGGCGAGATCGACGTGGAGCGAGGTCACGGGTGCATCGTACTTCGGAGCGTGTGCTACTTGCTTCGCCGGCGGGCGGTTGGCACTGTCACCCGATTCGCGGCGATATGCCGGGGCAAGCGGGCGTCTTCACGACGCCACAGAATGCGTGTGCGTGGGAGAGGCACTTCGCGGAAGAGCGCACTCAGGAAAGCGGAGGCATCGCTCGCCTCCGGGATGCGCAACATCAGTTGTTTCGAAATCTCTCCGTAATAGAGGACGAAGTAGTCGCCGGCATCGAGCTTGATGAGGGCCGCCTTCGACGGCTCTGGCGCTTCCTGGGGGTCGGTGATTTGCTGAAATCGAACAGGGAACCACTTCGCCAGTTCGGCCTCCGAAACGTCCGCCGTCAGAACTGGAAGGACGTGGGATGTCAAGTCATTCGGTTTCGCAGCTCGCACGGTGCTCTATTACGTTTATTTCTCAACCTCGATGGGCTCCGGACGCCGAGGTTCAAGCGTCACGACACGATCAGGATGCTCTTTTTCCTTCTCGCGAAGGAAACGACACAACGCACCGAGGTCGTTATTGAACCGGGCGAATAACTCCGCCCGCGCCTCTCGGGTTTCTTTGACGATTGGGTCTTCCCACATGGTCTTCACCTCGCCATCAGTTCCTGCGGCGTGCAGATTACAGGCGGATCATATCCGGCCGCGATGCATCGACGTTCAACAGCTCGACGGATAACCGCATTCGCGATGTGCTTGCAGTTCCAAGTGAGAAGGTACTGCTACCGTGCACCGCAGCCAGCGCCATGTGAAGAGAGTCGGCCGCTGCGTTTGCCGACAGGCCAGCAGCCCGAAGCAGCACGGGCGCCAGCAGCTCTGCCTCTCGTGGGATCGAGAGCAGCGGCAGCGAAGCAACCAGCGTCAATCGACTGCTGGCAGCCGACGGATCTCCGACCTCTGCTTCACGAACTACAAGCTCAGAGATGAAGAGTTCATACTTCTGGCGCTCCGTCTCCCACCATTCGCGGGTGAGTTCCTGATTCGCCAGCGTAATAAGGTCGCGGCTTCGACGGCCCACCATGTAACTGATCAGGCTAGTCTCGAGATAGATGCGTGGCGGCACGTGGAATCCGCGCTTTCTCCCCTACGGCGTCAACGCCTCGCTGCTCCGCGGCATCAACAGCACCTCATTCGCATTCATCGTGAAGTCGATCCATTCGGGCACCGAGTCCTTGTGGCGGATCAGGAACTCCGACAGCTCGTCTTCGATGTAGCGCTGGATGGCGCGGCGAAGCGGGCGGGCGCCTGAGTTCGACTCCTCCTCCGCGCGGCGGAGCAACCAGTCGATCACGGAGTCATCGATGGCGATCTGGACGCCCTTCGGCACCAGGGCGATGTTCACGTCGTCGACCAGCAGGCGGCAGATCTGGCGGAGCTCGATCTGCGTCAGCGGGTTGAAGATGATGATGTCGTCGATGCGGTTGATGAACTCGGGGCTGAACTCCTTTTTCAGCTCCTGGTGGATCATCGCCTCGGCTGACTTCTGGTCGGCCTCGCTCGACTTCTCGCGGAAGCCCATGTGGCCCTTCGTCGTCAGGAAGCGCGTGCCGAGGTTGCTGGTCATGATGATCAGCGTGTTGCGGAAGTCGACCTGATTCCCGAGCGAGTCGGTCAGGATGCCATCCTCGAGGATCTGCAGCAGGATGTTGGCGATGTCGGGATGAGCCTTTTCGATCTCGTCGAGCAGTACCACCGAGTACGGATTGCGGCGCACGCGCTCGGTGAGCTGGCCGCCCTCTTCGTGGCCCACGTAGCCCGGTGGCGAGCCGATGAGCTTCGAGACCGCGTGTTTCTCCATGTACTCCGACATGTCGAAACGGATCAGGTGCCGCTGCGATCCGAAGAGGAACTCCGCCAGCCGCCGCGCCACCTCGGTTTTGCCGACGCCGGACGAGCCGAGGAAGATGAACGAGCCCATCGGCCGGTTCGGAGAGGCCACGCCGAGACGCGAGCGGCGGATGGCGCGCGAGATCGCGCGGATAGCCTTGTCCTGACCGACGACGCGCCGCATCAACGAGTCTTCCATGTTGATGAGCTTCGCTGCCTCGTCGGCCTCGATCGAGGTGACCGGGATGTCGGTCCAGGAGCTGATGATCTCCTCGACGTCCTTCTTGGTCACTTCCATCAACTCTTCGCCGACGGCCTCGCGCTCCTGCTTGAAGCGCTCGACCTCTTCCTTCAACTCGATCTCGCGCTCGCGAAGGAAAACGGCCTTCTCGAAATCCTTGTCCGAGATCGCCTTCTTCATCTCCTTCACGATCGAACGGATCTCCGACTCCAGCCGACGCAGGTTCTGCGTATCGGCCACGCGGCGCAGCTTCACCTTCGCACCCGCCTCGTCGATGATGTCGATGGCCTTGTCGGGGAAGAAGCGGTCGGTGATGTAGCGGTTCGATTGATAGACGGCGCTGCGGATGGCCGTGTCCGAATATTTGACCTTGTGGAAGCTCTCGTAACGTTCCTTGACCCCCTCGAGGATCTGCAGCGTTTCGAGCTCGTTCGGCGGCGCGACATTGATGGCCTGGAAGCGGCGCAGCAGCGAACGGTCCTTCTCGATGTAGCGCCGGTATTCTCGGATCGTCGTCGCGCCGATGCAGGAGATTTCCCCGCGCGACAGCGCCGGTTTGAGGATGTTGGCGGCGTCGAGCGATCCCTCGGCGGACCCGGCTCCGATCAGCGAGTGGATCTCATCGATGAAGATGATGATGTCGGTGTTTTCCTTCAACTCTTTGATGATCCCTTTGAGACGCTCCTCGAACTGGCCGCGGTACTTGGTGCCCGCCACGATCAGCGAGAGATCGAGCGAGAGGATGCGCTTGTTGGCGATGAAGAGCGGGACGTTGCCGTCCACGATGCGCTGCGCCAGCCCTTCGACGATGGCCGTCTTGCCGACGCCGGGCTCACCGAGGAGGATCGGATTGTTTTTCGTTCTCCGGGAGAGGATCTGGATGATGCGCTCGACTTCCTTCTCCCGGCCGATGAGCGGATCGAACTGCGCCGAATGCGCCATCGCCGTCAGGTCGCGCGAGTACTCGGCCAGGAAGGGCAATTCCTTCTTCTGCTTGTCCGCCTCGCGTTCTTTGAGGATCGAGATCGTTTCTTCGCGCACGCCGTAGACGTTGAGGCCGCGGGCGGTGAGGATCCGCGCCGCCGTGGACGACTCGACGCGCAGAATGCCGATCAACAGATGCTCCGTGCCGACGTACTGGTGGAGCATCGATTCCGCTTCATGCGCGGCGTAGGCGAGGATCTTCTTCGATTCCTCGGAGAGCGGCAGTTCGGCGGACGATGAGATGCGATCGACGAAGGGCCGGTCGCCCTCCACCTCGCGGCGGATCTGCTCCGGCTTCACGTTGAAGCGCGAGAAGATTTCCTTGATGATTTCCTCCCCCTCGCGCAGGACGCCGAGGAGGATGTGCTCGGACTCGATGACGCGGGAGCCGAGCTTCGAGGCTTCGTAACGGGCAAAGAAAAGAGCGCGTCGGGCTTTCTCGTTGTATTTTTCGAACATGGGCGTTGGATGTAGTTTAACCCCTCACGCCAGCGCTCATCTCGAACACCCGATCGCACCGAGCAGCCAGATCACGATTGTGTGTGACGATCACCGAAGTCAGACCGCGCTTCACGTGACATTCCCGCATCAGATCGAAGACCCGCTCGCTCGTCTCCAGATCGAGATTCCCGGTCGGTTCGTCGGCCAGGAACAGGAGCGGATCCACCAGCAGCGCGCGCGCGATGGCCACGCGCTGTTGCTCGCCGCCGGAGAGTTGATTCGGGAAGTGGCGCGCGCGCCCTTTCAGCCCCAGCTCCGCCAGCAGTGCCGAGGCTTTGTTCAACGCATCATCCTTGTCGAACCTTCCAATCCATCCCGGCATGGCCACGTTCTCCGTGGCCGTGAACTCCGGCAGCAGATGATGAAACTGGAAGACGAAGCCGACGTTGCGGTTGCGAAACCGCGCCAGCTCGTCGTTGCTCATCGCCGAGACCTCGGCGTCCGCCACGCGAATGGTGCCGGTGTCGGGACGATCGAGCCCGCCAAGTAGATGCAGCAGCGTCGACTTGCCGATGCCCGACGGCCCGACGATGGCCAGCATCTCGCCGCGCCCGACGGTTAGCTCCAGGTCGTTGAGCACCGGCACCGGCACCTCGGCGTTGCGATAGGTTTTCGACAGCGACCGCGCTTCGAGAAAGGGCATGTCTGTTCTTTGTGGCACAGACACTCTTGTCTGTGCTCCGTGACGCCTTAGCGCGTCGTCGAAGTCCCCTGCAACGCCGGAGCCGGAGTGTCGCCGACGCCGACCGTTCCCCTCACGGCGAACACAGGCATCTTCTGCTGCAAGCCCTTCAACGCGAACTCGCCGAGCGACTCCGTCTCGAAGCTGCCCATGATCCGATCCATCGTGTTCTGCGAGATGACCACCTGTCCCGGCTTGGCCACCCCGCTCTCGAGCCGCGAGGCGATGTTCACCGACGAGCCGAGCACCGTGTAGTCGACGCGCTTCTCCGTTCCGACGTTTCCGACGACGGCCAGGCCGCTGTTGATGCCGACGCGCACCATCACCGGCGGGAGATCCGTCCGCGCGCGCTCAACGTTCCACTCGTTCACCATCCGCTGGAGCATCAGCCCCGTCAGCACGGCCCGGTCGGCATGATCGTCCTGCGGCAGCGGCGCGCCGAAGAAGGCCATCACCGCGTCGCCGATGAATTTGTCCAGCGTTCCACCGTACGCGAAGATCGACTCCACCGCGCACGAGAAGAAGTGCGACAGGAACTCCGCCACTTCCTCCGGCTTCTTCGTCTCCGAGACGGTGGTAAAGCCGCTGATGTCGGCGAAGAGGATCGACACGTCCGTGCTGCGCACTTCCGATTCCGTCGTGATCGATCCCTTTACGATCTCGTCGACGACCGCCGGGGAGTGGTAGCGCTCCATGCGCGCCCGGATCTTGCGCTCTTCCTCGATCTTCTCCGCGAGCTGCGCACGCTCGATAGCCACGGCCGCGAAATTCGCCAGCGCCGTAAGTAGGTCGAGATCCTCTTCCGTGAAACTGCCGATGTGGATCGGTGAGTCCACCTGTACCGCGCCGATGACCCGCTGCCGGTTCCAGAGCGGCACGCACATCGCTGAACGGATGCCGTGGATGGCGATCGACTTCCCGCCGAGGAGACGCGCGTCTTCGAGCGCGTTGGAGGTCATCAGTGCCACCTGCTGCTGCGCGACCATCTTCAGGATCGTGCGCGAGATGGGGATGTCCTGCTGTTCCGCGCCGTCGATGAACTTCGTCAGCTTCGGGATCGGATTGCCCTCTTCGTCGAAGAGGATGATCAGTCCGCGCTCCACCGGGAGATAGCGGAAGATGATGTCCATCACGGTGGTGAGCACGACCTGCAGCTCTTCAGACGCTAGCAGCGCCTTGGCCACCTGCACCAGGACCTGGAAAATCTTCTCGCGCGACACGGCCGGCTCGCGAAGGCCCGGCTGCGACGGCGGCCTCGTGACCGGCCCTTTCTCGAGTGCCTCGGAGATGTCCAGTCCGAACTCGGAGTTGAAGTCCGAGATGCGGCGGATGACCGTGCCCGACGGGTTGTCGAACATCGAGTCAGCGTTGAAATCGACGGACGGCATCGCCCGCGCGTCGAGCAGCACGGACCCGACGGAGAGCTTGTCCCCCGCCGCCACCTGCCCTTCGGTGACGAGGTTCCCGTTGAGCTTCACCCCGTTCGTCGACTTCAGATCGACGATCCACCAGTGTTCCCCTCGCAACTCGAACTTCGCATGCTTTCGCGATACCGAGGGGTGGTTGAGAATCAGATCATTCCCCTCGGTGCGCCCCACCGACAGCTCATGCTTCAGGTCCATGACCCGCGGCACGCCCAGATCGACGTAGTGAAGTTGGAGCTGCTCCATCGAGGGGATGGATTATAGCGGGTGGTGGACGAGGCCTTATCCAGAGAACGCGAGACCCGGCCGCAGTTCCGCGAACACCACAAAGCACAGACAAGAGTGTCTGTGCCACATCGGCCCTGCTCGTTGGTACCTGACGTCTTGTAGCGCAGAGCGGGAAAATGTGGCACAGACACTCTTGTCTGTGCTTTGGAAGCCGCAGCGCTACCCGATCGCCATCCCCTCGATATCCAACTCATGAATCGGCATCCCGAGGGTGCCGAGCGGCTCGCGGATCTGTTCCGCATTACCAACGATCACGATGATGGCGCGATCGGGGTCGATGTACTTCTGCGCCACGTGCTCCACGTCTGGCTTCGATACCGCGCCGATGTTCTCGCGGTAGCGGTCGAAGTAGTCGGTGGGAAGCTCGTAGAGCTCCATGTCCAGGAGGCGGCCGGCGATGTCGCTGGAGCTTTGGACGCTCGAGGGAAAGGAGCCCATCATGTAGTTCTTTGTGTCCTCGAGCTCCTGCGTTTCGACGTCGCCGGTGCGGATGCGGCGCAGCTCTGAGAGCACCTCGGTGACGGACTCGCGGGTGACCTCGTTGCGCACCGGGGCGCTGACGACGAAGGGGCCGGCCTGGCGGCGAAAAGCAAACAGCGATCGCGCGCCGTAGGTGTAGCCGTGCTTCTCGCGGAGGTTGAGGTTGATTCGCGAATTGAACACGCCGCCGAGGAGCGCGTTCATCACCGAGAGGGAGAAGTAGTCCTCCGTGCTGCGGGCGATGCCGATGTGGCCGATACGGATCTCCGACTGAACGGCTGTGGGGCGGTCGATGAGATAGATGCGGCTCGATTCGAACGTATTCGGTGAGACTTCCGGCCGCGGCGGAATGTCGGCGGCGGGCCAGTCGGCGAAGAATCGCGAGGCCGTATCGAGCGCCGATTCGGCATTGACGTCGCCGGCGATCACGATCGAGCCGTTGTTGGGAACGTAGTGCGTGGCGAAGTAATGGCGCACGTCATCGACGGTAATCCGCGCGACCGACTCGGGATTGCCGATGATGGTGTTGCCGTAGGCGCCGTGTCCGTAGATGAGATTTGAAAAACGCTTGCCGGCGATGGAGGCCGGCTCGTCGCGTTGCTGAATCAACTCCATCAGCCGCTCGCTCTGCACGCGCTCCAGCGACGCCTGCGGCAGCATCGGACGGCGATTCACGTCGGCGAAGATCGCGAAGGCCTCGGCGAACGTGCGTGACAGAGAATCGACTGAGATGTACGACGCGTCCCAGTCGGCGCCGCTGCCGAGGGAGGCGCCGAGAAGGCCGAGGTCCTCGGCGAGAAGGACCGCGTCGCGGGTGCCGGCGCCTTCGTCGAGCAGGGCCGCCGTGAGCGAGGCCAGACCGGCCAGCTCGGGAGTGTCGAAATCAGCGCCCGAGCGGACGAGCGACCGGACAGAGACGAGCGGTGCGTTGTGATTCTCGGCCACGAGCAGGCGCAGGCCGTTGTCCAGCGTGCGGCGAGCGACGCCCGGGAAGTGATACGGCCGCGGAGGCCCGGGTTGTGGAGCGACATTACGGTCAACGGGACGGTCGGGAGTCATGCGTTCTCCGGGACGAACAGGCTGGTCACGCGATTTCCGGCCACGAGGTACTGCCGCGCCACGCGCTGCAGATCGCCTCCGGTCGTGGTGCGATACGGGTCGAGCCAGGAGTGGACCAGTGACGGATCGCTGAAGTAGGTCGCCATCATCCCGATCATGTCGGCGCGCGAGTCGTAGTTTTCGATCTGGTGCGCGTGCTCGACCTCGGCGCGGTTCTTTGCGCGCGTCAGCTCGTCGGCCGTGATGCCGTCGCTGGCGACGCGCGCGAGCTCCGCGTCGATGGCGCGCTCCACGTTTTCCGCCGAAACCCCTTCGTTCGCCGTCGCCTGCATCATGAAAATGCCGGTGGCTTCGGTGGGGAGGACGTACGCGGAAACGTCGGTGGCGATCTGCTGCTCGAGCACGAGCGCCTTCTCCAGACGGCTGGCCTTATCGCCGCTGAGGACGGAGCTGAGCAGATCGGCCGCGATCCAGTCGGGGTGGCCCATCTTCGGGAAGTGATAGAGCCGGTAGACGCGCGGAAGCTGCACGGGCGACGGGAAGACTTCCCGCCGTTCGCCGTTCAGCGGGCGGCGTTCGAGGTCGAAGGGGGGGAACGAGCCGCCGGCCGGGAGAGGGCCGAAGTACTGGTCGACGAGAGTCTTCGCTTCAGCAGGAACGAAATCGCCGACCAGCGTCAGCGTGGCGTTGTCGGGGCGATACCAGGTGGCGAAGAACTCGCGGATGTCGTCGAGAGAGGCCGCGCCGAGGTCTTCCATCGAGCCGATGGTGGGCCAGTGGTAGGAGTAATCGGGATCGTAGCCAAGATTCAAAAGACGCTCGAAGGCGGTGCCGTAGGGGACGTTGTCGTAGCGCTGTCTCCGCTCTTCCTTGACCACCTCGCGCTGGATGTCGAGTTTCTCCTGCGTCAGTGCCGGTAGGAAGTAGCCCATCCTGTCCGACTCCAGCCAGAGGCCGAGGGCGAGGTAATTCGAGGGGAGCGTCTCGAAGTAATTCGTGCGGTCGAAGAACGTCGTCCCGTTCAGGACGCCGCCGACTGACTGCACGTGGCGGAAGTGCTCGTTGTTGCCGACATGCTCCGAGCCGGAGAAGAGCATGTGCTCGAAGAGGTGGGCGAAGCCGGTACGGCCCGGCCGCTCATTCTTCGAGCCGACGTGGTACCAGAGATTGACCGCTACGAGCGGGGCGGAATGGTCTTCGTTGAGGACGACGCGGAGGCCGTTGTCCAGAGTGTAGGTTTCGAGTTGGAGCATCGGCGGGGCCTTGTATCACGATCGGAAGGCAGAAGGCAGAGGGCAGAAGGCAGAAGAAGACGGTGAAGGTGAACTTCATCCTTCTACCTTCTGCCTTCTGCCTTTATCCTTCCCCCGTGCCGCCTCTGCCGTTTCGTCATATCGCCGTCGAAGGGCCGATCGGCGTCGGGAAGACATCGCTGGTCAACCTGCTGGCGAAGCGGTTCCGCGGAACGAAGATCCTCGAGGACGTCGACAACCCGTTTCTTGCCGAGTTCTACAAAGACAAACGCGGTGCGGCCTTCCGCTGCCAGCTCTTCTTTCTGCTGTCGCGCTACGACCAGCAGCGGTCGATCTCGCAGCGAGACCTCTTCACCGAGCTGATCCTGGCCGACTACTCCTTCCCGAAAGACAAGATCTTCGCCTACCTGACGCTGGAAGACTCGGAGCTGATGATCTACAACCGGCTCTACGAGATGCTGCGGGAAAGCGTGCCCAAACCGGACCTGGTTATCTACCTGCAGGCTTCGCTTGATACACTACTCAAGCGCGTGAAGAAGCGCGGAAAGGCATACGAGAAGTCGATCTCGCAGGAGTACTTGAAAGAGATCAGCGAGGCGTACTCGCATTATTTTTACCGGTACGACGAGACGCCATTGCTGGTGGTGAACACGAACGAGATCGATTTCGTCAACACCCCCGAGCACTTCGATCAGCTCATCGAGCAGATCCGAAATGCAAAGAAGGGAACGCAGTACTACGTACCGCTTGGATCCTGAGTCGACGGACCGAGACGGGAAGCAGTGGATTGGTAGATTAGTGGATTAGTAGATCAGTCGGTTGGTGATTAGGATCTGTTTCCTAATCCACTAATCCACTGATCCACTAATCTACTGATCACTCGTCACTCTCCTCGCCCGGCCCAAGGAGGAGAGATGAGCAACAAACGCATCACCGTCCCGGGCATCCGCGCCATGAAGGGCGCAACGCGCATCGGGATGATCACCGCGTACGACTATCCGAGCGCGAAGGTGGCCGATGCCGCCGGCAGCGACATCATCCTGGTCGGCGATTCCCTCGGCATGGTCGTTCTCGGCTATCCCGACACGCTGAGCGTGACGGTGGAGGACATGGTCCACCACACGCGCGCCGCCGTGCGCGGCGCGACGCGGGCGCTCGTCGTCGGCGACATGCCCTACCTCTCGTACCATGTGTCGGTCGAGGAGTCGGTGCGCAATGCCGGCCGATTCATCCAGGCTGGCGCCCATGCGGTGAAGGTCGAGGGCGGGAAGGCCTCGCGGATCCGCGTGATCGAAGCGATCCTCGATGCCGAGATCCCGGTGATGGGCCATATCGGTCTCACGCCGCAGTCGGTCAACACCCTCGGCGGATTCAAGCTGCAAGGGAAGAATCTCGACGATGCCCGCCGGCTCGTCGAAGAGGCACAGGCACTCGATCAGGCCGGCTGCTTCTCGATCGTGCTGGAGTGCGTCCCCTCGGAGCTGGCCGCGATGATCACCGAGCGCGTGTCGGTGCCGACGATCGGGATCGGCGCCGGTCCGGCCTGCGACGGGCAGGTGCTCGTCTTCCACGATCTCCTGGGCCTGTACGACGGCCACACGGCGAAGTTCGTCCGGCGTTACGCGAACATCGCCGACGTGATGCGCGCCGCGATCGAGCATTACCTCACCGACGTGCGCGACGGCAGCTTCCCCGACGACGTGAAAGAGTCGTTCCACGCCGCGAGCGCGGACGAGTTGCGGGAGTTGTACGGCGAGGGCGTCGTGATCGAGATGCCGAAGGCGCAGTAGGGTTTCTGGGTTTCTGAGTTGCTAAGTTGCTGGGTGAAAATGCAAACGACAACCACAATCTTCGCAACTCGTGATGCGATCGCCCGCGCGCGCGACTCACGCAAGACCATCGCCTTCATCCCCACCATGGGCTTTCTCCACGAAGGCCATCTCTCGCTGATCGATGCCGCGCGCGACAACGGCGCGGATTTCATCGTCGTCTCGATCTTCGTCAACCCGAAGCAATTCGGACCGAATGAAGACTTCGCGCGCTATCCGCGCGACGAGGCGCGCGATCAGGAGTTGCTGGCGGGGAAAGACGTCGATCTCCTCTTTCTGCCGTCCGTCGGGATCATGTATCCGCCGGGCTCACATACGACGGTGTCAGCCGGAGCCGTGGCCCTGCCGCTCGAAGGCGAACGGCGTCCCGGACACTTCGAGGGCGTGGCCACGGTGGTCCTGAAGCTGTTCAACATCGTCCAGCCCGATCTGGCGGTTTTCGGACGGAAGGACGCGCAGCAGTGCGCCGTGATCGATCGGATGGTCCGCGATCTCGATGTCCCTGTGCGGCTCCTCTTCGCCGAGACCGCGCGCGAGTACGACGGCCTGGCTCGGTCGTCGCGCAACAGCTATCTGTCTCCGGACGAACGAAAACTCGCCCCTGCGCTGCATCGCGCGCTGCGGGCAGGGGAGGATGCCGTCTCCCGCGGCATCCGGGATGTGAGCGCCGTCGAGACATTGATGCGAAGGATGATCGAGGAGACGCCCGGTATCGAGATCGATTACCTGGCCGTCGTCGATCCGGAGACTTTCCTGCAGCCGGCCGATTTCCGGAGCGGCGTGCTCCTCGTTGGCGCGGTACGCATTGGACGGACGCGGCTGATTGATAACATACGAATTGCGCACGCCTGAGGGCGACCACGCAGCGCCAATCAACCGCAGAATCATGCGTACCCTCCTTCACGCCGTCATTCAGAACGCCATCGTCACCGGCGCGGCCACGCTCTGGCCGGTGGCGTTGCGCATCGATGCGTTCGTGCTGCGCGCCGCGGAAGTCCTGCCGTTCGAGGAAGTCGACGTCATCAACATCGCCACCGGTGAACGGTTCCGTACATGGATCGAGCCGGCGCCGGAGGGAAGCGGGGAGGTAGCCGTTCACACGGGCGCGCGCGCGCCGGTGCGCGTGGGCGACACCATCAGCGTCGTCGCGTTCGCCACCTTTCATGAGGGGCAGACGCTGGCCCACAGGCCGCGCATCGTCACGCTCGGCGCGAACAATCAGGTCGTCTCGGTCGGCGAAGGATGAGCGAACGTCCGCTCATCCCGCGCATCGCCTGCGCGCTGCTGTTCCTTTCGCTTACCGTGACAACGCTGCCGCGGCTCGTGGCGCTTGTAAACAACGCCCGCACGCTCCTGCCGCTGGGTTACGAGGCGAGGCGGGAGAAGCAGATGGGGCCTTGGTATGCGTCCGTCGCATCGCTTCGCCGCGAGCTGCCGCCTCACGAGCCGGTCGCGCTCATCGCCGGACCGCCCGACGCCGAATCGGCCGTCTTTGCCAACTATTACCTCTACCCGATCCGCACGCGACTGTTCGTTGGCCGCAACGACTATCGCAATGCCGCTCCTGATCCGACGCTGCCGAAGACGATCGTCGCCGTGACCGCCGATCGCGTGGCGCGGACGACATACGACGCGTTGCGCGACCGCGATCTCCGCGCCGGACATCGGGTTGTCGGCGCGCCAACGCTCAGCGAGCCGCGGGCGACGTTCATCCTGCCGATCGCGGCATCGCTCGACGGTCCGGCGCCGGAGACGTTCGTGATTGAGGCGACGATCGCCAACCCGAATCCAGCGCCGGCCGAGGTGCGCGTAACGTTCTGGCCGAAAGGCCTGGTGCAAACGATCACGATCGCGCCAGGTGCGACGACGAAGTATTACGACTTTGTGCACCAACTCTTCGGGGTTCTCGACAGGGGATGGGTGCGCGTCGATTCGCCGCTGCCGTTGCGCGCGGCGTTCTATTTTGCGAACCGCGGACATGGAGACGCCACCCTGCTGCCGAACATCGTCGGCCCGGCAACCGGCATCGTTGCCGCGCCGATCTATCGCGACACGAAGCTCTTTGTGATCAATCCAGGCGCGACGCCGGTGACGGCTGTGGTCGGAGGCGTATCGTTTCCGTTCGACCCGCATGCCTTCGTCTCCTGGCCGGTTACGAACATGCCGCGCGTCAGCGGTGACGTCTATGCCTTCGTCGCCACACGCGAGCTGAACGGCCGCACCGATTTTCTCTGGCCACGATGATCGGACTCGTCGTCACATTCGTCCTTTTCCCACTCGTCGGCTGGAGCATCGGACGCCGCGGTATTGGCGAAGCATTTCTCTTCGGCGCCGGCCTGACTGGCGCGCTCCTCTTTCTCGCCGGCGTCGCGCATGTGCCGTTGGTTGTTGCTCTGGGGTTGATCGGGGCGTGGGGAGCAGGTAGTGGGGTGTGGGAGCTGATGCGTCGCTCTCGTACCCGGCAATCCACCCCCTACCCACGATTACCCACAATCCTGATGTGCGTCCCTCTGATCGCACTCACCTTCGTCGCCGCAATCACTCCCCTCAGCGATTTCGATGGCCGCGCGTTCTGGGTGCTGAAGGCGAAAGGGATCGCGCATGAACGCGCCATCGACGGGCCGTTCTTTCGCGGTGCGACGCTCGATCCGCGCAATCACTATCCGATCCTGATCCCCCTCGACAGTGCAGTGATCCTCGGCGCCGCCCACGATTCCGATGACCGTCAGCTTCGCTGGCTGTACCTCGGTCTCCTCGCCGGCTTCGCGTTGTTGGTACGCGAACGGATCGGCCGCCTGGTCTCTCCCGCGGCGGGTGCCTGGTGCGCGGCGCTCCTCGTCTGGATTCCGCAATTCGCGATCGAACCCGAGGGTGGCGCGTTGTCGGCCTATAGTGACATCGCACTCGCCGCATTCGCTGCCGGAGCCTTCTTCGAACTGGTCGAAGAGGTCTTGCCACCGCGCGACCTCGCAACCGCGCGATCTCGCAACCTCGAATTCCGCTTTGGCCTATGGCTCGCGTTCCTCGTGCTGACGAAAAGCGAAGGATTGCCGTTCGCGCTCGTCTTCCTGGTCATCGGGGCCTTCGTCTTTCGTAAACGGATCGCGATCCCCGCAATCACGAGCGCGATCGCAGCATTGGCCCTCTTCGTCTGGCGCGCGCGCATTCCTGTCGGCGATGAAGAGGACATCCTCCGCATGCTGCCGACGGTCTTCGGAAAACTGCACCACCTCGGCGACGCGCTGGCGGCGTTTCCCGTGCACATGTTCCTCTACCCGCGCTGGGGCCTTTTCTGGATCGCTGTCGTCATCGCGGCGGTGCTCGCATGGCGCATCGACCGTCGCGCGGCCAGACTGGCCATCAGCGTCATCCTCGCGATGCTCGCCGTTTACGCGGGCGTCTATATTGCCACGGACTGGGTCGTGTCCGACCTGATCGCTGTCACTGCTGACCGGCTCTTGATGCACGTCATCGCGCCAGCGCTCTTTCTTCTTGCCCTGGCAAGTTCGCGGTACGGAGCGTCCGATCCGGAATCGTGACGGAGCCTAGGGCTCAACCAACGCTGCCGGCCGTGCCGGCCCGGCTATCGGACGAAGTCGATGTAGCCGCGTTCGACGTTCACGTCGACGAGCTTCACGTTGACGCGGTCGCCGACGTCGATTCCATGCGCACCGTGGATGACCTTCCCCTCAACCGGCGGGTGGAAGACACGGACCCATGTTCCCTTCTCCGAGGCGCCGGTGACGATTCCGTCGAAACGCTGGCCGACGCGCGGCTCGAGGATGCAGGCCGCGGCAGATTTGCGAACCTGACGCTCTACCTTGTTCGCCGCATCCTCGGCCTCGGTGCAGTGCTGGGCCAGCGCCGCGAGCTCGTCATCGGTGTAGCCCGGCTTTCCGCCCTCGAGGGCGGGTTTGACCAGCCGATGGGTGATCAGATCAGGGAAACGGCGGTTCGGTGCGGTCGAGTGGGTGTAATCGCGCACGGCCAGGCCGAAGTGTCCGATCGATGACTGGCCCGGCTTCTCAACGATGTACTCGCCAGCGCCCATCGCCTTGACGATGGCCAGCGAAAGGTCGGGAAAGCGCAGCGGGTCGGTCTTACGGCGGCGGACGAGGAACTCCTCGAGTGCGACGGAATCCGGATCGGCCGGTAGTTTCTCGCCGTACTTCGCGGCGATGGCCTCGATGCGGTCCCACCGCTCCGGCGAGCGGACCACGCGTCGGAGGCCGGAGAACCCTTTCGCCGTCAGGAAGCGCGCGGTGACGCCGTTGGCGGCGATCATGAAGTCCTCGATCAGGTTTTTGGCGTTGTTGCGCGCCTCGACCTGCAGATCGACTACGTGGCCGTCGCTCATGACAGCCCGCGCCTCGATCGTCTCGAGATCGAGGGCGCCGTGCTCGTGTCGCAGCTCGCGCATGGCGTCGGCGACGCGATCCTGCAGCTTGAGATTTTCGGCCAGGCCGGCCACCGCCTTCACTTTCGGCGGCATGTCGGCATGGCCCTCGAGCCACATACCGACGGCGTTGTACGCGAGCTGTGCTTTGTTGTGGACGCGCGCCCGGTACACATCGCCTTTGGTAACCGAGCCGTCGGATGCGACGACCATGTCCATGACGATCGCCAGCCGTTCCTCGTGCTCGTTGAGCGAGGTCAGGTTCGTCGACAGTTTTTCCGGAAGCATCGGGAAGATGCGCGCGGCCGTGTAGATCGACGTCGTGTTCTGCCGCGCGTGATCGTCGATCGGCGAGTCCTTCTTGACGACGGCATCGACGTCGGCCACCGCCACCATGGCCCGGACGTTTCCTCCGCCGAGGTCCTCGGCGACGGTGAGCTGATCGAGATCGCGTGAGTCGTCGTTGTCGATCGAGCACCAGAGAAGGTCGCGGAGATCGCGGATCGATGCGTCAGTCTCGTTTGCG
>WNFG01005916.1_pt1 | contig 20558 bp, 24 predicted proteins | sample 5400431 | NCBI WGS metagenome assembly WNFG01 (sample SAMN13153346, study PRJNA577476) | soil metagenome | isolation source: 120 cm saprolite under Douglas fir tree site 2 hole 3 replicate 2 | place: USA:California | collected 2015-04-18 | reverse complement strand
CCCCTCTTCGAGCCAGCTCTTGGCGAATGTCAAGACGGGCAGGCGCCAGAACTCCTTGTCGTCGAAGATCCAGCGCCTCAGCGGGGCCTCGAAGGCGCTGAAGCGGAAGAAGAAGTGGGACGTCTCGCGCTTCTCCGGTGGCGTGCCGTGGATCCGGCATCGCGGTCCGATCAGGTCGAACGGATCCCACAGATGGCCGCAGTTGTCACACTGGTCCCCGCGGGCTTTCGAGAATCCGCAGTTCGGGCAGGTCCCTTCCACGTATCGGTCCGGCAGAAAGTGGTTGCCCGCGCGGCAGAACGGGGAGGTCATCTTGCTTTCGTAGACGTGCCCTTTCTTCTTCAGAGCCAAGAAGATCTCCTGGACCCACTCCTTGTGATGTTCATCGGCCGTGTTCCAGTACAGGTCGTACCGGACGCCGAGCTGTTCGATGTTCTTCGCATGGAGGGCGTGGTAGCGCTCCGCAATGACGCTCGGCGAAACGCCCTCCTCTTCGGCACGGACCGTCGTGGGCGTCCCGTGCATGTCGGTGCCGCCGACCACCAGGACCTCGTCGCCCTTCATCCGGTGGTACCGCGCAACCACATCCGCGGGGATGAACGTGGAGACGGCGTGGCCGAGGTGCCGAGGTCCCGAGGCATAGGGCCATGCGACGCACACCAAGATTCTCATTCGCGTTCCGTCCAAGAGGAGAGGCTGATTTAAATGATTCGCGGCCCCGCGGCCCTCGGGAGGAACGGCGAAGACTCGCTCTTGATTATCACATTCAACCAGTTTTGACCAAGCTGATTTGTCCCGAGGACGCGATGCGCCGTCGACCCATGCAGGCAAGTTCGAGTGTAGTGCAGGGACGCGCGCGCGTGATTCGAAAGTCGAACCGCGCTTCGGACGCCCTCAAGCGGGCCATGGACTCTCTGCCCCGGATCCTTTGTTGGAAGTGCCGACGCCTCACCTCGTTCGAGTTGGATCGGTGTGAGCACACCCTTCGAGAGATCGTGGAAGACCTGAGAAGGGTGCGCGACCTAGCCGATTCCCCCCGGGAGCCTCCCAGCGACGACGGGGAGGTCTCCCTCCTTCTGTATCAATGCCCTTCCTGCGGCCGATTCGTCTCCCAGGCCGCCGAGGAGTGCTCCTGCGGCGTCCGGTTCGCGGCGGCCGAGCAAGTGACCTTCCAATGCCCCGAATGCGGATCCCTCGTGCCTTCGGACGAGGATGGGTGTCCCGTCTGTCACGTGGAGTTCCGCGCCGCCTCCCTGCAGGACCATCTTGTATACTCATGCCCGCGGTGCGGGGCGCAAGTGGACTCGGAGGCCGTCCGGTGCTCTTGCGGCGTCCGGTTCGAGGCGTGATTCGAGACCAGTATCAAGGCTGAGAACCGTTGCAGAACTTCCTTATCGTCCCACTTCGTCGTTTCTTCGTCGACGGACCCACCCCCGTCGAAAGGAACCCCAACCCGCGATGAAAACGAAGCCGAACCGCATTTCGAACCGGAAGAAATACTACCTGGTCCTCTGGTGGATGTCCCAGACGCCGTACGCGGCAATCTTCGAGAACGAGGTCGCGGCCGAAGCGGCGGCGAACGTCCGCAACGCCCTCATGGTGACGATCTCGGGCCGCGACGCGAAGGTGGATCAGATCCTGGATTGGTACCGCCGCGACGACTCGGGTCGGCCGATGCCGGCCGAGTGGCGGGACCTGATCGGACAGATTCACGTGCCGTGGCTCGCGAAGCCCAAGGCCGCCGTGTGACGCCCGACGAGCGCCCCTCCGCCCTCGAGGCGAGCCGATCCAACGGGACCGCTGGAGAGCACCTATCAAATCGGATAGACAGGAAGAAACGACTATAGCGTTCGACCGCCGGAGCGGGTTCCAGATCATGGCCCAATCTCAAGAGGTCGTCGCGGAGTGCCCGACCTGCCAGGCGAGCGTGCCCCTGGACGCGAAGGAATGTCCGCGATGCGGTGAGATGTTCGAAGGGTTTCCTGGGATCGACGACCCGGTCGCCTCGCAAGGTTCGGAGCGAGAGCGGTCGATGGATGAGGCGCAGGACGGCGGCAGGGCCGGATTCCGGGAGAAACTCCTGTTCTACATGGGGATCTTCCTGATCCTCCTCGGAGGACCCGGCATCGCCCTCGGATCCTGGCTCCATGACACCTTACGGATCGGCATTGGCGAGTACCAGGCCTTCGACGTGTTCGGGCCGTGGAACCGACTCGTCGCCGCCGTCGGGCTGATCGTCCTCATCGTCGGCATCGTGTTCCTCATCCTCAGCCTCCGCCTTTCACGTCCGTCGGAGGTCGAGAAGGAGCTCGATACACTCCGCGAGTCGTAGCGAGTTCGTGGGCCGCGATCCTCCCGCCTATACCGTTATATACCGTAGAGGGCGATGCGAACGGAGGCGGCGACGGGGGGTCGCCGCATGGAGTGGGGAATGTCGTATTCGGGGTCTGGCTTCCGACCTGCGAACGTGCCCGTTGAGGAGGGCAAAGTCTACGAAGCCAAGATCGAGGATATCGGACGCGAGGGCGATGGACTCGCGCGGATTCAGAACTTCGTCGTCTTCGTCCCCGGGACCAAGGTCGGGGACGCGGTGAAGATCCGGATCACGAAAGTCCACCGCCGCATGGCCTTCGGAGAAGTCCTAAAGGAATGACGGAATACGGGCGGGGGAGGCTGGGATGGGACCAGCGATAGCCGCGGCCGGGTCCTTCTGGACTCCCTTCGCGCTCGGGAGCTCCCTTCAGGACCCGCCTGGAGGAGGCCGCGGGGGCTTCGAAAACCGTAAAATAACTTCCTTATACATGCCCCGACCCATCGAGCCGTTGGGATCTTTTCCATGATTTTCACACGCGCCGCCGTGATTGCCTTCGCCTCGTCCGCCGCCCTCGCGGTGGTCTTGGCCTCGTCCCTGGCCGCGGCCGACGGCTCGGATTCGGATGGCGACGGGGTTCCGGACAGCCTCGAGGATGCGACCCAGCGGACCGTCGCCGTGAGCGTGGCGGGGAATCAGTTTAGCGCCTCAAGCCACCTGGGGACCGCGCCCGTGGAGGATCAGTTCGATCTGATGTACCGCTCGGGAGCGTTCACCGTCTGGTACGGCCAGGCCGGCGGAACCACGAGCACGTATGGACTCGAACTCCTAAGCCTCGTCGCTTGGAACGACTCGAATGCAAACGGTCGAATCGACCCCGGTGAAATCGTCTGGTCCACCCCCCTTGCCCCAACGGCCTTCGCCGATTCCCCCGTCGCCGCGTCGACTCGAGTCGACCCGGACGGAGGGCGCATCTTCGGGTTCGAGATGCGGAGCCGGGACGGAAACACCACCCTGAACGTGACGATGGCCCAACGCTTTACGCGGGTCGACAGCGCCACCCTCACGCCGATGGAAGCGAGAGTGGAGATTAGCATGACTTCCGCCGCGGTCCCCGCGGGGAGCAAACTTGGAATCCAGTTCCGGATGAGTTGTTCGGTACGGCCCTACCTGATGGAACACAGCTGGGACCAGGATCACGGGTTCGCCGCCGACGAGCACGCCGTCAATGTGACGGAGCATGCGGGCGATCGCTCCGCGACCTCGTTCTTCTCATGGTCGAACACCGCGAAAGTAGGCGGGGCCGCGACCCCGGTCGAGCTGGCGAAAGGACTCGGGTACTCGAATCCGTATGATTTGACGCTCGTCGCTGGCCAAGGACCGTCCCCCGACGGCACGAAGGTCGTCCAGCGCTTCACGCTCGGCGTCTACAGCGCCGTCTACGAAATCCGTCGAGTGGCGACGCCGCCGGTCCAGGCCGATCCGTTGCTGTATGCCGGGACGATCGCCGCGGTGAGCGTCTTGGTGGCGGTTTCGATCGTGTTCGCGAATCGTCGCCGGAAGAACCGTGAGGATCCGGGGCGCAAACCTTAACGCCCTTTTCCCTTACGGTTCGCGGCGGTTCCCTTGGTGGCGATCGAGAACGTCTTGTTGGCAGCTGTTTCGGTTTTCGCTCTTGCTCTGACCGTCATCGCGGTGATCGCCTTTCGCCGGACCGGCGACCGGCACCTCGTGTTCCTCGGGGCGGCGTTCGGGGTCTTCTTCGTGAAGGGCCTGCTCCTCACGATCTTCCTCTTTTCTCAGACCGTCGACCTGCGACAGGTGTTCGTCCTTTCGGGCTTCCTCGATCTCGTGATCCTGGCGTTGTTCTACGGGTTCACGCTCCGGCGCTGAGCGCAGCATGCCCGCACTGGACGACGACATCCTGGCGGTCCGGACCCGGAAGGACCTGTACGAATTCGTTCGCCGGAATCCGGGATTTCACCTCCGCGAGGTGTCGAGGGCCCTCCAACTCTCGATCACGCTGGCGGACTATCATCTCCGGTTCCTCGAGAAGCACGATCTGATCACCTCGTCGATGGACGGAGAATACAAACGGTTCTACCCGCGGTCCACTCCGGGACTCGCCGATGTTCAAGCGGCCTTGACGGAACGGGAAAGGCGCATCCTCGGGTTCCTCCGGCAACCCGTGCCTCTCCGTGTGATGAATTATCTCATGGAGCGGGAGGAAGCAACGCACAAGCAGATCCTCGAGCAGGTCCCCGTCTCCCCGTCCACGCTCTCGCACCACCTGAAGAAGATGCAGGCCGCCGGGATCATCGACCGAGGGAGCCCCCGGGATCGCGGTTATCGTGTCGTCGATCCGCGAGTCGTCGCCCGACTCATGACGACGTACGAACTCGCGACGGCGGACCAAGTGGATACGTTCATCCGCGTATGGGGCGAGTTTCGCATCTGAGGGGAAGCGTCCGGGTCCGGCAAGGGGCCATCTTCAAAGGATTCCGGCGAGGTCGGAAGCGACCCATTCGAGGAATTCCTTGTCCGTGGGTCCGAAGGCGTTCGGCTGGTCCGAGTCGATGTCGATTTCTGCGATCGGTGCGTCTCCGCGGAGGATCGGGACGACGATCTCCGCGCGGGTGTTGATGAAGCACTGAAGGTATCGCGGGTCATCGTTCACGTCGGGTACGATGACCGTGGCTTTCTCGGAGACCGCGGCTCCGCATATTCCTTGTCCGATTGGAATACGGGCATGTTGCGTCGCGCTAGGCCCGGACCACGAACGGAGGACGAGCTCGGGGCCTTCCACGCCGTAGATTCCGACCCATGTGTAGTGCGGGATTTTCCGGAGCTCGCGGCACACGAAGTCCGTGATGGCCTTCCGCTGACTCCCGGAGTGGATGATTTTCTGGAGGCGTGCGGCGACGTCGTCGTAGCTCACCTTGCCCTTCTCGCCGGCCATCACTTCTCCGAACTTTCCGACGCCCTTCATTCCCGCCGCCATCGCGTCGAACGGTCCGGGTCGCCATAAGCCTTGCGGATTCGGAGCGAGGCAGGACATCATCATCCCTGTCATCGCCATGGCTCCCCGGAAATCAGATTGGATCGGTCGATGGGCACGCGGTTTCGAACAAATGCTGTGGAACCTTGATATACCCAAGTTTGGTAGGAACGTAGAAGCCTCCCTCCACAACGAGGCCGTTCGCTAGTTTCATACATGGAGGACGGCCAACCCTTTTTTCATTGCCGCGCAGGACCGCAGGCTCGAAACGAAGTGTTACTTTTTCTATGCTGGCTGTATTCAAAAAGCGTTTTATAGAGTCGCGTTAATGCAGGGTCGCTTAGACAAGCATCCCTCCACAACGAGGCCGTTCAGGATTCCTGGACGGCCCTTTATTTTGGTGGGTCTCGGGCATTTCAGGGCTACGCCATCGGCGGGAGCGAAATCCCACGGGTGTCGATGTGCACGCGGCGGCCCTCCACTTTGAGGCGGCCCTCGGCGAAGAGGCGGACCGCGAGGGGCAAGAAGACGTGTTCTTGCTCCAAGATCCGCGCGGCGAGGGTCTCCTCTGTGTCGTCCTCGCGGATCGGCACGGCCTTCTGGAGGATGATGGGCCCCCCGTCGAGGGAGGCATCGACGAAGTGGATCGTACAACCCGTCACCTTCACGCCCGCTTCGAGTGCGTCCCTCTGAGCGTGCGCGCCTGGGAAGGCCGGCATGAGGGACGGATGGATGTTTATGATTCGCATGAGGAACTGGCCCACAAAATACGGCGTCAAGAGGCGCATGAAACCCGCGAGGACAACGAGCTCCGTGCGCGTCTCTCGAAGCGACGTCACGACTTCGCGCTCGAATCCTTCGCGGTCCTTGCCGAACGGTCGATGGTCGACAACGATAGCCGGAACGCCCGCCTTCTTCGCCCGTTCGAGGACGGGTGCCCCAGGCACGTTGCAGACGAGGATCGCGAGGTCCACCGGGAGATCGCCGCGATCGCGGGCGTCCACGAGGCTCTGGAAGTCGGTCCCCCTTCCCGAAGCGAGGACTCCCACTCGGAGGCGGACCATCGGCACCCTCAGTGTTTGAAGAGGCGCGTGCCCGTGAAGACCATGGCGATGCCGGCCTCATCGGCCGCGGCGATCACTTCGGAGTCTCGGATCGAGCCGCCGGGTTGGGCGACGGCCGCGACGCCGCCCTTCGCCAGCTCATCGAGGCCATCGCGGAACGGGAAGTACGCATCGCTCACCGCGACGCTCCCTCGCGAGGCCCCTTTCGACTTGTAGCACGCGAGCATGCACGCGTCCACTCGGCTCATTTGGCCCGCGCCGATGCCGACCGTCCGCTCCCTGTTCGAGAGGACGATCGAGTTGGACTTCACATACCGGCTCACGGTGATCCCGAACACGATGTCCCGCACCTGGTCCGCCGTCGGCGGGACCTTCGTCACGACCTTGAACGCCTCGGGCTTCGTCTCCGGGAACGCCGTCGTCTGGAGAAGCACGCCGCCGAGGACGCGGGTCATGTCGATCCCGTGATCCTTCCGTAACGGTCCCTGGGTCCGGAGGATCAGGAAGGTTCCTTTCTTCTTGGCCTTCAGGATTTCGAGCGCGCGTGGCTCGTAGCCGGGGGCGATGACCGCGTCGAGGACGTCGCCCTTCATCGCCTTCGCGGTCGCGAGGTCGAGTGAGCGGTTCGCACCGACCACGCCGCCGTACGCGGAGATTGGATCCGCGGCGTGCGCGGCTTCGTAGGCCTCGGCGATCGTCGGCCCGAGGGCCACACCCGATGGATTCGTGTGCTTGATGACGACCGCGGCGGGACGCTCGAATTCCGTGGCGACGCGCAGCGCAGCGTCGAGGTCGATCAGGTTGTTGTACGAGAGTTCCCGGCCCTGGAGCCGCTCGGCGGTCGCCGTCGCGGCGAAGCGGTACGGTTCCCGGTACAACGCGGCCTGCTGGTACGGGTTCTCGCCGTATCGAAGGTCCGCGATCTTGTCGTACGCGAGGCGGAGGGAGGGCGGCAGAGGTCGGCCGTCCCGAGAGGCGAGGTAGTTGAAGATCGCGGCGTCGTATCGAGACGTGTATTCGAAGGCGGCGAGGGCGAGTTCTTGCCGAAGTTTGGCGGGGATGCCCTTGTGCTCGCGCCAGGCCGCGAGGACATCGCGATACCGGTCCGGCTGGACGACGACGGCCACGCGCGAGGCGTTCTTCGCCGCTGCACGGATCAGAGAGACCCCGCCGATGTCGATGTTCTCGATGGCTTCCTCCGGCGACACGTCCGGCTTCGAGACCGTCGCCTCGAACGGGTACAGGTTCACGACGACGAGGTCGATGGCGACCGCGCCAAGGTCTCGCAGGTCCTTCTCGTTCCCGGCGGGGGCGAGGATGCCCGCGAAGATGCGGGGATGCAACGTCTTCACGCGGCCGCCGAGGCCCTCCCGCAGGCCGGTGTAGTCGGCGACCGACGTCACGTCGAGCCCGGCGTCCTTCAGAATCTTCGCCGTCCCGTCCGTGGCAATGAGCTCGAACCCGAGGTCCCGGAGTCCGCGGGCAAACTCGACGAGCCCCTCCTTATCCGATACGCTGAGGAGCGCCCGCGGGGGAGAAACCATCCGCCTTACCGAGTGCCAATGGGAAGAATGCAATTAAAGGTTGGGACGCCAGGTGGAACCGATCCTTTGAGGAGGGTTACTCCAGGCCGCCGGGCCTCGGCAGGAGCCCCGCCTCTTGCGCGAGCCGGGGCACGATATCCTCCCAGCCGACGGGCATGATATGGACTCCTCGGATACCTTCGATCTTCTTCACTGCCTTAATCGTCCGGACGGCGATGCTCAGGCCTTCCGCCTTCGGGTCGGGCGCTCTCTCCATCCGATCGAGGATGTGCTTCGGCACCACGACGCCGAGTTTCTCGACCATGAACTGCGCCATCTGCGAGGACTTCAGCGGGATGACCCCGGCGAGGATGTACACCTTCTCGTGGAGCCATTCCTTCCGGACGAGGCGCATCCATTCCTCGAAGGCATCGAGGTCGTAGACGGCTTGGGTCTGCACGAAGTCCGCTCCCGCCATCACCTTCGCTCGGAACTTGCCGAACGACTCCTCTCTCGGGCCGCCGAACGGGTCCGCGGCGGCGCCGATGAAGATTTTCGGCGGCGTCTCGACCCGATCGCCGCCTCGGAGGGTTCCGTGATCGCGGAGGTTCCGGAACATGTCGATCATCTCCTCCGTCTTCAGATCGAACACCCCCTTCGCCTCGGGTTCGTTGCCCGCCGCGGGCGGATCGCCCCACAAACAGAGGACGTTCTGGATCCCGAGGGAGGCCGCGCCGAGGAGGTCGGCCTGGAGGGCGATCCGGTTTCGATCCCGGGAGACCATCTGCAGGACCGGCTCGAGGCCCTCCTGCTTGACGATCACGGCCGCCGCGAGGGAGGAGATTCGGACGCGGGCCCTGGTGCTGTCCGTCACGTTGCACGCGTCGACGACCCCGCGGTAGCGCGCGGCCTGTTCACGGATCTCGGATCCATCCGCCGAAGGCGGCGGCGCGATCTCCGACGTCAGCGCGAACGTGCCGGAGGCCAAGATGCGCTCAAGGCGGCTGCCCGAGCGAATCGTGCGAGTGCCAACCGCCGCGGCCATCGACGACGAATCCGCGCCGGACGCTATGTAAGCTTCGTTCGACCCGGTCCCAAGCTACCATCCGTACCGGTCGCACAGCTCGAGCGTGCGAATCATCCGGAGGAAGTCGCGGGCATGACGGACAAGCCACGGTTTTCGCAGGAGGGTGCGAACGACGAGCCGGGCGTCGACCGCGCGCCACTCCAGTCCATGCAGTTCCTCGGTCACGGAGTCCATCAACGCGTCGCTCCAGGTCCGGACGCGTTCGATCATCCAGGGCAGGAGAGGATCGAGGAAGGGTGAGTCCCGCAAGATTCGATCATACGCGAGCATGGCGCCTGGGTTCTCGTCGGCCAGCGCCGTGACGGCGCATTCGCCGGCGATGCGACCGCTGAAAAGGCCGGGATGAATCCCGGCGCCGTTCATCGGATTCGTGATGCCGCCGGCATCTCCGACGATCGCGAGACCGGGCATCGCGAGGGCCGAGAGATCGTATCGGTATGGGATCGCCCCGGCGATCGTTTGCGTGCGCCGCGCGACATCGATGCCGTATCGCTGACAGAAAGCCAAGGTGGCCGCATGTCCGTCGATGGGACCGCCCGCCCCGACGTTCGCCGCATCCCCCTTCGGGAAGATCCAGGCGTAGCCGCCCTCGTACGCCTGGCTGACGAACAGGAGGAAGAAGTCCGGATCCAGGTTGGGCACGTCTTCGCGGCGGAATCGATACTCGTAGGCGACGATCTTCTCGAGCTTCCGAACGAGGCCGGCCTGGCGCGCGATGAGACTCGCGGGTCCGTCCGCGCCGATGACGAGGCGGGCGTCGACGGAGTCGCCATTCGCCTCGATCCTCCAGGCTCCATCGTGTTGGGAGAGCCGCGTGACCCGCGTCGACGTCCGCAGCTCGGCGCCATCGTCCACGGCCCCCTGCACGACCCAACGGTCGAACGAGGGCCGCTCGATCGCGTATCCGGGCAGGCGGGTGATGTAGAACCATTTCCCATTCGGGGCGACGCACTTGGCCCCGGAGACGCGCTGCGCGATCCATTCATCCCGCGGGCGGAGCCCGTTCGACAGGAGGCCGAACTCGCTCACTCCCTCCGCGCATTGGACGGGCTCTCCCACGATCTTCTTCTTGTCGAGGATCGCGGTTCGATAGCCGGCCGCGGCGAGTTGCCGCGCGGCCATTCCGCCGGAGGGCCCGGCCCCCACGACGACCGCGTCGAACACGGATGTCGGGAGCCCGGCGCGGCTATATCGGGCTTACGCCGTGGCCTCGGCCGGGAACCGACCCGCGAGGTCCTCTCCATGGGCCGTCGCGCGGTACAGGAACGGGGGGACCCCGCGGCGGAGGGCGGGACCCCGCTGCTTCGTGACGAGCTGGACCGCGGTCAGGACCCGAAGGCTGTTGACGGTCGTGTATTCGGACAGCCCCATCTCCTCGGAGATCTCGCCTGCGCTCGCGTCCGGATGGTCGCGAAGGAAGGTGAGGATCGCGAGCTTGTGGCGGTCCAGCACCTCGGAGATCGAATGCTTCTCCGGGCGCGGCTCGAGGGACAGTCGCTCGTAGAACCGCTTCCCCTGTTCTGACGGGGTGACGACGACCTGGAGGAGGGCCTCCTTCTCGATCTCGAGGAGGTGCTTTGCCACCGCCGCGGGCGCGATCCCCATCTGGGTCGCCAGCTCGGAGATGTTCGAGTCGCGGTTGCGGTACACCTTGTTCTCGACGACGATCGCGAGGACCTCGCGCTGACGTTCCGTGAGGGAGCGAGACCAGTCGCTAGAGTGCATCCGACGGCCCAAGGCAAGGACCCGTCTTAAGCGTTTTTACGGAAGCCCGCCGAAGGGTCTTTGTCTGACACGACCGGAGTACGAAAACGCGGCCCAGCGTCCGTGTCGGACACGTTGGCCAGGTCGCTCCAAGCCTATAACCGGAGGGCCGTCATCCGTGGTTTTGGGGGAGACGTGCCGGGCGAGCTCATCGATGGCAAGAAGATCGCGGACGAGGTCCGCTCGGAGCTGAAGCCCCGAATTGCCAAGCTCGCGGACCGCGGGATCGTCCCGGGCCTTGCGGCGGTCATCGTCGGCGAGGATCCCGGCTCGAAACTGTACGTGAAGATGAAAGGCATGGCCTCGGAGGAGATGGGCCTCGCCCACCGGACAATCGAGTTGCCCGAGGCCGTCCCGGAGGATCGCCTGCTAGAGGAGATTCGGCGGCTGAATTCGGATCCAAGGGTCCACGGCATCCTCGTGCAGCAACCCCTGCCTCCGCAAATCCAATTGGACCGGGTCGTCTCCGCGGTCGATCCGCGGGGCCTCGTCCTCATCGGCCGTCCCCGATTCGCCCCCGCGACGCCGGCCGGGGTGGTCGAGCTCCTCCTGCGATCCGGGAACGATCCCGCGGGCAAGGACGTGGTCATCGTGGGCCGCAGCAACATCGTCGGGAAGCCGCTCGCGGCCCTCCTCATGCAGAAGGCGAGAGGGGCGAACGCGACGGTGACCGTCGCGCACAGCGGCACCCGCGACGTGGCCTCCCATACGCGGCGAGCCGACATCCTCGTCGCCGCGATGGGGTCCCCCCGGTTCATCGTGGCGGACATGGTGCGCAGCGGCGTCGTCGTGATCGACGTGGGCATCAACCGAATTCCCGATGCCACCGCGAAGGGCGGCTACCGGACCGTAGGGGACGTCGACTTCGATGGCGTTCGTCCGAAGGCGAAGGCGATCAGTCCGGTCCCGGGCGGTGTCGGCCCGATGACGATCGCGATGCTCCTCGCGAACACGGTGCGGGCCGCGGAGTCCTCCGGAGAACCGTGAGACGAAAGCTCTTATCGGCCTCGTCGATTCCATCGAGTCGCCATGAGAGTCCTCGTGGTCGGGGGAGGCGGTCGCGAGCACGCGATCGTGGACGCTCTGCGACGGAGCGGCGCGGAGATCTACGCGGCGATGGCGAATCAGAACCCGGGAATCCGGCGCGCCTCGAAGGACGTCCTCCTGGTCAACGTCACAGCGGTCGACGACATCGTTCGTTGGGCGTCCGCCCACCGGGTTGAACTCGCGGTGATCGGACCCGAGGGCCCGTTGGAGAAAGGGATCGTGGACGCCCTCGAGTCCGCCGCGATCCCGACCGTGGGCCCGTCTCGCGCGGCGGCCCAGCTCGAGACGAACAAGGAGTTCACCCGGGAGCTGATGCGAGACCAAGGGATTCCGGGTGCGCCGCGGTTCTGGGCCTTCGATGATCTTCCATCGTTCGAGAAATTCGTGAGTGCCTCCGATTTTGAATTCGTGATCAAGCCGCTCGGCCTCACGGGAGGGAAGGGCGTCCGCGTCTGGGGAGATCACTTCACGACGAAGGAGCAGGCCCTCGCTTACGGGAAGGAGATCTTGACGGAGAAGATCGGCGGCGTGGCCCGATTCCTCGTGGAGGAGAAGTTAGTCGGAGAGGAGTTCTCTCTCCAGGCATTCTGCGATGGGCACACCCTTGCCCCCATGCCGCTCGCGCAGGATCACAAGCGCGCGTACGAGGGGGACAAGGGCCCGAACACGGGCGGGATGGGCTCTTACAGCGACGCGGACCATCTCCTCCAGTTCCTCACGCCGAAGGATTTCGAGGGAGCCCTCGAAACGATGCACAAGACGGTCGCCGCGATGGCAGCTCGCGGTACGCCGTTCAAAGGGATCCTGTACGGCGGCTTCATGGCGACGAAGGACGGACCGAGGCTGCTCGAATTCAACGTCCGGTTCGCGGACCCGGAGTCGATGAACGTCCTGCCGATCCTGGAGGATGACTTCGTGGAAACGTGTCAACGACTCACGGAGGGACGTCTCCCTGCGTCGCTGCGGTTCGCGCGCCAGGCGACAGTCTGCAAGTACGTGGTGCCGATGGGATATGGATCCCGCCCAAAGGCAGGGGAGCAGTTGAAGGTCGACGAAGACAGCATCCGCCAGAGCGGCGCGAAGCTGTTCTATGCGAGCGTCGACGAGAAGGCCGGCCATTTGTACACGACGACTTCTCGGTCCCTTGCCATCGTCGGGATCGCGGCCAATCTCGAGGATGCGGAGTCGATTTCCGAAGAGGCCCTCGCCTTTGTCGCCGGGAGTTTCTATGCCCGCCGGGACATCGGGAAGCCCGAGGTCATCCAGAAGAAGGTCGAACGGATGCGGAGGATTCGGGAGGGTCGGTGAGGGCTCGGACATCCGTCCGCGGCTATGGTAGCCCCTCGCCCTTGCCGTCGACCACTCATCAACGGAATGCATATGCCTCGACCCGACTATTGTTAGGACGGGTCAGGTGAGTTCGATGAATCCGGTTCTTGTGTTCCTCCTCTTCGTCTCTGTGATTCTTATCAACCTTGGCCTCTTTGTCGGACTGGGCGAAGTTTCGAAGGGCGTGGCTTGGTTTGTTGGACTCGTCACTGGGCTCGTCCTCCTGATAGCTTGGCGCGCCGTCACGAGTGAGTCGGCTTAATCGAAATACTGCGAAGGAGCAATCCTATCCCAGCAGGCCCGATCCCTCATTAGGCAAGTCGGTTCACACGTTAAGACCGGGGCCGTTGAACCGCCTCGAGGCTCACCCGACGACAGCCCGAGGGCCAACCCTCAAATAACGCGTCGGACCATCCTCACGCGATGAAGGGACTCGACCGGGTCATCGAGGAAATCGAAGCCCGGCTGGACGAGAAGGACGAGGTCCGAGAACTCACGATCAAATCGTCCCGGACGATCGCCCGCCTGAGCGGTTCCGCGATCCAGGGGATGCATCGGGGACAGGATGCGGGCCCCCAGGTCCAGGAGATCCGGGAGGAGGTCCTGAAGCTCCGCAGCCTCTTGCACGACCATCCGGACCTGTACCACACCGGGACGGTCGAGAACGCGATGCAGGAGGCCTGCGAGGCGTTCTTCGTGCACGCGATCCTCGAGGCGGAGGGCCTCCCGAACCCGAAGGAACTTGGGGTGACGGACACCGCGTACCTCCTCGGCCTCGGCGACGTGGTCGGCGAGCTGCGGCGATTCTCGCTCGAACATCTCCGCCAAGGGGACATCAAGCTCGCGTCCGGGTACCTCGAGAAGATGGAGCGGATCCTCGACGCGCTCATGCGGTTCGATTATCCGACCGCCCTGGTGGCCCTCAAGCGGAAGCAGGATGTCGCCCGCAGCTTGATCGAGAAGACGCGGGGCGAAGTCGCCGTCGCGGCCCGAAGCCAGGAGCTCGCGGACAAGCTGGATGCGGTCCGCGGGAAGCTGTGAAGGCCACGCGCCGGTGGGAGCCGGGAGTTGAAATCCTCATAAGGGAATCACCGGACCAAATCCAAGGAGGTGCTGGAGCTCGCGCGGACAATCGGACGTCCAACGATCCGGCGAGTCGTCCAATATTCCGTGCTCACCTGACGCACAATGCGCGGAAGCGGGGAAGCAAGGCATGATGTACCCGCGTGGCCGATGCGCGTCTCGGGGGCTGCAAAAAGGGTATGGGTCTGACCGTGATTACTTCGGACGTGGTATCCTCCGTCTTCGCCAGCCGGGAGTGCGGGCTTTTGCTCGGAGACGCCCGAGAAGTACTCCGAACCTTGGCTGAAGATTCCGTGGATTGCACCGTCACGAGCCCGCCGTACTACAGCGGACGTCGGCACGTCGGCGACACTATCCACGAAATCGGAAGCGAAAAGACCGTGGAGGAATACGTTGAAGCCCTCGTGTCCGTCGGGAGAGAGTTGTACCGTGTTACAAGGCCCACGGGAAGCTACTGGCTCAATCTCGATGACAAGTGCGAACGGAAGGAATGGCTGGGAATCCCGTGGCGAGTCGCATTCGCAATGCGAGAAATGGGGTGGAAAATCAGAAGTGAGGTGATCTGGCACAAACCAAGGCATGTCCGTAGCGTGACCAAGGACCGACTTACTTCTGCGCACGAGATGCTCTTTCACTTTGTGAAAAGCAAAGACGCATACTACAACATGGATGCGATTAGAAAAGCCGCATTGCCATCGATTTTGGGGAAGAATGGCGTCGTGAAGACTCCGAGGGGCAGGGTGCCCTCGGATGTCTGGACCATCCAAATCGAGGACTCCGTCTATCCTGAGAGTCCCTATGCCGTGTTCCCCGAAGCCCTGGTTGAGCTGCCAATCCGAGCGACATGCCCGCGAGGCGGAACAGTGCTCGATCCCTTTGTCGGGAGCGGCACGACGGTAGTCGTCGCACTGAGACTGGGGAGGAAAGCCATCGGGATCGACGCGTCGGCTGATTGCCTAGAGTTCACCAAGAAACGAATCCTGGAGGTCAGCGGACAGCTCGCAACTTCTCGACAAGCCCGGCTGAATCACACCGAGAAGGTGAGCCATGGGCGCATGCGCTGAATGCGGAGCGGAAACACGGTTCGAATGGGTCCGGCCGGCTGTGTGGAAGCATAAGATTGAGGAGGTCTCACCCAATGACCTCATCTGCCTGCGCTGTTACACGCGCCTCCATTGGTCGTAGGCGAATGGCGTGAGCAATCCCAGTTGGTCGCTTGAGCCCGTCTTTCAGAACTGCAGGGGACGGTGAAGCCATTTGAGGGGATTGAGCTCATCGTTGAGGTTGGTTCTCTCGGCGTGAGCCGCTAGCGCATCGGCGATGTACGTTATCAGGGTAGATTCCTGGGTCGGAATTCATTTAAAAAGCCCCAGGCATCGAACGCCACATTCCACCCAGCGAGGCCCTCGCCTCTGCGCTCAGGACGATGTCTCAGGGGGACGAAGACCATGGCGGACACCAAGAAAGTGCCGAGCGGCATCCCGGGGCTCGACGACCTAATCGAAGGCGGATTTTGGCCCAAGTCGACCGTCGTGATCTTGGGGTCGAGCGGGACGGGCAAGTCCACCTTCGCGATCCAGTTCTTGATGGAGGGCATTGAGCAGGGCGAGCAGGCATTGTACGTCACCCTCGAGGAGCCTCCGGAACAGATCATGCGCGAGGCGGACCTCATGGGATTCGACATGCGCAAGTACTACGAGAAATCGCTCTTCTTCATCCATCTCAAGGGTCGCAATTTCAAGAAGATGATCGAGGAGCAACTCCCGCAGCTCGTCAAGGCGCGGGCGGACTACAACATCGCCACGCGCGTCGTGATTGACCCGATGACCCCTGTGATCTGGGCCACCGCGGAGAAGCTCGAGCAACGCGAGCTAATCGGCAAGTTGTTCTACACGCTGAAGGAACTCGGCGTCGTTCTGTGCACGGTCGAGGAGCACGCGAAGCCCGGTGAGACGATCGGGGAGGACGTCCTTCTGCCCATCTATCTCTCCGACGGCGCCGTCCACCTCGAGTACTACCCGATCGGAGGCGCCTTCAACCGCACGCTGAAGCTCCTGAAGATGCGAGGCGTGCACCACGGCGAGAGCGTGTATCCGTACCTCTTCGCCCGCGGCGTCGGCATCATCGTCCGTTCGAGTCCGACCCACGTTCCGGAGGAACAGACCCGGAGCCACGGCAAGATCTTCGAAGAAGCGATCAAGACCGCGGATGCGATGAAGGCCCCGGCTCGGGTGATCGAGCGGATCCGGAAGATGCAGAAATCCTGGGACTACGACTACTCGCCCGAGGAAGCCCTCCAGATCCTCTTCAGTTCGTACGGGTTGAAGCGGGGCGGATAGATGCCCTACGCGGGCCGGGTCGACAAGACGATGGGGGCCGACACGGTCGGCCACCTCAAGCTCCTCCTGGAGACGGAGCTGACGCGGTCCCGCGAGGAGAACGACCTCGACATCGCGATCTTCCTCGGAGTGGACGGCCGCATCTTCTCCTCGTCGATCCCGAACAAGCTGGACCCGCGCGAGTATCGCCTCCTGAATCTGCTCAAGGGGAACCTGGCCCACATCTGCAGCCAGCTCGCCGGCCAGAACATGATGATGTCGGTCCAGCAATTCGAGGCGGGCACAGTCATCATCTCCGGTGTCGGGGACCGTGCGTTCCTCGTCTTCCTGACGACGAAGCCCGTCGAGATCACGAAGATGCAGGGCGTCCTCGCGAACGTCCTGAAGACGTCGATCGTCGTCCGCCACCTCTTCGAGTCGCGGCCCATCACCCCAGAGATCCTCGCCTCGTACGACGAAGCGGTCGCGGGGGAACTCAAGCGGCTCACGCGCATCCTCTTCGTCGAGAAGTTCGGAGAGACGAAGGAATTCAAGAAGAACAAGGAGCTCGCCCAGTACCTCCAATCGAAGCTCGGGGCTCTCGTCGGACCCGGCCCCTTGCAAGAGATCGTCACGATGGCCTACAACGAGGTCGGGACGACGGCGCCGTACATGACGGCCGACCATTGGGATCGGTTCCTGACGATCCTCGTCGACCGCCTCCGAGAGATCAAAGGCGACACGGTGGCCGCGAAAGCCGAGAAGGAGTGGCGGGCCCAGCTGAAGCAGGTGCTCGGCTCGTTCGTGTGAGGATGGGACCCTGTGATCGATGTCGCTCTCGCTTCCCTGATCGAGGACATGATCCAAAAGGCCGGAGCCGACGGCGTCGTCGAGTTCTGGCAACGCGTGGGGGACAACCTCGCGTCCCGCATGGGGAAGGAGGCATACCTCGGGTGGACCTCGTTCAATGTCGCGGTCCGGGAGGGCCGAACGGCCTTCAGCATCGAGGGCGACGTGACGCCCCTCACGGACATGGCGATCACGGACGTCGATGGGGACGTCGTCGGGTACCTGTACGCGATGCGGCAGTGCTGCTACGTGCCCACGATCTTCCGGACGCGGTTCGCGGTGGGCCGGATGAGCCCCGCGGACAAGGCCGTGACGGACGAATACAACGAGAACGTCCACAACATCGCGGTATGCAATTTCTGCGTTTTCCACGAGCGGTTCCGGGAGGAGATCGCGAAGAACGTGACCGTGTCCGGGAACCCGCTCGCCTGTTTCCTCCTGGCGACCCGGGGCTGGAGCGGCGAGGCCAAGATCTCCTCGAAGAACGTCGTGCAGGTGAACATCAACGAGGACCACGTCCGAGCGTTGCTCCGAAACTACGAGTGCGTGTACGCCCTCGTGTTGCGCGGAGGCCGGATCAAGGGGGAACGCTGACGTGCCCGCCGACGCGCGGATGCAGGACAGCAACCCCTTCGTGGAGATCGCCACGCATCTGTTCCTCGAGGATCTCTCGGGGAAGGTCGGCGTCTCGGGCCTGAACAATTACCTCGTGTCGCTCGCGAAGAACCTGGCGACCGCGATGCCTCAGGAGGAATACGCCTCCTGGCCCGAATTCCTCGCGGCCCTCCGGGATGGACAGTCCATCCTCTCGACCTTCGAAGAGGTCCGTCCCGTGACGGACCGATGCATGTCGACGTTGCGATCCCCGTTCGAACGGGGCTGGCGCGAATACGCGAAACGCGTGGGGGTCTTTGCCCCGGTCCACCGGGAGGTCGCGGAGTACTACAACCACAAGGTCCGACCCGCGGCGGTGACCTCCGTCCACATCGTCCTCCACACGTTCCGGGAGGCGGCCGCGGCCCGCATCCATGTGGGATCGCAGGGCGTGCACTACGAACCGGTCGCCGCGGCATGGGTCGACGGGACCGTCCAGGTCCCCGAAGGGCCGAAACTCGAGTCCCTCCTTAAGCGCGCCGGGATCTCGCGCACCCGGCTCGGCATGCTGCTCCGCAACCATTCGGACGTCTGGCTGCTCGAACCCGTATAGTCAGGCGCGTCCGCGACGGCGGATGGCCATCGTCACGATCAGGACGGGCACGAAGACGGCGATGCCGATGAGGACGGTCCAGGCCGGGCTGAGGCCGGGCGTCCCCTTGTAGAAGAGCTGGGACGTGAAGGCCTCGCCGCGGGCTGGGTCGATCACACCGTTCCCATCGAGATCCGCCTCAATCCGGACGTGATGGGTCCCGGGCTGGAGTCCGACGGGCAGGTAGTTGAACGTCACCACGGCGTCCTTGCCCGCGTCGATCCGCGCGATCGTCCTCGTGCCGACGATCGCGTCGTCCACGTAGAAGCGCACGGTGACGTTCAGCGCCGCGGTCGGCCCGCTGTTCCGGAAGGTCGTGCTCAAGACGATCGGGGTGACGATGACGATCGCCCTCTCGGTGGTCGTATTCTCGATCGTCCCTCCTGCCGAGGCGGACACCTTCGCAATGAGCGTGATCGTCCCTTCTTTCGTCGGGGCCGTGATGTTCACCTTGAACGTCGAACGGGCCCCGGAGGTCGATGCGGGGCCCGACGGAAGCGGAAGCCCTCCCGTGGTGTCGGACCCGGTGATGTAGTACTGGACCGTGTAGTTCGCAGGGCCCGATGGGCCGCCGGCGATCGAGAGATCGTAGGATGCCGGCTGCCCGACGCCCGCGGCGGCCGGGCCCGACAGGACCGCGTTGATGGGCCCTTGCGCGGAGGCGGGAGCGAGGGATACGAGGAGGGCCACCAGGAGGAGGCCGAGGACCAGCCCCGGTGTCCGCGGGACCACGTCAGCGCCTCCGGCGCGAGAGGTAGATGCCCGCTGCGGCCGCGGCGGCTCCCGCCGCGACGACCGCAATGATCAACGTATTCGGTGGGGCGGAAGCCGTGACCTCGGGGCCCGTGATCGTGACGGCCCCCGGTGCGAGGGCCGGCAGTTGGAGCGTGAAGGGCGCGGACGCCGAGACCGCCATGGAATCCTGGGCTGTGACGACGAGGACCACGGTCGCGCCGCTCGCCCCGCCGTTCGACTGGGCGCGGAGGCGGAGGGAGACGGACTGATTCGCCTCGACGGTCACGTTCGTCAGGGTCGTGCCGTCCATCGGGCCCGAGGCCGTTCCGAGCGAAAGGGACCAGCCGACCGCCGCGAGGTCGCCCGGGTTGCCGATCGCGACCTGTACGGTCTCGCGGGCATTCCCGGCGTTCTTGACCCGGACCGTCTCGTTCAGGAATCGGCCGTCAAAGGTCGCGCCCGTGGAGTCCAGAGAGACGGACAGGCCGCGGACGCGCGTGATGTCCACCTGGACGACGACATCGCCCGCCCGGCTGCGGTCCGAGGCGGCGACGGCGGAGATCTGGATGGCCGGGTGGTCGACAGGCGCGTCGGCCGGGCTCTGGATGACGACCTGGAACCGCGAGGAGGGGGCCGCGCTCCCGAAGTCCAGAGAGACGGAACTCGGGGCGAAGGCGAACTGCCAGTTCGCGGGACTCCCGGAGAACTCGAACGTGTCTGCGACGTTTCCCGTGTTCCTCACGGTGATCGAGTACGTCACGGAGCCGCCCGCGGCGATTTGCCGCTTTTGGGCGACGTCCCACGTCAGGGCGACGGATCGGGCGATCACCTTGGCCAGGACCAGGTCCGCGGCCGTGTTGGATTGGAGGGTGACGGACTTCGTGGCGCGATACGTGACGTTGATCCCGTTCTCTGTGCCCGTCTTCGTCGCGGTGATCACGTAGCCGTCGGGAGGGAGGAGCACCTGGTACAGTCCGCCCGCGGACGACGTCAGGTCGACCTGGGCCGACGACTGGATCGTCAGGGAGGCGGAGATCGGGGTTCCCTGGGCGTTCGTCGTGATGCCCGACAGGAGGAACGCTCCCGAGAGCGGAAGGTCCCGGGTCGTGGACGAGGCATGGGGCACGGTGATCCGCGCGAGGAACGCCACGGACCTCGATGCCCGGGTCGCATACACGTCGTAGATGCCGGGGGCGAGCGAGAC
>WNFG01001359.1_pt1 | contig 20562 bp, 12 predicted proteins | sample 5400431 | NCBI WGS metagenome assembly WNFG01 (sample SAMN13153346, study PRJNA577476) | soil metagenome | isolation source: 120 cm saprolite under Douglas fir tree site 2 hole 3 replicate 2 | place: USA:California | collected 2015-04-18 | reverse complement strand
TTCCGCATCCACGGTTTGACTGAGGCCGCTAGCGAACAAGCAGTAGGCACAAATATGGGCACAGCGGCCCAGGTGAACTAGTGGATGGCTCGGCTAAGTATTTGAAAAGTTTGGTCGGGGCGCCGAGATCTGAACTCGGGACCTCCTGCGCCCAAGGCAGCGGTAGAAATGCTATCTGATTGGTCCGCCTAGCTTTGTGCTGCGTCATAGTACATGTTTTTGGACCTAGTTTGTCAGTAGTTGGACCCAAGTTGGACCCAACTTTTTCCGACTGCCGTCAACACAAGCTTCACAAGCTTTGTGCGTGGATTCGATTCCCATCGCCCGCTCCATAACTCACGATGGCAACATGACCAAACCCTTCGATTGAAAGCCGATGGCTTACACAGTGGGCCACATCAGTTCCCATTCAAATTGCTAAAGTATGACCAGGTCGGCGAGAGTTCGTGTGAGGTAGAAGCGCGTTGTGCAGAAATGTAACGAAGGATAGGACTTCAGACTGGAACCTGCCAGAATCCAGCCAGCGGCAAGAACAAGCTAGAATGGACTAACGCAATCAATAAGGCGGCTAGCGTGCCCGACGTGAGAACAAATTGGAGACCTCCGAAATACCTAATCGTTGCTGCCGCTATCCTACTTATAGCTGTGATTGCCGTTGCGGCTGCGCTCGCGATTGAGGACCGAAGAGACGAGGCCTTCGCGGCGGAGATTACGCGAGCTGAGTCTGATCTGCGGGAACTCGGCGCACAGATTGCCGCCATCAAAGACGGCGAACTCACGAGCATGAACGACTACGTTGCGGCGTACGCACAGGTCGAGCCGCTCGAAAAGGAATACGATCAGAAACTGCAGAAGTTCACCGATCTTTATAGGACCGCCAAAGAGAGAGACAGCCATCGGTCGGTAATGAACCTTCAGCGTCTGCGCGGGAAACACCACCCGGAGACGTGGCAGAACATGTCGCAAATCATCGACCTGGTGCGCCAAATCAACGAAATCACGAAGCGCGAAATATCCGTAGTGCATGCAATGACCTCGCTTCCGGACCCCGAGCGGGCCCGGTTCTGGCACGAGCAGTTCATGCCGCTGGCGGCCGAGGAGCACACCTTGCGTCAAGAGCTTCGGATCGTTGGCCAGCAACCGCCGCCCGATTCTGCCGTCCAATAACTCGCAAACCGATTCCATTCGTATCCGGGCACGTATCGTTCTGTTGGGTGAGCCTATGTCCGATGATCCTACAAGGCCACCCGAATCCGCCGACTTGACCTTTTCTAGGTTATAGACATAACATCTAGAGGAAATGACTGTACGAGAGAAACGATCGGCCGGTTGGCTGTTGCTGACGTTTACGCTGCCCACGAAACGCGCCAGCCAGAGAGTGGAGATCTGGCGAAAGCTCCAGAGGTACGGCACGGTGCCGCTCGGAAATTCGGGTTACCTGCTGCCGAGCAATGCGAGCAACGAAGAGCGGTTCCAGTGGCTCGCGTCCTCAATCCGGAAGTATGGAGGCGATGCCTCCGTGGTTCGCGTGGAGTCCATCGACAATCTCTCGACGGCGCAGCTGAAAGGCCGGTTCTCGGAGGCGCGTGTGCGCGAATACCAGGAGCTGATTCAAGAGCTGCAGACATTGTCGAGAGAGCCCGCGGAACAGAGAAGCATCGCCCGCGTCGGACGCTTGCGGAACCGTTTCCAGGAGATTGTGGACGTCGACTTCTTCGAGAGCCCGTTACAAGAGCGCGTTAGCGAATTACTCGAACGTGCGAGTTCGTCAAGAACCGCCAAGGCCGGGGTTACGGCCAAGATCAATCCGAAAGACTACAAGAAACGGATATGGGTCACGAGGCCGAGGCCGGGCGTGGATCGCTGCGCGTCCGCCTGGCTGATTCGGCGGTTCATCGATCCGAAAGCGCGATTCGCGTTTGCGCCAGAGGATCAGGTGCCTCCCCAGGGCGTGCCTTTCGACATGTTTCATGAGCGGGGTTTCGGTCATCGCGGCACGGACTGCACTTTTGAAACGCTGGAGAAAGAATTTCGGATTCGCGACCCGCGGGTAGCGGTGATCGGCCAAATGATTCACGACGCGGATCTTCTGGATGACCGGTTCGGCCGCAAGGAAGGCTACGGAGTGGACGAGATTCTGAAGGGCTGGGCGCGGCAGCGATTTCCGGACGAGAAACTTCTCGAGCGCGGCATGGAATTGATGGAAGGGCTGTACCACTCGCCAGCAAAGTGAGGCCAGCAGGCGGAGATGAATGGAACGGGGAACGGATAGGACGTTTCGAAAAGAGGAGTCGATGATCGTGCACAGGAGTCTTAGGAAATATTTGGGAATGGCGATAACCGCGATTTTCTCGCTGGCGCTCTGCAAACCAGCGCCGGCACAAACACCTTCTGCCGAGCCAGTCAAGAAGGTATTCACCATGGAGCAAGCCGTGGACTTTGCTCTCAAGAATTATCCCGCCGCACGGGCTTCGCTCGAACGCGTCCGCGCCGCCGAAGCCGGTGTGGGATTGGCGCGGACGAACTATCTGCCGCGCGCGGACGTTCTCTGGCAGGCCAATCGAGCGACAGACAACAACATCACGGGGTTGCTGCTGCCGCAGTCCATCATCGCTCCTATCTCGGGTCCGGTTCCAGTCTCAACATCGAATCAGAGCGCCTGGGGAAGCGCGGCAGGACTGTTGTTTTCCTGGGAGCCTCTCGATTTTGGATATCGCGGAGCCAAGGTGGATGCAGCACGCGCCGCGCAGAATCGCGCGACTGCGGAGGCTTCGTTGACTCGCCTGGATGTAAGCATCGCTACCGTCAATGCCTACATGACGCTGCTCGCCGCGGAACAAACGGTACGCGCCGCTGAGGCGGACATGCAACGGCGGCAGGAGTTTGCAAAATCGGTGCACGTTCTCGTAGATAACCAACTTCGTCCGGGCGCAGATGCTTCGCGAGCCGATGCCGACTTCGCGCGAGCGCGAGTCAGCCTGGCAAGAGTGCAGCAACAAGAGGCAATCAGCCGGGCCTTACTGGCCGACATCTTAGGCATTGCCGATTCCCAGGTGGAAGTGCAGGAGAGCGGGTTGCTCGGGGCCGTGCCCGGTTCAGCGCCAGCGGCCACTTCCGTTTCAGCAAATCCGGCAGCGCAGGCGCAGCAAGCACGCGTCGAAGAGTCGCAATCTCAGGTGCATATTCTGGATCGCTCCTACTATCCAAAGTTTTATTTGCAGTCCTCAGTCTACGGACGCGGAAGCGGTTTGGATCCGGCCGGGAAGTTTCTTGGCGGGAGCGAAGGCCTGACGCCGGACCACTCCAACTGGGCTGCGGGAGTGACGGTGACGTTCCCCGTCTTCGATATCTTCACGATCCGTTCGAAGAAAGCCGTCGAAGCAGCGAATGAGCGGGCGGAAAGAGCTCGCTACGATCAGACGCTGCAGGATTTGACGGGACAACTCCGCAAGGCGCAGGCCTCGCTCGAAGGCGCGAGAAAAGTTGCCGAGAACACGCCACTCGAACTCGAAGCCGCCCATACAACCGAAACGCAGGTGCGTGCCCGCTACCAAGCGGGCCTCGCGACGCTTGTGGATGTGTCCGATGCGGAGAGCCTGCTGGTGCAGGCGGAAATCGATGATGCCTTGGCGCGCCTGGCCGTCTGGCAGAACCTGGCCTCGGTGGCCGCAGCTCAGGGAGACCTTGAACCATTCCTGCAGTCACTCCCAGGTACACCACAGGGAGGCCACTAGCCATGTGGCTGCTGCGGAGCGCGCTTCGAAATCCCATAAGTGTCGTCGTAATCGTGATCGGCGTAGCCTTGTGTTCGATTCTTGCTCTTCTGCGAATGCCGATCGATATTTTTCCGAACCTGAATTTGCCGGTGATTTACGTCGCGCAACCGTTCGGTGGAATGTCCCCGGCGCAGATGGAAGGCTATCTTGTCTACTACTACGAATACCATTTTCTCTACATCACCGGCATTGAGTCGGTTGAATCGAAGTCGATCCAGAACGTGGGGTTGCTGAAGCTGACGTTCCATCCGGGCACGGACATGAGCCAGGCCATGGCGCAGACGGTTGGCTATGTCGACCGTGCGCGAGCCTTCATGCCACCCGGCACGGTCGCGCCGTTCATCATGCGTTTTGACGCCGGCAGCGTTCCCGTCGGCTATCTGGTTTTTTCAAGTACGACGAAGAGCGTCGCGGAGATACAAGACCTGGCCCTCAATCGCGTGCGCCCGCTGTTCGCCACTCTGCCCGGCGTCTCCGCTCCTCCCCCCTTCGGAGGAGCCGCGCGCACGATTGTCGTGAGCGTTGATCCCGACCGTCTGCGGGCCTATCGCATGGCTCCGGAAGAAGTGATTCAGGCGCTCAATTCCGGGAATACGATTGTGCCGGCAGGAAATGTCAGAACGGGTGACCTGTTGCGGCTTGCGCCCATCAACTCCGTCGTCGCGAATATCAAGGATTTGCAAAATCTCCCGATTCGCTTGGGAGCCGGACCCACCGTCTTTTTGCGCGACATCGGAACGATCGACGATGCAAGCGACATCATCACGGGCTATGCCGAGGTAAATGGGCGGAGAACGGTTTATATCCCGGTCACGAAGCGTGCGGATGCTTCAACGCTGAGCGTGGTCAACGCAGTCAAAGCCAACCTCCCGCAGTTCCAGAATGTAGTTCCCTCCGACATCAAGATCGATTACGAATTCGACCAATCGTCCTACGTCCGGAATTCGCTGTTGTCGGTCGTGCGGGAAGGTTTGCTGGGTGCCCTTCTCACCGGGCTTGTCGTGCTCGTGTTTCTGCGGGATTGGCGCGGCGCGGTGATTGTGGTTACGACGATTCCATTTGCCTTGCTCACCGCGGTGGTAGCGCTGTGGGGCGCGGGGCAAACCGTGAACATCATGACGCTCGGCGGATTAGCGCTCGCGGTTGGAATTCTGGTCGACGAATCCACCGTCGTCATGGAGAACATTCACAATCATCTGGGACAGGGGCGAGGGAGGGCTTTGGCAGTTCTCGAAGCCAGTAAAGAGGTGCAGGTCCCTCGCTTGCTTGCGATGTTGTGTATTTTGGCCGTGTTTGTTCCGTCGTTCTTTATGACCGGCGTATCCCGCGCGTTGTTCGTGCCTCTCGCTCTAGCTGTCGGACTGGCGATGGGGGCTTCCTACTTGCTGTCGAGTTCCCTCGTTCCGGTTCTTTCGACGTGGACTCTGCGCGAGCATGCACCGGAAGCAGAAAACGACGCTTCGCTTCTGAAGCGGTTGCGCGAAAGATTAGACAAAACCTTGCATCGATTGGTCGGGATACGTTGGCTCGCGCTCTCCGCTTACGCGGTGGTTGCCCTTCTGGCGCTGGTTCTGCTCGGCCCCTATCTGGGCCGAGAGGTTTTCCCTCGCGTTTCTTCCGGACAGCTGCTGTTACGGTTCCGCGCGCCGATCGGGACGCGGGTCGAGACCACGGAACGGCTTACGCTCGATGTGCTCCGCTCGATTCAAGATGCTGCCGGCCAGGGAAATGTCAGCGTCACCCTGAGTTACATCGGTGCGCCTCCTCCGAACTATCCGATCAACACGATCTATCTCTGGACGAGTGGCCAGCATGAAGCAGTGGTGCGCGTGGCATTGAACCCGGACGCGAAGATCCGCGTGGATGAGTTTGAGGAGCGATTGCGAAAACTTTTGCCGGACAAGTTTCCGGGATGCCAGTTTTCGTTCGAAGCGGGAGACATCGTCACGCAGATCATGAATTTCGGCGCACCCACTCCGGTGGAAGTCAACGTGAGCGGACCGGATCTCGCGGCGGACCGGGCCTTTGCCGAGAAATTGCGTCTGGAGACCGCCAAAATAACCGCGCTCCGCGATTTGCAGTATGACGAGCCGCTCGATTATCCGAGCATCGACGTCAACGTGGACCGCGAGCGCGCCGGGCAACTGGGCGTAACCACTGCGAACGTGGGCCGCTCGTTCCTGGCGGCGACTTCGTCAAGCCGGTTCGTTGTTCCCAATTATTGGGCCGACCCGAAGTCGGGCGTCGGATATCAGGTGCAGGTGCAGATTCCGCAATCCCAAATGACTTCGATTCAGGACGTCGAACACATTCCCCTGACGCAGGGATCGTCGTCGCATCCTCTCCTCGGAGACGTGGCACAGGTGACTTACGGGAATGTCGTCGGGGAATATCACCGGTTGAACGGACAGAGGATGGTTACGTTGACTGCGAACGTGTCCGGCGAAGACCTGGGCCGAGTTTCCACTGCGCTCGACGAAGCGATCAAGCGTGCTGGTTCGCCGCCGCGCGGAGTGAAGGTCACTGTTCGAGGACAGATTGAGCCTATGAAGCAGACGCTGACCAACCTAGGAGTCGGATTGCTGATCGCGGTTCTGGTGATCTATTTGCTTCTCGCGGCGAATTTTCAATCGCTGAGGTTGGCCTTTGTCGTGCTTTCGACGGTGCCCGCGGTGATCTGCGGTGTGCTCGCTGCTCTTCTTGTGACTCGCACCAGTCTAAACATTCAATCGTTCATGGGAGCGATTATGGCGATTGGTGTGGCAGTGGCGAACGCGATCTTGCTGGTGACCTTTGCCGAGGAGTACCGCCGAGCGGGAAATGCAGCAAGTGCGTCTGCGATTAATGGAGCGAAAACACGTATGAGACCGATTCTGATGACCAGTCTCGCGATGATCGCCGGCATGGTGCCGATGGCTTTGGGCCTTGGCGAAGGCAGTCAACAGACGGCTCCACTCGCCCGCGCCGTTATCGGGGGCCTGTTGTTCGCCACCGGAGCCACGCTGCTGCTTCTGCCGCTCGTATTTTCCATCGTTCAACAACGCGCGGGAACGAAGTCGCCGTCGCTCGATCCGGAAGATCCCGCGAGCGTTTTCGCGGCAGAGGGACTGCGGGCTCCGAACGCACTCCCGGGAGGAGCGGCATGATACGAATCGGCTTCTTATGTATCTCTGTTCTCAGTGCGGCAATCGTGTTCTGTGCATCGTGCGGTTCACCGTCCAATTCCGGCGCGGCCGTTCCAGGGGCCGCGGCCGCGTCGGCGCCTACGGTTGAGGTGGCCAAAGTTTCTTCGAAGAAGTTGTCGATCATGGTGCGCTTACCTGGGGAACTGCAGGCGTACGAGACAGTGGCTGTTTTTCCGAAAGTGACAGCCTACGTTGATTCCATCAACGTCGATCGGGGTTCACATGTGAAATCGGGCCAGTTGATGGCTCGGCTTGTCGCTCCCGAACTTGCCGCGCAGCGGGCGGAAGCGGAATCCAAACTGCAGGCCGCGGAGTCGCAACGCGCCGAGTCGCAAGCGAAACTCAGCTCGGACGAAAGCACCTACCAAAGATTGACGAGCGCTTCGGCAACGCCGGGCGTGGTTGCGGGGAACGACCTTGAAATCGCACAACGAGCCGTGGACGGGGATCGGGCGAGGCTGGACGCGAGCCGGGGGAGCGCGGAAGCCGCCAAGTCCGCATTGAAATCGGTCGCCGACCTTGAAGGCTATCTTCAGGTTCGGGCTCCTTTCAACGGGATCGTGACGGAGCGAAACGTTCATCCGGGGTCTCTGGTCGGACCTTCGACAGGCGCTTCGAGCGCGGTCATGCCGATGCTCCGGCTGGAGAAAGCGGACCGGCTGAGGCTCGTTGTACCGGTTCCGGAGAAATACGCGGGAAATATCGCGGAAGGAACGAAGCTCGAGTTCAGTGTTCCGGCGTATCCCGGGCAAACCTTTACAGGAACGGTCGCGCGCATCGCGCATTCGGTGGACGTAAAAACGCGCACGATGCCCGTAGAGCTCGAAGTCAACAATGCGGACGGACGCTTGAGTTCGGGAATGTTTCCCGAAGTACAGTGGGCCGTGCGCCGAACCGGGCCTTCCCTCTTTGTTCCGCTGTCTGCGGTCGTGAGAACAACGGAAGCGACGTTTGTTGTTCGCATCCGCGATGGCAACACGGAATGGGTGAACGTGCAGACGGGGGAACTCGACGGCAAGTCCATCGAAGTTATAGGTGGATTGCATGACGGGGATGAAATCGCAGCGCGAGGAACAGATGAGCTGCGTCCGGGAACGCACGTGGTTGCCAAGCAGATTCCAGCCGAGACACAAACTCGGAAGTGAAGAGGAGGCAAAAGCATTATGCCGCTTCGTATTTTTTCAATGACCAAATAAATCAGGAGGTAGTGCGATGCTTCAGTCAGTAAAACATACCATTCTCATTCTGTGTGCTTGTTTCGTGTCGCTCGGAATTCCCGCCATGGCGCAGGATGTTCCGGCCGACTATCAGGAAGTATTGAAATCTCTCGACCGCAAGGGCGACTTCAAAGCGGGAGTTCTGAAGGTGAACATTCCGCGCAACGATTTGAAGATGACAATTCAGGGTTTTTCCACGCCGACCCCATTTGGTTTCGGGGGCTGGATTGCGTTGACGAAAGCGACCGACGGGTCCGACGTGATGATGGGTGACCTGGTGTTGCTGCAGGAAGAAGTAAATCCCGTCCTTTCCGCGCTGCTCGACAATGGAATCGACGTGACCGCTCTTCACAACCATTTCTTCTGGGACGATCCGCACGTGTACTACATGCACGTTCATGGAATGGGCAAAGCCGCCGATCTGGCGCGGCGCGTGAAGCCTAGTCTCGACCTGATCGGACACGTGAAGCCGGAAGCCGTTTCTCCGGCAAGCGCCACGGGCACACCGCTTGGTGTAGCGAAACTCGCCAAAATTGCCGGGCATGAGGGCGAACAGACAGGCCCCGTTTACAAAATCACAGTGGGGCGCGACGACTTGGGAATGAAGGAACACGGAGCGGTGACCAACGCTCGGATGGGACTGAACACCTGGGCGGCATTCGTCGGGACGCAGGAAGATGCCGCGATTGCGGGCGATGTCGCCGTGCTCGAAGGCGAAGTGACGCCCGTTCTAAAAGCGCTGCGCAAGAACGGTCTCGACGTGGTGGCCATTCACCATCACATGACGGGAGACCGGCCTGTCGTGATCTTCCTGCACTACTGGGGCAGAGGCCCGGCCGAAAAGCTCGCCGCCGGATTCAAAGCCGCTCTCGACGAACTCGGCAAGGGTGGCGACGCTTCCCATTCGATGGGGCACTAAGGAGAAAAAGATGAGAACGAAACTGTTTTCGCTGCAATTTGGCGTTTGCGCCTGCCTTGCTTTGGCAGGTTTGTTCTCGTCAGCCGCGTCCGCACAAACGCTCAGGCAGGTCACGAAGTTTGACCTGCCTGGGCCGGGCGGCAAACGTTTCGACTACCTCACGATTGATGAAGGCGATCATTACTTATTATCCGTGCATCTTGCCGCTGACCAGACGTACGTCATCGATCTTGGCACCAACAAAGTTGTCGCGACGATCACCGATACGCCCGGCGCCGAGGGAGTGGAATATGTTTCCGAACTCAAGAAGTTCTATACGTCGAACGCGCACGACAACACCATCGGCGTGGTCGATCTCAAGCAGATGAAAGTCGTGAAGAAGTTGAAAACGGAAGCCAAACCGGATGGCAGCACGTATGCGGCTCCCTTTCATAAGCTCTACGTCTCAGACGAGCGGGGAAAAGCGGAAGCGATCGTGGATGTGACCAAGGACGAAATCATCAAGACCCTGCATTTCGACAGTGAAACCGGAATGCCGCAGTACGATCCCGTCGCGCGCAAGGTGTACGTGAACCTACAGGACCAGAACATTTTCGCGGTCATTGATCCGGAAACGGACCAGGTGGTTGGACGGTATCCCGTCGGAAAATGCGAGGGCAACCACGGCATGGCGCTCGATTCGGAACACCATCGTGCATTCCTCTCGTGTGAGGGAAACGAGTTGATGACGGTGTTCGATCTCGACAAGCACACGCCCATTGCGTTTCTCAAAATGCCCGGCGGTCCCGACGTAATCAAGTTTGATCCGGGTTTGGGCCGCATCTACGTCGCGTGCTACAGCGGTGCCATCGCGGTTTTTCACCAAGACGATCCGGACCACTATCGCAAGGTGGAGGATTTCCCCGTGCAGCACGCCGTGCATACTTTGGCGGTCGATCTCAAAACTCACCGCGTGTACACGCCGGAACAGGAAGAAGACGGCAAGCCTGTTGCGCGAATGGTGGTTTACGAAGCCGTGACGAATCGATAGGCGCTTGCAGCAGTCTTTCACCGAATGGCAACGACAAACCTGATCCCCGCTGTGCTGAGAACTCTGTCGCGTGACGGCTGGCTTCTGTTCGTCACGAGGTTTGCCCGTTTGTTCGCGTACGGTTCGCTTTCCGTCATCCTGGTTTTCTATCTCGTTGGTCTCGGACTCACGGAGGCCCAAGCGGGCCTCGTTCTCACGCTGACGCTCGCCGGTGATGTCGTGGTGTCCCTCTACCTGACAACCAGGGCGGATCGCATCGGTCGGCGGCGCATGCTGATCATCGGCTCGATTCTTATGGCTGCCGCTGGCCTAGCTTTCGCATTGACCAGCAACCTGCTCTTCCTCGTCATCGCAGGCACGATCGGAGTGATCAGTCCCAGTGGCAACGAAGTGGGGCCGTTTCTCTCGATCGAACAAGCGGCGCTTTCGCATATTGTTCCGGCTTCGGCTCGGACCGAAGTCTTTGCGTGGTACACGCTCGCCGGGTCGCTTGCCACCGCCCTGGGCGCGCTCTTCGGTGGCGGTTTGACGCAGGCGTTGCAGCAGACAACGATGACGCACGTGCAAAGCTACCGCGCCGTAGTGTTCTTGTACGCTGCCTCGGGAGTCGCGCTGGCGTTTCTTTTCCTGCGTCTCTCGAAATCCGTGGAAGTGAATCCGGTTTCCAACGGCCCGGTTGGTTCCTCCAGCGTTGCGCACATTTTCGGAATTGCCCGGTCACGCAACGTGGTTTTGAAGCTATCGGGGCTCTTTGCCCTGGATTCCTTCGCCGGCGGATTCGTCGTGCAAAGTTTCGCCGCATATTGGTTTTATCTGCGCTTTGGCGTGCAACCAGCCGCGCTTGGCGCGATTTTCTTTTGGGCGAACGTCTTTGCGGGAATCTCCGCTCTATTGGCTTCCCGCCTTGCGTCGCGCATCGGGCTCATCCGCACCATGGTGGTCACCCATCTGCCGTCGAATATTCTTCTCATCCTCGTGCCGCTGATGCCCAATCTCTCGTCGGCCGTTCTGGTGCTTCTTCTCCGCTTCAGCATCAGCCAGATGGATGTTCCCACCCGACAGTCCTACACGATGGCCGTGGTTCCGGCCGAGGAACGGTCGGCTGCGGGTGGAGTTACGGGAGTCGCGCGCACCACGGGCGCAGCCATCAGCCCTCTGTTCGTCGGGTTCATGTTTGCGCGGACTTCCTGGATCAATGTGCCTTTCTTCCTCGCGGGGGCGCTGAAGATTCTCTATGATCTTCTGCTCTACAAAGAATTCGTAAAGATTCAGCCCGTGGAGGAACGATAGTTGGGGGGAGACATGGCGTACGATGCGACGCATCGGCGTGAGTCTTTGTGTCCCGCAGAGGAGGAGGGGTGAACTGCTCTCCGAGGCAAAATGCGCAGCATCTAGGCGGTTTTAGGCATGATGTGTGCCTGGTCATAATTTGCTGCTGACGCTCGAAGACTGAAATGGGCTCTGCGTGGGGGCGCAGGGAAACGTGAGAAATGTACGCCATCATTTGCACCGGCTCGCATGCGGCGCCTATCTCATCTGCGCAATGTCCTCACTATGTGAGGGCGCGGCCCGGCCTCGTTCAGCCGGGCTCCCTGCAAATCCGCAGACGAGTGGACGCGTGGCCGAGGCCGTGCCCGTGGACCACGCCCCAAAACTGGATGGCACTCTGAACGATCCCCTGTGGCTCGATGCTAAGCCGATCACGGATTTTCGACAACGAGAACCCCACGAGGGTGAAACAGCAACGGAGAAGACGGAAGTGCGCATTGTCTATACGCGGCACGCTGTGTATTTCGGGGTCCATTGCTACGACTCGGAGCCCTCTCGGATCATTGCAACGGAACTACGGCGAGATGTCAGTCAAGATTTGGACGATCATTTCGAAATCCTCATTGATTCAAACCATGACCGTCGGGGCGCTTACGTCTTCGAGATAAATCCCCTGGGTACCCAAAACGATGGTCTCGTCGTGGAAGAACAAGGCGGTTCGGATGGAGGTGACTTCGACCGGGGATGGGACGGTGTATGGTCATCCGAGGCGCACGCGGTTGGTGACGGGTGGACAGCAACGGTAGAAATTCCCTTCACGACACTTAACTTTAGCCATTCACTCGATGTGGTGTGGGGACTGAATTTCAAACGGTTCATCCGTCGAAAGAATGAAGAAGATCTCTGGAGCGCTTACCGGCGAACTTTCGGCATCACCAAGGTTTCACAGGCGGGAGAGCTTAGCGGCATCAAGGACATTGGAAGCGGAAGGCTTTTCATCGTGAAACCCTACGGTCTAGCTCAATATGATAAGCAGACCGGACAGGACCCCAAATTCCCGTTGACGGGTGGAATCGACCTCAAATACGGCCTCACCGCCAACATTGTCTTGAATCTCACAGGCAACACTGATTTTGCCGACACCGAAGTCGACCTTGAGCCATTCAATCTGACACCCTTCAAAGTTTTTATTCCGGAGAAGCGCCAGTTCTTCCTCGAAAACGCCGGAGTCTTCAATTTCGATATTGGGGACCAGGACCAATTATTCTTCAGCCGCCAAATTGGAATAGATTCCGTCACTGGCCAACAGGTGCCCATAAACGGAGGAGCGAGGCTTACGGGAACGATTTGTCGCACAGAGTTCGGCTTTATGGATGTGGATACGCGCTCTAGTGGGCCTAATCCCTACGCCAATTATGCCGTTGCAAGACTGAAAGAATCTCTCTGGGCCGGTTCGTATATCGGCGTGATGGGGATCGATAAGCAATCGGGCGATCTGCTGGATAGCTTCAATCAAACGGGCGGCGTAGATACCCGTCTCGTCTTCTTCAAAGACTGGTTCGTCGATGCGCACATGGCTGGAACTCAGTCGCCCGGCCACCCGAGTGGAAATAGCGATGTTGGCGCTTCCTTATCCTACCGGTCAAACTGGGTGGAAGGAAAATTTGAGCGCAGGAAAATAGGACCGAATTTCAATCCCGAGGTGGGATTCATCGAACTCACCAACACCAATGAGACTTATGGAGATTTGACTTTCAAGGTGAGGCCCAAAATCAGTGGCATTCGAGAGTTGCAATTCGAAGGTTTTATTCTCCACGCGCCAGATACTCAGGGCGTTGTACAGACTCAGGAATGGCAGGGAACTTTTCGAGCCGATTTGAACAACGGCGGATATACGGACGATGATATCGCTGATGTGTTCACCCAGCGAATCACAACGCCCCTTCACATTTACAAAAATGTGTTCATTCCGAACGGTCTCTATCACTTCGCGCGCCACCAGTTGACGTATGGGTCGGGGCAAGATCGCCGATTTACTTATAATTTCTTCGAGCGATTTGGCGGGTACTACGGGGGTACGCTCAACGAATTCCGGGTACGAGCTAACTATCGTCCGACCGCGAAATTCTCAATCTCAGCCATGGAAACCTGGGATCGTTTTCGATTGCCACTACCAAACGGGAATTTCTCCGTGGTGCTGGCGAGCCTCCAAGGAAATTATTCCTTCAGCCGCTTTCTGACCTTCACTAGCCTTATTCAGATGGATACTTCAAACACGCAGGCCATCAGTGCCAATGTGCGCCTGAGGTACAACTACCGGCCCGACAGCGATCTGTACATCATCTATAACGTGGGCACGCAATTCGCCAGCATCGCCCCGGCAAACCCGCCACAGGTGCGCGAGACTCGATTTGCGGTGAAATGGACTTATGCCTTCGCGCCATGAAACTGCTCGTTTGCATCGAGTGACGTCTGATCCTCGCGAGTCGCCGGCCGCGCAAGCACGTTCGAGAATGGGAATGGAGAAGCCATGAAGGCACACCGCCGCGAGTTCCTCCGCAAGATTTCGAGCGTCGACGCGATCAATTCCCGGTGTTGAGCGAACAAGTCAACGGACACCGCTTGGTCTACCTCGACAGCGCCGCCACGACCCAGCGCCCTCGGGCGGTCATCGACGCGCTCGCGAAATTTTACCTGCACGACAATGCGAACCCCACAAAGAGCTTGCACACGCTCGCCCGCCGATCAGCGACCCTGTATGAGAAGGCGAGGGAAACCGTTGCAAAATTTGTACATGCACGCGGACCCGATGAAATTGTCTGGACTCGCGGGACTACGGAAGCAATCAATCTCGTTGCCTCCTCCTGGGGCGGCGCGAACCTTCACTCTGGTGACGAGATCATCCTAACCGTATCGGAGCATTATTCGAGTCTTGTGCCCTGGCAATTGGCGGCACAGCACGCCAATGTGCGCGTGCGGATTCTGGATGTAGAGGATGATGGTCGGTTGCGGCTCGACCAGTTAGACACGCTCCTGTCTGAGCGCACAAAGCTTGTTGCGTTTCCCCACGTATCGAACGTCCTGGGCTTGGTCAACCCCGTCAAGGAAATTTGTGAACGAGCGCACCGCGTCGGCGCGCTCGTACTTGTGGACGGCGCGCAATCCGTTCCTCACTTATCCGTTGATGTGCAGAAACTCGGGTGCGACTTCTTTGCATTTTCTGGGCACAAGATGTTTGGTCCTATGGGAGTCGGGGTCCTGTGGGCACGCCGCGAGATTCTGGACAACATGCCGCCGTATCAGACGGGAAGCAACATGGCTCACGACGTGGAGATGGAGTTGGCTCCCACTCATTTTGCCGAGGGCGCTCTGAAGTTTGAGGCGGGTACGCCAAATGTGCCCGGAGCTGTGGGACTCGCTGCGGCGATTGAATTTCTTGAATCGTTGGGGCGAGAAACGCTCTGGAAGCGTGAGCAGGAGCTAACACGATATGCCTTGTCCCGGTTCAAAGAAGTGAAGGACCTGAGAATTCTTGGTTCAACCGAGTCAAGCGATCGCATATCAGTCTTTTCGTTCGTGATCGAGAACCGGTCCGTTTTCGATGTCGTCACGGCTCTCGACGCGAGGGGCATTGCCGTTCGAGGTGGTGATCTCGCGTCGCTTCCTGTGTTGAAGCGGTTGGGTGTCCAAGGGGCGATTCGCGCCTCTTGTTATGCTTACACCTCAGCCGCGGAAATCGATCAACTCATCGCCGCACTTCAAACAGAACGGCGAGGACTTTCGTGATGGCTAGAGAACCCTGCTCGCGGGCTGATGTCTTGGAGCAGGTCCTGGTCGAGTCCGCACGGAGGTTTTGCCGGGCATAGTTCCAGCGGTTGCGCTCAGATGTTCTCGCGTGTGCCTGGACAAAGACACCATCCGCGAGCAGGTGTCGCAGCCGTGGTCCAACCGTCTAGTTTTTTTTCGACCTCATCTTGACGATGCGGCTCGCCTTGCCTCTACCGCTGCGCCCACTCTCTTTACAAATACATTCCGGAACTGCACGCGTGAGCCCGGATGATGATTCTGTAATCCAATATGACCCTTCAAGGGTCGACCTTGATTGTTTGTTAGGTGGCTGACGAGACTTCCGTTCAATCGCACTTTTATGTCTGGTCCTGTAGCTTCAATCTCAAAGGTGTTCCATTCCCCCAGCGGTTTTGAAGCGAGTCGGGTCGCCGGCGCAAGCTGATAGACCGCACCAGTCATATGCAGCGGACTTCCCGTCGTATTCGTGTTGGGATCAAAACCTCGGTCATCGATCTGCACTTCGTAACCCTGGTCGACTGCAAGTTTCCAATCTTCCGCCGGGTTCTGATTTCCCAGCACGGGAAACCGGAGGAACACACCCGAGTTATCGAAGGAGTTGATCGATCGCCACTGTACAGTGAGCAGAAAATCCGCAAACTCTTCCTTCGTATACCACAGCAGCCCGATTCCGCCTTCGGACTCGACCGTGTTAGCGCCGATGACGTTAAACCGACCCGAGCCCGCCATCTGCCATCCATCGAGGGCAGGGTTGAGAAGTGAGAGTGTACCAACAGCAGGTACCGGGACAGCCTTTTGCACAATTGCGCGAGCCGTTCGCCTGGCAAGCGTAAAAGCTGTGAGAGACGGGTTTGCGGAGCCGAGTGCCGGGAAAAGCGCCGGTCCGGCAGCGTAGCCGTTTTGAATGTGGTGGAACTGGCCATCGAGATTGAGGATGGAACTGGCAGGGTCGGTTCCCATCCAGAGGGTTCCCGCTTCGTGGTGTGTTGTGCCCAACCCGTCGCGGACTTTGCCCGCTGGTGGAGGCGCAGTATGCCACGCGTTATCATAAAAATATTCGATGTTAGCGGGAGTTCCAGCCAAGGTCTGGGCAAGCTGCACCGCGGCTTGATCCATCGTGTTCCAGAAGGTGAGCGCCAGCGGGGTGGCCACGAGATTCACGTAGGCCCGGGGCATTCCAAACTCATCGCTGTCGAAAGGACTCAAGTCCATCCAACTCGTCGCCGGGTTAGTATTTGAGGCGTTCTTGTCGCCAACCATTTCCCCGATACCGCGAAACGTGATGGTAACTTTGCTGAAGTCCTGCGAAGCCAGCAGTTGGTCGAGGAGATCAAGGTCGGGTACGACCCTCCACATGGTTGCTTCCGAGTCCGATCCGTCCAGTGCCGCTGCCGTGACTTGCAGATGATATCGGCCTTGCGGTGTTGATCCGCGTACCAACATTGCGGCGGCGGCAAGCTGTGTGGGTAGCGTCCCCAGTACAGACCGTGGAATGCGCACGATCGTGTTGCTGCGTAGGTGAGCCATCAGATTGCGGCCCATGAGCGGAGTCGGAAAAGACTCGAGCGCGAGCCGCGTGGACTCGATGGTGCTTGCGGCCAAAACCACTGCACAGTCCGGAGAGACGGAAACGAATTTTTGTTGGCCGTTGTAACGGAGTTCGATCGCGTCGATCACGCCGTTGGTGTTGTGCAGCTTGACTACATGGGCACGCGGCACCAGGAATAGTCTCTTTGTGGAATCTGGATCGCCGGCCGCCTGCCGGACGGCGTCGGTGAGAATGGGCGCACTGCTGTACTTGTCGAACGGGAAAAGCCCCGCTGGGGCCGAAGCTTGTACAGCCAGAGGCGCCACTTCGACACGATCGACCGTCGGAACCCTCGTCGCCGCCGTGTCCATCGCCTTCTTCAGAGCGTCATAAAGAGCGCCACTAATGAAGTCCGTTGTCGGGTCCACCCCAGTTTCTTTTTCCGTATCGTTGTAGTTGGCCTTCAGATAGGTTTGCAATTCGGCAGGCCAGTTCTTGAGATCCGCGTCGGTTAATTTCGGAGACCAGCCTCCCCAGTATAGTGACCGGCCCCCGACGCAATATGCCAGGCCGGGAAACGCCACATTGCTGCGCCACGGCAGTCCCCACACCCGTTCGCGGGGAACACCAGGGTCCAACGAGACAGGGGCAGCGGCATTCAGACCGATGCGAGTGAGGTTCTGGACATGCTCAGAGACCAAGAACCCGCCTGCTTCCAAGAGTAGGACGCGGAGGTTTCCTTGGCCTTGGCGGTAGATTTTCTCCGCGACATAGGAGCCGTACATTCCAGCTCCGATGACGACGGCGTCGAACGGAAATCCTCCATTGCTGATTGCTTCGTCGTAGGTATTGCAGATGTAGCGCCCAAATACGTCGAGCGAAAACGAGGTTTCCTGTACTTCAACGGTGTTCGGTCCTTCCTGGAGATTTCGAATCATGTGGTCCTCCTTGCGGCAGGCTGACTTGGGAGAGGGGATAGAATTGTAGGCCTCGAAGATGCCGATTACCAGGGAAAGAATTGCCGAGGAACGAAAGACGACAGCACGATGGCAGACTTCAGACTGTTTGAGAAGTTAGCGGACTGGGGCAAAGACGCGAATTGCAGCCGGTTGAGTTCCCTGGCGGCGCACCGCCACAAATAAGCGGTCAAGATCGGGAGAAAAGAAACCTGTTCGCGCTCCTTTGATCGTGGTGATCCGAGCTGATTCCTTGTAGTGATCCGGATCCTGTTGTTCGAATACCGAAATGGCGCCTTCGCCACCGATGGCATAAATTCGTTTGCTGGCTCTGTCGTAGAACACGTCATCACAATCGCCGACCGCAGGCAAGCGCTGGACGAGTTTTCCCGTGTTCGTATCGAAGACGAGGAGTCGTGCCGGGTACCGCGTGACGACGAGCAAGCGATGGTCGGCCTCGTCAAGGGCCATCGGATAATTCGCTAACGTCATCCCAAGCGGCCAGGTCGCGATGATCGTGCGCGCTTCCCGGTCGAGGACCGCGATCTTGCGCGACTTTGGTAGGTTTACGTAAATGCGAGGAGTGCCTCTCTCCAGCTGGAAGGATTCTGGATGAGAGTCGAGTTTGATCTCGCTAGGCTTGTTGCCTTCCTCGTCGATTTCCGCCAAGGCACCGCCGCCGTAGCCCACATAGATTCGCTTGTGAACAGGATCGTAGCGAAGATTGTCGGCATCATCGCCGTAATCCAGAGTCTTGAGAGGGGCATACGAACTTCCATCAAATATCCGAACGCTTCCATCCTTGGAATTGGCGACGTACAGCCGGTCCGTTGCAGGAACGTAAAGGACGCCTTGAGGTTCTTGGAGTCTGTTAATGGTCTTTACTCGTTTACCCGCCTTCGTATCGATCACTTCTACCGTGTTGTTGCCAAGCGCCGAAACGAACAGTCGCTCCCCTTTTACATCGATGGACATGTGGTCGATGCGGCCCTGCACCTCTAGCAACTCGATGGTTTTCTCGAGGCGCAGGGGCTGAGTCGCTTGTCCCCAAGCCGAAGGGGCGAAAAGGAGTAGAGCAATAATTAAGCGCATTTCGGATCTCCGTTTAGGGCTTCTGCACCGGCGCCACAGCTTCGTACACAATCATTCGTGCAACCGGCCCACCGTTCTCTTGTTGTTCGGGGGCGTAGACCCGATGCGTTGCTGTGTCCACGGCAAGGCTGTGCACCATCTTCTGCACCGCGAAATCCTCCAGCTTCCGGTAGTGGTCCGCGTCTACTTCTTGGATGACCACGAGGAAGCCACTGGAACAGGCGGCATAGATTCGTCCCAACCCAGGATCGAATTTCACAACGTCGGCCCCTGCGGGCAATGGAAAATGCGCGATCGACTTGTGAGTATCCAAGGCAAAAACCGTGAGTGCCTTGGTACCGCCGCAGAGAAGAAATGCCCGATGGTGTTCGGAGTCGATGGCCATTCCGTGGTTGTAGCGGCAGCCCTCCACCGGGTAGGTTCCGAGGACTTTGTCAGTTGCCGGATCGATTTCCGCAACTTCGTTGGTGCTCCTCAGATTGACGTACATCTTGCGGCTCACGGCGTCATATTGGGGCATGCCGATTTCGCTTTTGAATTCGAGAGTTTTTACGATTTCGTCTTTTTCCACGTCGACAATCGCGACCGCTTTCCCAAGCGTATCGGAGACGTACACCTTGTGAAACGGCTCGGCGTACGCGCTACCGTTGGGCTTGGCAGCGGTGGGGAGGCGCTTGATCACGCTCATGGTTCGCAAATCTACGACGCCGATTTTTTCTTCGCCCCAGTCCGAAGTGTAGACCTTGCGAAGGCCGGGCACGTACTCCACGCCCGTAATCCCGGGAACGCCAGGAATTGCTTTCACGAGCGTGTTACTTCGTACATCGATCACATACAGAATTCCTGGACCAAGATGGGCGGAAAGCAAATAGTGGTCTTCATCATCCATCGTCAGGTAGTCGAAGCGCTCACCCTTAGGCCCAGGGAGATCGATGCTAGCAATCTGCTTCAAAGTCTGAGCTTGGAGGCAACCCGCAAAGACTAGAACGGCAAACAGATTCCGGTAGAGCAGTTGTTTGCTGAGCAATTCCATGAAGTAACCCTCCGCTCAGAATAGCAAAGCACGCAAGGATGCGAGAGTTTTAACGTCTGTGGCAGCCGAACTTGCTTTGGGAGAATAATCGCTTCGAAATCCTGCACATTAGCGGAAAGCGACCCACTTGGAAATCCTTGGTAGACTTGGCCTTGACAAGCCTATCCGCAGTCCAGGGGGAGATGGAAAAGGCCGACGTCGACCGCTTGCGGGAGGCCGGGTGAAGCGAAGCAGCCATTTTCGACGCGCTGCTCATCACGTCGCCGTACGCGTGCGCCAACCAATTCTCCGCAGGCCTCAGCCTCATCGCAGACTTCAAAGTGTCTGCTTCGAAGCAGCACTACTCTCGCTATCTGGAGTCACAGAAGCCTAATACACTCTCGTGAAGAATTGGCGGCCGCGACGTCACACCGAACCTGCAACCGCATTGAGCCTCCTCTCCTTGTCTTCCCCCTGTGGTCTCGCTCCTTGTGCTGACTGCCAGAAAAACGTACTGGTACCAAGATTTTTTCTCCTTTTTTGCCTTCTCGACGTTCCTTATATAAATAGGGAGATCGCGGCCGAAATACCTATCCAGCTCGGTTCGCTCAAGAAAGTTAAAAATTCTTTCTTACTTTTTCCCGTTTCGATGTTCCTTAGATAAGTAGGGGCTGTAGCAGGGAGTTCCTCTGCGGGCCCGGGACCATCCGAGAGATCAAAGTTTTTTCTCACTTTTTCCCGACTGGATGTTCCCTAGTAAGTAGAGGGCCC
>WNFG01001353.1_pt1 | contig 20585 bp, 19 predicted proteins | sample 5400431 | NCBI WGS metagenome assembly WNFG01 (sample SAMN13153346, study PRJNA577476) | soil metagenome | isolation source: 120 cm saprolite under Douglas fir tree site 2 hole 3 replicate 2 | place: USA:California | collected 2015-04-18 | reverse complement strand
CAGTCTCGACTTTACAAATGGGGCATTTGTGTTTCATGGAGCAGCAGCTTCTTCGGACTGAGAGTATAACTCAGGCGAGGACGCGGAGAGGAGCGCCGGTAGCGATTCGATGGAGTTTCTCCGCCGGGGGAACCGCCGGGACCGGCGTCGCGAAGTCTTTGTCGCGCACGGCAGCGCGAGCCAGGATTTCGACCACGCGGCCAATCAAGTCGTACGCGTCCGCCTTCGTCATTTCAACGCGCGCCACATCTCCAGCGGAGGCCACATCTCCATTGGGCAGCTCGATATCGGTGAGATACAGCTTGCCGTCAATCTCCGGAGCCATGCTCTCGAGGCGCGCTTCCCAGACCAGCGGGTTGTCCTTTGACGGACCTTCGATTAGCGCCGTGAACGCACGCTCTTCTGACCCGCGCGACTTGCGGCGCAAATACTTCGCGCGCAAATTCTCTCGCGAGATCTTCTTCTGGATGGCCATCAAGCGGTTGCGGCGGTCCGTAATCGTTCTCGCATCCACTTTTTCATCCAGCGCGTAGCTTTCGGCGTTGTCCACGTCCGAATACTCGAACACGCCCAGCCAATCCAGCTTCGCCGTCCTCACAAAATCGCAAAGTTCCTCGAAATCGCTTTCCGTCTCGCCGGGGAAGCCGACGATGAACGACGTACGCAGGGCAACGCCGGGAATCGTCGCGCGCATGCGCTCCAGCAATTTCAAGAACGCATCGCCGTTCGAGCCGCGCTTCATGCGCGCCAAGACGTTCCGGCTGGCGTGTTGCAACGGCATGTCCATGTATTTCGCCAGCTTCGGATGCGCCGCAAGGGTATCCAGCAATTTCTGCGTGACGCGATTGGGATACGCGTACAGGAATCGCACCCAGAGAAGGTCGTCCACTTGAGCGAGCTTTTCCAGCAGTTGCGCCAGCCCGTCGCGCAGGCCCAGATCCTCGCCGTAGGAAGTGGTGTCCTGCCCGATCAGCGTGATTTCCCGCGCGCCCGCCTTGGCCAGATTTTCCGCTTCCCGGACCACCGATTCGAACCGGCGGCTGCGAAACTTCCCGCGAAGCTCGGGAATAATGCAAAACGTGCAAGGATGGTCGCAACCTTCGGCAATTTTGATGTACGCCGCATGCTTCGGCGTGGTGACAATCCGCGGCGTCAAATCGTGGTAGAGAAACGCCGGTGCCTGCGCGGGCAGAACACGCAAATCGCCTTCGACTGCTTCCAGGATGCGCTCGACTTCGCCGGTGCCCACGACGGCGTCCACTTCCGGAACTTGCTCGAGAATCTGCGCTCTAAACCGTTCGACCAGGCAGCCCGCCACGATCAGTTTCTTCGCCGCCCCAAATTTCTTGTGTTCCGCCATCTCCAGGATGGCATCCACGGATTCTTTCTGCGCCGCCTCAATGAAGCTGCAGGTGTTGACCACCAGCACTTCGGCCTCGTCCGCGCGCGGCGTGAGTTCGTACCCCCCGCGCGCAAGGATACCCATCATCACCTCGCTGTCCACGAGGTTCTTCGGGCATCCCAGGCTGACGAATCCCACCTTAGTCATAAGCTGTAAATATGCGCCTTTGCGCAATTTCCAATTATATCATGCAGTCCACGCCTGAGACGGCCATCTCCAGTGGACGAAATCGCGTCGAGCAAAGTATTAACTTCGAGGCCTGAAGACGGTCGATGTAGGACTCGCAGTCGGCTTGGGCTAATGACGCGAAAACAACTCAAGACCGCCTATGCGATGGCCCTCGCAGTATGGGGCGCTGCCATCTTGATATGGGTTTCCCAGAATCAACTGCGTGTGAAGCTTTATGATTCCGCCATTCACGAACCAGAGTCTCTGGCCGCGTCACACTTTCGTATGGTAATTCGAGTTCAATCCACTGACCTATCCGATCGTCATCTTTACAGTCCTGTTGGGACTCGTCTTAATCTACGGAACTCGCCCGTTCTATTGTCAGGCCCTTCTCACCTTGAGCTCTTGAATTTGCACTCCCAGTAAAACGGCTAATTTGCTCGTATGGCCGCGCGAATCTGATTGAGAAGTTGGCGCAGGCGGGTGGTGTCGCACGGCGCGCCGCCGAAGCGGGCGTGGGCGTAAATCTGCGTGAATTCCTGGACCGGGGAAGCGAGATCCGGCGAATTCACTGCGGCGGCGAATTCGTATGGTGTTTGTGATTCCACTCGCAGGAGGCCCCGCCGCGCAAGGATTCGCAGCAGTTCGCTGTACAGCCGTGATGCAAGCTGTGGATTGCTTTGCGCCGATCTCGCACCGCGCAACTGCAGAAACAAACGGACCCGGCGAATCAGTTCCGGGAACAGATTGAATCGCAGGGTCACAAGAAGCACCACGAGAAAAACCGGCAGCAGGAAGGCGATTGCACCATGCTGGAATTGCCAGGACTGCATCCACTTTCTACTGGCTCGTTGTTTTCTCGCGAACCAGTCGCGCGTCGTCTCGCTCCAACTTTTTGAAGTGCGCTGAAGATTCTGTGCCAGGAGCAGCTGGTGGGCAAAGTCGTAGCCGATCACCCATTCACTCCATGTGATTTGCAGCCAGTCCGCGTATCGCCCGAGGCGCGTCAGGAAATTTCCTGAGTTCTCCGGCGCCGCCGGCGTGGGATCGAATACCTGCCATTCATTCCCGGGAAAATAGACCTCCACCCAGCTGTGCGCGTCGCTCGCACGAACGATGTAATCGCCGCCCAGGTCGTTGTATTCGCCCGGCAGGAAGCCGTTCACCTCGCGCGCGGGAATGCCCAGCGTGCGCAGCATGATGGTCATCGCGGAGGCAAAATATTCACAATGGCCGGCGCGCGTTTCGAAAAGAAAATGTGCCAGCGGATCGTTCCCTGGTTTCCCGCTTAGATTCAGCGTATAGGTGAATTGGTCACGGAGGTAGCTCTCCATCACCAGCGCCACGTCGAAAGGTGTCTTCGCGTTCTTGGCAATTTGCCGCGCAAGCTCCGGGATTCGCGGGTCAAGCCCCGGTGGGAGCTGGAGGTAGGTTTCGGTGATCTCCGGCGAATAATCCGCAGGCGCCGCACGCAGCTTGGCCGCGTTGAGCGGCGGCAATCGTGAAAATCCTCCATACCGGAGGGCGCCGTAATTGTGAAACGGATTCAGCAGCGTGCCGGTCGAATCGCGAAAAATGTAGGAACGCCGCATCGCCGAGAGCGAATTCCCGCCTTCACCGGTGAAATTTCCTTTGAGAGAAATGACCTTGCCGGGAACAAAAATCGCATCGGTGGCGATGGGTTCCAGATAAACCGTGTAGAGAATTCCCGGCCCCGGCGCATCCGTTTTTTGCGCGGGACCCGCCATGTAGATCCAGCCGTCCGGACTGGGCGACAAGGCCTGCGCGCTACGCTCGGGAGAAGTCCATCGCTTGCCGTCAAACGTAGTCAGCGCGATGCCTCTCCACCGCAGCCGATCGTAACCGAGAGGTCTACCGGTTTGCACGCGCATGACCACCGCTGAATTCCTTTTGATCTCGCCGATTTGCCCGAGCTCCACATTTTCGCTGAAACCCGTCATTAGCGAAGGACTGAAGCTGGCGTTCCCGAGGTAACCGGCATTGAAACGCGGAAAAAAGAAAAAAAGCCCGCTGCCGAAGACTATCGCCCCCAACGCCACGGCGAGGGCGGCAAAACTCAGCGCGTGAGTCAGGCGGCGGTCGCGCTCCGGCTGCAAGTTCGGAGAGGGCATGGCCGCACCCACGGCTCCGCGGCGCAATTCCATGCCGACAAAAGTGGCGACGCCGAACAGCAGAAAAACAAAAAAGAAAATTAGAAACGTGGTGTCCACGGTAAGAACGGCAGCGGCCAAAATTCCCGCGAAAGAAAGCATCGCAAGAAAAGTGGCGTCGCGATCCCGGACCGCGCTGTAAAAGCGGACGAGCGTCACGTAGATGAGAAAATGCACCGCCGCGAGCAGCGCCGCATAGAGCGGGGGGTTCGAAGAATTCCCCACGAAAAAGCGCGAAAGAAAAAGAACATCCACAGGGAGAAACGCCAGGTACCCGAGCACCCACCAGGTGGCTGCCCGCGAGGACAGCTCGGCGGGGCGGCCGTGCCACCAGCGATAACCCTTATAAAGAGCGGCGAGCGGGGCCACCACGATGGTAAACACATCCAGTTTCCCGGTACTGACGAGAGTGAGGACGGAGGTGAGGATGAGCAGCGAAAGAGAGGTGCGAAAGAAACGCTCGGCGGGCAAAGCGGGAGTGCGCGGAGTTGCGAGCGAGACGGCCATGGGAGCTTCCCATCGTAGCATCCGCAGCGCACGGCCGCTGAAAAGCTGGACGAAAGGATAACGCTTAGAGAGTGGCGGAAGCCGCAAGGACGGCGCGGGCGACTTTTCGAGTGAGATTGGAAACGGGGAGCGCCGAAGCAACGTCGCTCAGCGGAACGCGCCTCGCGTCCTTGATGCGAGGAAGTTTCTTGACGTTGATGAGAAAGGGCACGATGGTGATGTCGCGGTACGTCACGGTGTGGCGAACTTGGCCGGCAGGAACGAGGTGCAGGTTTCCATTTGTGCCGCCGCCAACAAGTTTGCGGAGAGAAGCGCGGAGTTTCGCGCCGGGATCGCCGGTCACGGAAACTATTGGAAAATGCCACAGTCTTGAAACGAGAGTGGGGATGTAATCCGCCAAAGCAACCGTGTTTTCCTTTTCAGGCGGCGGGAGCAAGAGCGTCCATCCGTTTTCGTCCGCAAATACTCCGGCGGCGAGAGTGACTTCGACGTGCGCTCGCTTCTTCCGTTTTTCGGGTAAGGATTCAGCGATACCCAGTTTGCGGCCTTTGCAAAATTGCGCCACGGGGCATAGCAGACATTGCGGCGATTTCGGCGTGCAAAGCGTTGCGCCAAGTTCCATCATCGCTTGATTCCAGTCGCCAGGCGAATCCGGGTCGAGGAAGGAATCCGCATTGTCTTGCAGAGTTTGCCAGCGCTGCGATTCGCGGACGTCGCCGCGGATCGCACCGAGGCGCGCAAGTACGCGGGCGACATTTCCGTCCAGTACCGCAAGTTTTTTTCCGAAGACGATGCTCAAAATTGCCGCAGCGGTGTAGTTGCCGATGCCGGGCAGGGCCAGGGCATCCCCCGCGGTCATTGGAAATTGTCCTCCGTGCTTCGCTACGATTTGTTGTGCTGCTTTGTGCAAATTGCGCGCGCGGCCGTAATAGCCAAGCCCGGACCAGAGGCGCAGCACTTCTTCTTCCGGCGCGTTGGCGAGCGCCTGAACATCGGGGAAACGCTCGAGAAAACGTTCGTAGTAGGGAATCACCGCCCCGACGCGCGTCTGCTGCAACATGATTTCCGAGAGCCAGATGCGGTACGGGTCTTTCGTTTGGCGCCACGGCAATTCACGTTGGAATTGGCGGAACCAGCCGAGCAGCTGTTTTCGAAATGTGACGAGATCGCCGCCGTTCTGCATGGTGCCGGGACATTCTCGCACATCCGAGTAGGACAGGCATTCTTGTCTGCCCGGTTTTGGCAAGTTCGCCGGAGGACCGGAGGAGAGGACAGGCAAGAGTGCCTGTCCTACTTAATCCGCGGGATCGTCGAGGAAGACGACGTAGGATGAACTCCAAACCGAGGCGGGGATGGAGCCGCGGGGCTGGCTGGTCACGATGATTTTGAAAAGGTCGGGCGAGGCGGCGAGCTCGGCCATGAGTGTCTGATTAGGGTCGGGCGGCAGAGGCTGCTCGATCGCGAGGTAGCGCAACACCGCGAAGATGAGGTCGCCTGCGGGAGCGAGAGCGGTTTCCATAGTTGCACCGCGGAATTGCAACAGGGAATTGTTTTCGTAGAAATGCCAAGCCAGGCTGGCACAGATGGATACAGCGCGCTCGAAGCGCTCGTTTGGCTCTAAGATTCCCAGCTTAAAACCCGCGGCTTGATCCGCGGAAAGATGTGCGTCGAGGACAAGCAGGATGCGGCAATCGTCCTCGCGCGCAAATTCGCGGACCATCAGCGAACCAAAGCGCGCGGAAGCTTTCCAGTGAACGTGACGCGCGCTGTCCGTAGGCACGTAATCCCGTAGCGCGTAAAGATCCTGACCGCGGCCCTTCGCCAGACTTTCCAGAGCTCCTTGGATGCCCGGCAAGACTTCCAGATATTCTTCGCTCGGTCCCACGGACGGATAGACGAGAGCTTCCGTTTTCAAATTGACGTGCCGGGACTTCTGCAAGAATCCGAACGGGAAGCGAGTGACGATGCGGAATGCTTCCTGACGGTAAATACCACGGCGCGGGAAGGTCATGGGCACGGTTTGCTGTACGCGGTCATGCTTGGGGAGATACGGGAAATAAACGGGTGTTTCCAGCATCGCCGCGGGAACGGTTGTGCCTTTTGGCTTAGCGGCTTCGACCCGGAGGGAGAACGACGGCAGCGTCAATTTTTCATTTTGGAGTTCGACCATCGCGCGGACCGGCTGACCCGCAAAGATGTGCTCGGGCATCTTCAGGCTCATTTCGATCCCCGAGAGAGTAATCGAAGAAAGAATGCCGGACATCAGGATGATGGCGATGAGGCTTGCAAGAATCAGGAAGAGAAGGTTGTTGCCGGTGTTCAGGGCCGGTAGAGCGACGAGGAGGATTCCGGCCATATAGATCCAGCCCTCGCGGGTGATGCGGAATTCCATCTTGTAGCCGATCCAGCGGAGGGGGGTGCGCTTGGCGAGGATGGGGACGAGGGTGACGCCCACCCAGCCGGCAACTGCCAGCGCCATAAGCGCGGAAGTGCTGGCGAGGCCGACCCGGCCGAGTTCCGCGGCGGCTCCGGAATAAAGCGCAAGCAGAAGCGCGGCGGAGAGAGCGACCATGGAGAGTAGGAACGCACGGACAGAGGGGCGGTCGGCTTTGGCCCAGAGCTGCGCGAGAGTGGACCTGGCAGCGCTCATTTTTCCGGCCGTCGCAGGCAGAAACAGATTCCTCGCTGCGCTCGGGATGACGAATATTTACGTATAAGAACGGTTTCCACCAGATTGCTCAATCTACAAAGGAACGGGGACGGATTCGACGATATCGCGCAGCACGGATTCGGTGGCTTCCGATTTTTTCTGCAAGGAGGCGTGGCGCGAACTGGCGACGATGCGATGAGAAAAGACGGAGACCGCAAGCTGCTTGAAATCGTCCGGGAGGCAAAAGTCGCGGCCGTCGAGAAAGGCGCGGGCTTGCGCCGCGCGCTGGAGCATGAGAGTACCGCGAGGACTGACGCCGAGAGTGAGCTGCTCGGTCTTGCGCGTGCGATTGACAATTTCCAGGGCGTAGTCGTGGAGACTGGAGTCGACTTTGACGTGGGCGACGGAATACTGCATGGCGATCACTTCATTGATATCCGCCAAAGGTTCCAGTGAATCGAGCGGATCGTCTCCCACGCGCTTACGCAGAATTTCTTTTTCGGTTTCGTGCGAGGGGTAGCCCATCTTGATGCGCATGAGGAAGCGATCGAGTTGCGATTCCGGGAGGGGATAGGTGCCGTGGTGCTCGACCGGATTTTGCGTGGCGATGACGAGAAACGGCTGCGGTAGCGGCAACGTTTTGCCGTCGACGGTGACCTGCGCCTCGTTCATTGCTTCGAGCAGCGCGGATTGCGTGCGCGGCGTGGTGCGGTTGATTTCGTCGGCGAGCACGACGTTGGCGAAAATCGGGCCGGGGCGGAATTCAAATTCGCGGGATTCGGGATTGTAGACGCTGACGCCCAGAACGTCGCTGGGGAGCAAGTCCGACGTGAATTGGATGCGCTGGAAGGAGCAGTGGAACGATTTCGCGAGGGCTTGCGCCAGGGTGGTCTTGCCGACTCCGGGAACATCTTCGATGAGCAGATGGCCACGCGCGAGAAGCGTGATCAGCGCGAGCTGGATGGCGTCTTCTTTGCCGTAGATCGCGCGCGCGATAGAGCGTTGTAGTTGCGAGACGACTTGGGAGGTGGCGGTCAGCATCTGTTGAAAACCGAGGTCCTTCCTGTTACAAATAGAAGAGCGTTGTAAGTTCTTGCCACAAAACGGGCGACTAGCTCAGTTGGTTAGAGCGCTCCCCTCACACGGGAGAGGTCAAAGGTTCAAGTCCTTTGTCGCCCACCACTCTCTCTGATTCTCGCACATCGATTAGGAACAGGCAGCCCAGGTTCGGTTTTTGTGCTGAACTTGCTATTTAGAAACGGGCACAAAGACAGAGTCCAGCCATTCGAGGACGGCGACTTGAAGAGCGATCCGATGGTCGGAGTAGGAGTGGTCGGTTTCCAGATAGGTTTCGGTCACTCGCGAATTTCCTTCTTTTTGCAAAGCTACTTTCATTGCTTTGTTTATATGACAGATTGCGATCGCGTGACTCAACAATCCTCAGCCTGCAACCCCGCGGGCGTTGTTCCCGCAAGTCGCGAAGACGCAGACGGAATCATATCAACCCGATGTGATTCCTTTGGTCCTGACATCTTCGCGCCGATATTCCAGGCGGAGATCATCACCAGGCCTGCAACTTCTGGATCGCGCGCGGCGGCGCAAGCCGCCATGAATCCACTCATGCTGTGGCCGATCGGCACAATCCTTTCAGATCCATCCGGTATTTTTTAACATTCTCCGAGTCGCGCAAGAATTAGATTACCGCTTGGGTGTCCTCGATGGCGTTCGCGAACGAGAAAGTTCCCGCGCTGCCCCAAGATCCGCGGCAGTGGAATATCAGAACGTTCCAGCCCGCGCGGCGAAGGGAATACGCCAAGTCCAGATTTTTTCGTTGCCGGGAAAACCCTGCACCGTTAGAACCGCAGGGTGCGGCCCACGGCCGGAGGCGATATAGAACACGGCGTTGAGTCTCGCGCCGTGGCTCATCACATCGGGCGCGTCCACGGCTGCGGGAAACTCTTTGTCCGGTGGAGGATCTGTCGTCAGCGCCGAAGGCAGTTGCTGCGAGGGAGCGGCGACTGCGCTGAAAAGCACGACGCCTGCTAGGAAGAGGCAAGACCTCAGTTTCAGCATGACTGCATTTTGGTTCATGTGGAGCGGTCTTGTATAGTGGGCGCATGCAAAGCTTGCTGCGCACGATCGAATTTCTAGGTTTGAGCTTGTGGCTGGGGAGCGATGTGTTTCTGAGTTTTGTAGTGGCGCCGGGGGCGTTTCGGATTTTGGCGAGCCGGGACCAGGCGGGGGCGATGGTGGGTTTCGGGCTCTGGTGGATGCACATGATCGGTGTGGTGTGCGGGATCGCGGTCTTGCTGGCGCGGTTGCTGCGGACGCGCACGTTTTCAGGCCTGGCGGCACCTGCGGCCCTGTGTGTTGTGCTGATGGTCGGGCTCACAGTGGTGTCGCAGCATGCGGTCAGTCCCAAGATGGCGGCGCTGCGGACGCAGATGGGGTCGATTCAGGCGTTTCAGGCGACGGCGGCGGATAGTCCCTTGTTGGCGGAGTTCGGCAAGTTGCACCGGATTTCGGTATCGTTAGAAAGTGGAGTTCTACTGGCTGGAATTGCTGCTATGTATTTGATGGTGCGAGAGTTAGGCGCCGCCAGGTGAGAACTAAGCTGGGCAAAGGAACGTTCCGCCTCAGAAGACAGATCCTACGGCAGACGAAAAAGAGCCCCGGCCTCTACAGTCACTTGCTGCGGGAGCGTTTGCGCTTGGGGCGCGGGCGAGATGTGCGCGGGGGTGCGGGACGGATTTTGCGCATGGCAGCGTGGCCGGCGCGCTGGCAGGCGCGCCACATGTACCAACTGGCGACGGTGCGATAGGGACGCCAACGCTCGCCGAAGGCAAGGAGCTCCTTAGGCTTGGGCATGTGTTTCTTGCCATAGGTGATGGACCAGCCCTTCTTGACGCCGAGGTCGTGGATGGGGAGAACGTCCGGACGTCCGAGGCGAAAAATCAAAAACATTTCGACGGTCCAGGCGCCGATGCCACGAACAGAGACAAGGCGTTCGACTAGTTCTTCGTCGGAGAGCTTTTGCGCTTCTTCGAACGAAGGAACGATGCCCGCGATGGTTTTCCTTGCGAGATCTTTCATTGCAAGAACTTTTGCGCCGGACAGGCCGGCTTTGCGCAGGGTCGACTTTCTAAGCTTTAGCATTTCTTCGGGCGTGGGTGCGCGGCCGTTGGCACCGAGGGCTTTGACCCGGCCAAAGATGGTGGCGGCCGCTTTCCCGGAGATGGATTGGTAGGCGATGGCTTCGAGAAGGGCTTCGTAGGGACTTTGTAGCGAGTCTGAATCCATCTGGAAGGGGGCCGTTTCTGTGATGAGACGTTTTAGGCATTCGTCGCGTTTGCCGAGGTGCTTAACGGCTTCAGCAAGGTCAAATCTGAGGGGCGAAGTTGTCATGGCTGGGATAGCTTAGGGCAAGGACAAAAAAAGAGAAAGCCCAACACAGAGACACAGAGTCCCGAGAGGAATCGATAAAGAGGGAAAAGATCGAAAGACTGAAAATGAACCAGGTTGAATTCAAACGCCATTCACAAGCCAGTACTGATAGTAGATGACGCCCATCTGCAAGACCCAGAAAGATGATGCCAGCAAGGCAATCTTGCGGTCGCCTTTGCGATAGCCCATGACGATAGCTACAGCCTCTATCATCGCGAGAGCACAGAACACCAGAAACCACATCGCCAAATAACCAGTAAAGGGGTCAATACCCGCGTTTTCATGCGGCGTGTAACCCATTTTCCATAGTAAGAAGTGGATACCGAATAGTGAGTTAGAAGCGCCGATCATCCACAATGCCGTCGTTGCGCTCATAGCGCGGCTCCGACTGCCGTTTAGTCGATTGCTGCCGGCAATTCGCTTCTAGATGTCGACATGATGGCATAGTTTCGGAACCTATTCGACTCTGGGGCTGCTTTCGCCCGGTCCGGCCAAAGAGTGACAGGAGAAGGAGAAGGCGAGCGGTGTGTTAGGATGATGAGTTTGAGCACGCGGAAAATACTGGATTGAAAGGGCTGGAGTGCAGACGGGAATTATTGGACTACCGCAGGTTGGGAAGACGACGCTGTTTCGGATATTGACGAAGGCTCATGTCGAGGGAAAGGGTGGGGCGTCGGCGACGCACGTGGGCGTGGCCAAGGTGCCGGAGCCGCGTTTGATGGAGCTGGCAAAGCTATATAACCCGAAGAAAATTACGTATGCGACCGTGAATTATGTGGATCTGGGCGGGATGCAGAAGGAGCGCATGCGGGACGCGCTGGCGCAACTGCGCGAAGTGGATGTGATTGCGCACGTGATCCGCGTGTTTGATGATCCGTCGGTGCCGCATTCGGAGGGGAGCATCGATCCGCTGCGGGATGCGACGAACCTGGACCTGGAGCTGATGCTTTCGGACCACGATCAGATTACGCGGCGGCTGGAACGGCTCGAGAAGGATTTGAAAAAGAAAAGCGAGCCGGCGTTGTTGTTGGAAAAGAATACTTTGGAGAAGTGCAAGACGCATCTGGAAGCCGAGAAGGCGCTTCGGGAGTTGGAGTTGACGACCGAGGAGAGAAAGTCGATCGGGGGATTTTTGTTTTTGTCGGCGCGGCCGGTTTTATACGTGTTGAATTTGGGGGACGACGAAGCGGACAAGCTGGACACGGCGGTGGAGCGGCACAAGTTGGGGTCACTGCAAGGGCGGCCGAATGCGGCAGTGGTGGCGATCTGCGGGCGGCTGGAAGCGGAACTCGCGGAGATGGATGAGAAGGAAGCCGCGGAATTGCTGGCGTCGTATGGATTGAAAGAGCCGGGACTGAACCGGCTGATTCGCGCGACGTATGATTTGCTGGGGCTGATCCAGTTTTTCACGGCGGGAGAGCCGGAAGTGCGGGCGTGGACGATTCGCAAGGGCGCGATGGCAGTGAAGGCGGCGGGGGCAATTCACAGCGACATTGAGAAAGGCTTCATACGCGCGGAAGTGGTGCGGTGGAATGATCTGCTGGCGGCGGGAAGTCTGGCGGCGGCGCGCGAGAAGGCGCAGGTGCGGTTGGAGGGGAAGGAATACATGGTGCAGGAGGGGGATGTGATTCTTTTTCGGCATTCCGGATGAAGAAGCGAGATAGGAAGTAAAGAAGTAAGGAAATAAAGAAAAGAGAAGAACAAGAATCAACGCAGAAGGCCACAGAGACGCAGAGGCACAGAGACGCAGAGGCGGTCGGAAGTTTGCTATTCTTGGCTACCGCTGAAATGCATTGAAAGTTTGCACGGGCTGAAGCCTGTGCCACTAAAGATGGGACATGACTTGGCATTTCGGACAGCGCTGGCGGCGGGGCTGGGGCTCGTGGCCGCGGCCGGGAATTTGATCGGCGGCTACTTTGTCATCCGAAAGGATTGGCCGAGACAGTTTCTGCAATATTTTCTGGCGCTTGGCGCGGGCTACATGCTGGCGGTGGCCTTTGTTGAAGTGATTCCGCAGTCGGTGAGGCTTTCAGGTGAAAGCGCGCTGCTGTACGTCCTGATCGGATATTTCATCATTCATCTGTTCGAGCATACGATTGCGCCCCATTTTCATTTTGGGGAGGAGACCCATCACGAAGAGTTCAGCCATCGGCACGCGCAAACAACGGTGCTGCTGGGATTGACGATTCACACTTTTTTCGATGGCGTGGCGATCGCGGCGGGATTTCTGGTTTCCACGTGGCTGGGCGCGGTGATTTTCGTGGCCGTGTTTTTGCACAAGCTGCCGGAGGGTTTCACGGTGGCGTCCGTGGTGCTGGCCAGCGGGCAGGGGAAGCGCAACGCGATTCTAGCTGCCGGGTTGTTAGGTGTGGCGACGATTGTCGGTGTGCTGCTGACGAGCGCTTTGCAGGGGCAGTTGAAATATGCGCTGCCGGTTTCTGGTGGGGTGACGTTGTATGTGGCGGCGACGGATTTGCTGCCGGAAGTGAACCGGGAGCCGAACTGGCGGATGGCCTTGCTGGTGTTTGTGGGAGTGGCTAGTTTGTTGATAATGCAGTACTTGTTTCATTTCTAAAGCTATTCGGTGCAATTTCGGAAAGGAGAGGCAGAGCAGGCCTAAAGCCCTGTGTCTACACGACTTAGGGCAATTTTGGCGGTTCCTTCCAGTTGCAACTTTCTGAGACAGCTCGGGTTTGATACAGTGTGGCGGCTATGGCCAGGTCGGACGTCCAACTGATGCTGGACGTGAAGGCGGGCGATGAACAGTCGTTCGCGCTTCTGCTCCATCGCTACCGAAGTCCGTTGATCAATTTCCTGTACCGGATGGTTCGGAACCGGGAACAGGCGGAAGACCTGGCGCAGGAAGTTTTTTTGCGAGTGTACCGCGCACGGGAAGATTATGTGCCCAGCGCGAAGTTCACAACCTGGCTCTTCCGGATTGCGACAAACCTGGCATTGAACTCGGTGAGAGACAACCGGTATCAGCGCATGGAAATCTCGCTGGATGCGCCGGTGACGGCGGATGCCGAGGTGGGTGACGAGAAGACGCTGGACGTCGCGGAAAAGCACCCGAACATCGAGCAACACCTGGTCGAGGAGGTGCGGCGGAAGATGATCCGGCGTGCAATTGAGAAATTGCCGGAGAAGCAACGCGCGGCGGTGCTGCTGCACAAGTACCAGGAGCTGGATTACGGAGAGATTTCGAAGATTTTGGATTGCTCAGAGAGCGCGCTGAAGTCACTGCTGTTCCGGGCGTACGAAACGCTGCGAGTGGAACTAGCCCCGCTTGTAGCGAGCGGCAAGCAGGTGTAGGAGAGCAGGGCTAAAGCCCTGCAGGTACAAAATGCTTGGCGCAGCGAGCAAGGCAGTAGACCCTGGATAGGGAAGGAAGGAAGTTATGAGTTGCAGCCGGATGGAAAACAAGACTCTGGGATACGTGGACGGGCGCCTGAAAGAAGGCGAACGGCTGGAGATGGAGAAGCATCTCTCGACGTGCGCGGCGTGCCAGTTGCGCGTGAATGAATTTCGCTCGGTGCATGCGTTGCTGGATGAGCTGCCGATGATCGAGCCATCGGCGGCGTTTGATTTGCGCGTGCGAGCACGCGTGGCAGCAGAACCGGCGAAGCAGAGCTGGTGGGCATGGTTTACGCCATCACCGCGAGTGGCGTTTGCGGCTTCGATGTTGCTGCTGGCGACGGTGTGGGTTAGCAGGTATTCCGATCCACCGCAAATTGATCAAGCCGACATACCCCTGCTCGAAAACTACGATGTGATCTCGAGCTTCGAGCCGCTGACGGAATTGTCACAGGCGGCGCCGGCTGACAACGCAGATCAGCAAACACAGGATATGTAAGCGCGATGAAACTGCGGCTCCAATTCGGCGGATGGCTGCTGGCGCTGGTGATCAGCGCGGGATTGGCGGTGCAGAGTTCGGCGCAGAATCCGCGCACGGATCGGGAGCAAAGCCGTCAGGAAAATAAGCCGCCGAAGGAACAGAGGCAGCAACCAAACCAGCAGCGCAGGCAGGAGCAGAGGCAGGAGCGCCGGCAGCCACCGCAGGAAGCGCGCAGGGCGCAGCCGGAGCGGAGGGTTGCCGAAGAGCCGCGCCGTAATGCTGAAGCGCCTCGCCGTAACCTTGATGCCCCGCGCAATCCTGCCACAGCGTATCCTCCGCCGCGGGAATCGGGAAACTCGCGCGACGGAGGGAATCACCCTCCGAATGTGAGAGGGGAGAGCGTTCAGCGGCCGAATTTCAATGAGAACCGTCCGCCCAATGCGACGGGGCGCTCGCGAGAACTCACGCCGGAAGAACGGCGGAGATTTCAGCAAGATGAAAGACAATTCAGGCAGCTTCCGCCACAGCAGCAGCAGGAGTTGCGTGAGCGAGCGCAAGTCTGGCAAAAGATGACCTCGCAGCAGCGCGACCACGTGCGCAATGATGTGCTGCCGAGATGGAGACAGTTGCCACCGGAGCGCAGGCAAGCGATTCAGCAGCGATTGCGCGTGCTGCAGAATATGCCGGAATCGGCGCGCAACCGAAGGCTGAACGATCCGAACTTCACGCGCGGGATGAACGACGAAGATCTAGCGACGCTGAGAGATCTGAGCCACCTGCATGTTGGGGGAGCGCCGGACCCGCCCGAATGAGGCAGTTCTCAGTTTTGGTTCAAGAGCGGTTTCAGCAGGACTGATGGCGGTGCGTTGTCTTTTGCTCATTCCGCGTCCAGCCCACGAAAGATTTCCACCTACAACACATGTAGCAGATTGGGGCATAGCGGTGGTGCGCCCTTACAAGACAAAATGGCGGAAGACGAAGGAACTGGTGCGTTGACAATCGGCCGCATGTCACGGCATGGTGGCTAGTCCGGATTCTCCGCATCCAACGAATGGAGGAAAATCATTTTGAAGAGTGACCGCAAAGCGGTCAACCCCGCCGTGTCCACGCGCTTTCCGTCGACTTCCACGCGCTTCCGCGCGATGCAGCACCGCAACTTCCAGCTATTCATCGCGGGACAACTCATATCGCTAATCGGTACATGGATGCAGAACATGGCGCAGCTTTGGCTGGTCTATCAGCTGACGCATTCTGTGGCGTTGCTCGGAGTTTTTGGTTTTGCGAGCCAAGTGCCGATGCTGTTTCTTTCCTCGCTGGGCGGGTATGTGGGAGACCGCTTCGACCGGCATCGCGGGGTGATTGTGACGCAGACGATTACCATGATTCTGGCATTTGTGCTGGCGGGATTGACGTGGGCCCATTTGATTGGCAAATGGAATTTGATCGTGATTGCGTTTCTTGTAGGCATCGTCAACGCGTTTGATGTGCCGATCCGGCAGGCGTTTTTCGTGCAGATGGTGGGAAGAGAGGATCTGCCGAACGCGATTGCGCTGAATTCATCGATTTTCAACGGCGCGCGGGCGGTAGGTCCGGCGATTGCAGGGTTTGCGATCGCGCTCGTAGGACCGGCGTGGTGTTTCTTCATAAACGGATTGAGCTTCCTGGCGGTGATTGGGGCGTTGCTGCTGATGCGGATTGAGCCGAGAGAAATCAAGCCGAGCACGGATTCGCCGCTGAGAAGTCTTGTGCAGGGTTTCCGGTTTGCAATGAGCGATCTGCCGGTGCGGTCGACATTGTTGTTGCTCAGCACGCTGAGCCTTTTTGGATTGCAGTATGCGGTGTTCATGCCGATCTACGCGCAGGATATCTTGAAGGGGGATGCGCGGACGCTGGGATTCTTGATGAGCTCGGCGGGAGTAGGTGCGGTGACCGGGGCGCTGCAGTTTGCGGCGCGAACGCATTACAGGGGGCTAGCGCGATGGATCGCTGCGACATCCATGACGTGTGCCGTGGCGCTCCTTGTTCTTTCACAAGCCAGAGTTTTCTGGTTGTGCGCCGCGGTACTGTTCGTGGTGGGGTTTGCCGCGACATCGCAGATGGCGGCGACCAATACGCTGATTCAGAGCCGCGTGCCGGATGAGCTGCGGAGCCGCGTGATGGCGGTGTACGCGACGATGTTTATGGGCGTGCAGCCGATCGGGTCGTTGATCGCGGGCGGTGTGGCGAAACATATTGGCCCGCAAAATACGCTGGCCATGTTTGGGTTTCTAGTGTTGGTGGGGAGTTTGATTTTTATTTTTCGAGTGGTGATGAAACTGGGAGAAACGCAACCCGCAGCGGCGGATTAGACGGGATTGGGGCGATACAGCCAGGCGGGTTTTATTAGGAGCTGAGCCGGCGGCGTGCTGTTTACTCCGGTGAGGATGGCGTCCACTTTTGGGCGCAGCGGGGCGAGCGAGCAGACTGGATCCGTGGCAGAAGCATTGCCCGCGAGGAGCAGCGCCTGGCAGCGGCAGCCGCCGAAATCCTGCTCACGGCGGTCGCAGGTGCGGCACGGTTCCTGCATCCAGTCTTCGCCTCGGAATTTCTGGAAGGCCGCGGAGCGCTCCCAAATCTCGTGCAGACTGCGATCCTTGACGTTTTCGAATAACAAACCGGGGATGACTTGCGCGGCGTGGCAGGGAAGCGCGTCGCCGCTGGGCGTAATAAGCATGAGCTTGCGGCCCCAGCCGCCCATGCAGGGCTTGGGAAACTTCGCGTAGTAATCGGGAACGACAAATTCAATACGGATTTTTCCCTGCAATCGTTCCTGCTCGCGCTTTATGAACTCCACGGAATCGTTCACCTGCCGGCGAGTGGGCAGAAGGCTTTCGCGATTGGCGAAAGCCCAGCCGTAATACTGGACATTGGCAAATTCGATGCGCGTGGCGCTGGAGGACTCCGCGAGCGCGGCCATTTCCTCGAGTTGATCGATGTTGCGACGGTGGATGACAAAATTCAGCGTGAGCGCGATACGGTGCCGTTTCACCCAATCGAGGACGCGCAGCTTATGGCCGTGGGATTTTGTGCCGGAGATTTCGTTGGCGGTATCCTCGTGCGCGCCCTGAAAACTGAGTTGGATGTGGTCGAGGCCGGCTTCGACGAGCGTGGCAAGTTTTGCTTCGTCCATGGGGAGGCCGGAAGTGATGAGGTTGACGTAGAGGCCGGCGGCGCGGGCAGCACGGATGAGATCGACGATGTCTGTTCGCGCGAGCGGCTCGCCGCCCGTGAAATCGGCCTGCAGGACACCGGCTTTGGCGGCTTCCTTGAACACGCGGGACCAAACTTCGGTGGGGAGCTCGCTGGCGCGAGATTGCATTTCGAGAGGGTTAGAGCAGTAGACGCAGTGAAGCGGGCAACGATGGGTGAGTTCGGCGATGAGGGCGAGTGGATTGGGGACGGTGGATGTCATTGTCAGAGAAGAGACGCCTGCCTCTCGAAGGATGCTGGCCAGGATGCCGGCGCTACAAATTCAAAACGAAATGCGTTCTCGATCTGTTCGGGACCGCTACAAATCAAAATCGAGGGCGCGCTGGTCGTGCAATAGGGCAAGGTAGCCCAGTATATCTTGCTCGACTTTTTCTGGGGCGGCCTTGGAATAGATTTTCTGAAGATCCGCGACGATCTGTTCGACGGTATGCTTGCCGTCGCAGCGCTCGACGATTTCGAGGCTTGGGCCGTTAAGACGCAAGGCGCGCTCGGGCATGAGCAGCACGCGCTGGTTGTTGTTTTCGCCGAGGCGGCATCCAGGGGCGAGGCGCGGGCGGCTCTTCGAGTCGGGCGTCATTCCCATCCTCAGGATTCCTTGGCCGGGTGAAAGGCGCCGGGCGGGGGCCAGCCTGGATTTACGTAAGCAAAATAGAGAGCATCGAGCTGGGCCCAGAGAATGTCGCACTTGGCGCGCAGAGCGGCGTGGGCCTGATCTTGTTGCTTGCGCGTGTGCGCGTGTCGCGCGACCCAGGCTAGCGCGAAATCGGCATCCTCGGGAGCTTGCGTGAGGCGGCTGGTGAAGTAGGCGAGGCCGCTGGAGAGCCACGGGTAATGTTCGCGAAGGCGGTCCAGGCGAAGCGTGATGAGCTTTTTTGAGAAGAGTTCTGTCAGGGAGGAAGCCACCGCCTCCAGATGCGAACGCGTGGAGACAAAGTCTACGTAGGCTTGAACGGCGTAACGCGTGGCGGGAAGGATGCCATCGCCTGCAAGTGCTTGTTCGCGCGGCAGACCGGTGGCTTCGACAAGGCGCAGCCATTTTTCAATGCCGCCGGGTCTTGTGCCGTCGCCATCGTGATCGAGGATGCGTTTGCGCCACGCTAGGCGGAAGGCGGGATCTTCGCTTCGCGCGAGGATGGCGGCGTCTTTGATGGGGATGCGGCTCTGATAGTAGTAGCGATTGAGCGCCCACGCCTGGAGCTGGCCGCGGGTGAGCCTGCCTTCGTGCATCAACGCATGGAAAGGGTGCTTGTGATGGTAGCGCTCCTCACCGATGGCGTGAAAGCCGGCGATGAAGGCGGCTTGCGAAAGCGGTGGTTGCCCAACGAAATTATTCACGGAACTGTTCACAGGTCGAATTCCATTCCATCATAGGCGATTTCCCATCCGGCTTCGCGAACAGCACGGTGTTCCGGGCTTTCTTCGTTCAGCACGGGGTTTGTATTATTGATATGGATTAACACGCGCCGCGTCTTTCCAAGGCGGAAGGGCTGCCGAAGAAGGCCGCGGTCGCCGCTTAGGGGACTGTGGCCCATCTCTCTTGCGGTCTTGCGGCCTCGCTTGAGAGTGATGAGTTCGTCGTCTTTCCAGAAGGTGCCGTCGAGTAGCGCGAGATCGCAATCGTCCACGGAGCGGCGCCATTCCTCGCCGACACCGGGCAAGCTCGGGCCATAAAAGAATTTCTTTTCCTTGTGGATCAAAACCAGTCCGACGACCGCTTCTTCGGGGGGAAGGCTCCTCCGGAGGGAATCGCTCACGTAATCCGGAAAGTTTCCGAGAAGTGGAACGGCTTTGTAAAACAGGCCATCTTTCATTCCCGGCGCAGAAGGGGGAACCAGAGGCATCAGGCGATCCGGAGCCATAGGTTCCCATCGCACGGGCGGGTCAGACCGCGTGAGAACACGGAAGACACCATTTTCTTCTGTGAGAATGCGGCGGACGGACACGGTTGAGAGGATGTGGAGGGGCTGGAACTCTCGCAGATGAAGCAAACCCATCACGGAGTCCACGTCGGCGCTCGTAAGGAGGACCGTGGATACGGGGGTCCCACGAGTGGCTGAAGGTGGATTCAATTCTGGAGTTGATAGAATTTGCTGCCGAAGATCAGGGGAGGCATTGAGAAGAAACCAGCGAGAGGGATCGGGCGAGACGGCGACTTGAGCCTGCGTGCGTGGACGAGCTTTTAACGTCCCCGCGCGCAATGCACTGCAGTTCGGACAAATACAATTCCATTGGGGAAAACCGCCCCCGGCTGCGGAGCCGAGGATCTTAATGCGCATGCGATCCTCCGAGTTCCGGAGAGCGGTGGAGGTTCAGGCTAGAGTTCGGCGTTAGCGTACGAGCTGACTTCGCAATTCAGATCGATTTCTTCGTGCTGTGGCGTGGTCCATTCCATGAGCTTGGCTCCTTGCGGATAATTGTTTGTTAAGACCGGGAAAGAATAACACGTGTCCGGCGGGAAGGGAAGCGCGGCGTGGACGAGCTGCACTTAGGAATCCCACAAGGAAACAAAAAGTCCGGAAAGAACGGTGCAATTCGGCACAGCATATTCAGAAGAAGCAGGCCACCAAGCGTAGTCGCAAAGCGAAACCACAAACACAATCTGTGGTAGGGGAATTCCTCGCTCCCGGTGTGCCCAGAAATCTACAACTATTTCAAAAGAAATGCATGATTCCTCTTGACAAGAATGCAAAGCAGCTTATGATGTGGCCTAAAGTGGTAGGAAGTGGGCGACAGTAGAAGCAAGTAGCGGACAGCAGGGGCAAATAGACAGATTCCCAGATCTGTGGTGAAAGTTGGCATTTTGGCCATGCTAGACCACATATTTGTGTGCGATCCAGGGCAAACGGGGGTCGCGTCGAGCGGGGCGCATGAAGCTGCGGGGCAACTGTCCGGCGAAGGTAGACGAGAAGGGTCGGTTGAAGATACCCGCCGTGTTTCTGGACGCCTTGAAAGAGTATGGCAGCCACTTTTACATCACCAGCCCTACTGGGGAATCGGCCCGGATTTATCCGATGAAGGTTTGGTCGGAAATTGAAGACAAGCTGGCGAAAGTGTCCAGCCAAAACCGGGCGAAGAGAAAGTTTTTGATGAGAACGAGTTACTACGGGCAGACGGTGGAGCTGGATGGGCAGGGCAGAGTGCTGGTGCCTGCGGTGTTGC
>WNFG01008652.1_pt1 | contig 20602 bp, 21 predicted proteins | sample 5400431 | NCBI WGS metagenome assembly WNFG01 (sample SAMN13153346, study PRJNA577476) | soil metagenome | isolation source: 120 cm saprolite under Douglas fir tree site 2 hole 3 replicate 2 | place: USA:California | collected 2015-04-18 | reverse complement strand
AAGTCGCCTTCCCTGTGGAGGCGCCCGACCTGCAATCACGGGTCGCCGACGACTTGAAGCTGTATCTCGCGGACGACACTCAGGCGTGGATTTTGGACTCCGACGGCCTTTACTCCCGTGCCGAGGGTACGGATCATGCCTGCGCTCAGACTCGCCTCTTGAGCCTGTACGACGAAAGGGTACCGCTCACCGACGCCTAGCAGCCTGATCCTCAAAGGATATTCAGGCGAAAACCGGCGTCCTTCAAGTACCCTCGCTCCTGCTCGAGATCCTCGAGAGTGAGCGGATGATCCTTCATCCACCCCTGCGGCAACTTCATGTTCACGGTGCGGCCCTTGACGCTGAGCTGCACCTCCGGCAAAGGTTGCGGACTGCGTCCGCGGTGCAGCAACACCGCCAGCCGCAGCAGCACGATCAGAAACTCCGCGAGGCGATCCCAGGGCGGCAGCAAATCTTCCATGGCTTCGAAGGACAATTGACGGCGATGCCCTCCGACCAAGGCGGACATCAGCAGCTGCTCCTCGCGCGGGAAGCCCGGCATATCGGCATGCTGGAGCAGGTATGCGCTGTGCCGCTGGTACTTCGAGTGCGCGATGCTGAGGCCCGTCTCGTGCAGCCGCGCCGCCCAGCGCAGCACGGATTCCGCCAGCGGGTCTTCCAAACCCCATTCCGACTCGACCTGCTCGAGCAGAGCAACCGCCGTCGCCTCGACCCGGTCCGCCTGCACGCCATCGACGTGGTAGCGCATTTCCATGGCGCGCACGCTGCGCACGCGCGCGTCTTCGTCCGTGAAGCGGCCCATCAGGTCGTACAGCAGGCCTTCGCGCATGGCGCCTTCGGCCACTCGAACACGGTCGATACCGAAGTTCTCGACGACTTCCAGCAGAATCGCGAGACCTGCGGGAAACACCGGGGCGCGCTCGGCGTCCACGTCCTCGAGATCGAGCTCGTCCACATGGCCCGCGGCGATCACGCGCTCGGCGAGCGCGTGCAAGTTGTCGAGCGTGATGCGCGGAGATTCGGGGTTGAGCCGGCGCAACACATCGCCGATGACACGCACCGTTCCGGAACTACCGGACGCCTGCAGCCAACCCAGCTTGCGGTACGCCTCCTGTATGGGCTCGAGCTCGAGCCTGACCGCCGTGCGCGCGCGTTCGAAGCGCTTTTCGGAAATCCTGCCGTCGTCGAAGCAGATTGCGCTCAGGCCCACGCACCCCACCGACAGGCTTTCGAGCAGCAAGGGATTGAACCCTTCGCCGATCACCACCTCGGTCGATCCCCCGCCGATGTCGATCACCAGCCGCTTGTCCGGGCTCATGGGACTGGTATGCACGACACCGGAGTAGATCAATCGCGCTTCTTCCAGCCCGGAGATGATTTCGATGGGGTGACCGAGAGCGGCGCGGGCGCGCTCCAGAAACCAGCGCTTTCGCCGGGCGCGACGCAGGGCGCTGGTGGCCACCACGCGCACGCTGTCGGCGTGCATCGCGCGGAGCCGCTGCCCGAAGCGTTCGAGGCAGCGCAAAGCGCGTTCCGTCGCCGCGTCGTCCAGCCGTCCGCTGTCGCCCAAGCCTGCGGCCAGACGTACCATTTCCCGGAGGCGGTCCAGAATGACGAGCTGGCCGTGCGAATGACGCGCCACGACCATGTGAAAGCTGTTGGAGCCCAAGTCGACGGCGGCAAGCACGTCGGGTACGACACGGCCGCCGCTCATCTACGCGGTCAACATTCTAGGCCGAGAATGAAGACCCGCAACCGCAGGTTGTTTTGGCGTTTGGGTTTCGAATGACGAACTGGGCGCCCTGCAGGTCCTCTTTGTAGTCGATTTCCGCGCCCATGAGGTATTGCGCGCTCATCGGGTCGACCAAGAGCTGCACGCCTTGGTTTTCGACGCAGAAATCGCCGTCCTCGACCTTCTCATCGAAGGTGAATCCGTACTGGAAGCCCGAGCAGCCGCCGCCGGAGACGAATACCCGCAATTTGAGGGCCGGATTGGCTTCCTCGCGGATCAGCTCGCCTACCTTCCCCGCCGCCGCGTCGGTGAAAACCAGCACATTGGGCGGAGGAGGGGCCAAATCGGCCTGGTTCATCGTATCTGATGTTGCACTCATGGTCGCATTCTACCCCGCTGGCCCCTGGCCAATCAAAGTTCCGGACACTGTTTGGGACTTGGGTTCACCCGTCCGGGTTCCCCGGCGGCTCCGCGCCGGCCGGATTCGCCCTGTGGATCAACTTCCCATTGATTTGGGCGCCGACCGCAGTTTCAATGATGGTGTAGTGAACATTGCCCAGAACGCGCGCCTTGGCGCCGAGTTCGACCCGATCGGCCGCGTCGATGTCGCCTTTGACGATGCCGTTCAAGATGACATTGGGCGCGATGACCGAACCCTCCACGCAGCCGTGCTCGCTCACCGACAAAAAGGTGCGCTGGTTCGAGTCGCCCTTGACGTTGCCGTTGATGTAGCCGTCGAGATGCAAGCCGCCCGTGAATTCGACATCGCCGTTGATTCGAGTCTTGGGGCCGATCAAGGTGTCGATACTCGCGTTCTTAGTCTGTTTCTGTTTGAACATCTGCGTCACCCTTTCCCGGAGGATTCCCGCTTGCCTCGGTTTCCACCGACATTCCCTGCGCCTTCCAAACGAAGGCCTGACGGAAACTGTGGCTCAAGTCTCTGTCTTTGCCGCTGCGAATTTCGATCCCGACGCGCGTCGGCTCGAACCCCTGCGGCAATTGTATGGGTTCGTCATAATCCTGAAAGTAACGGAAGGAGTATGCCAGGCTGACGCGCCGGTTAGGCGCTACCTGGCCAAAACTCAAGCTTGAAGGCTTGCCCCGCAGCAGCCCGTCGACGGTGATCGCGGCGCTGCCGGCCACCACGGTGTCCGGCTTTCCGGTCTGCATCAGCACGAATTTGAGGCGGAATTGACCTGGAACGGTCTCCGGCACGATTTGCATCTGCTGGACTTTCACGTGAATGACCGAATCGGGTTGCACCAGAGCGCGGTAAAATGACAGGTCCTGTTTCAGCCGCGCAATTTGACTCTGCATATCGCCGAGGTTCCGATTGACCTGCTTGTAGCCCTCCTCATCGACGCGCCGCGCCACCTCGGCCGCTTCCAGCTGGGTGCGCAGCCTCTCATTTTCCTTTTCGAGATTGCGGATGCGCGCGCTCGCCGAGAACGCGCCGCGCACGGAATCGACCACACGAAAGCCCGCATCGTATCGGCCGAGCTCGAACACCGCGTACAGTACGCCCAAGGTCAACAACACCGCGAGGCCCAGCAGCACCGCACGACGCCGTGGCGTATGCGATCTGACGACCAATTTGCCGAACGAATCCACCATGCTTCCGCGCCACTCCCACAGGGGAAAGAGACATTACACGCGCGGCGTCCGCTAAGACAGACCTTCTGGGACTCGCGCCTGAGCCGTATGGCGCCATATGGCGACAGCCGGGCACACGCGGCGACAATCGGTGCGTCACGGTATCATGCCAAACTCAAGCGAAACGGGATCATTCATGCTCTGGCTCAAGGCATTTCATGTCATCGCGGTGGTCACGTGGTTCGCCGGCTTGTTCTACTTGCCTCGCCTCTACGTCTATCATGCGGACGCCGATGACTCGATCAGCCTCGAGCGCTTCAGAATCATGGAGCGCCGCCTGTTCGCCATCATGACCATTGGCGCAGTGGCAAGCGTGGGATTGGGCGCCGCGATCGTGGCGGCAGCGCCCGTTTACCTGACGATGGGGTGGTTGCGGATCAAGCTGCTGCTGGTGCTATTGCTGATCGCCTACCACGTGTCCTGCTACAAGCTGATGCGCGATTTTGCGGAGAATCGCAATAGTCACAGCGCGAAGTGGTACCGCGGCTTCAATGAGGTTCCCTCGCTGCTGCTGATCGCCATCGTGCTGCTGGCCGTGGTCAAGCCTGGTTAAGCGCTTCGCGCAACTACTACGGGGTCGATGCGACCCCGTATTTCCATGCGCTTCGCGCAACTATCAACGGGGTCGATGCGACCCCGTCCCTTGGGTGCTCGCTGCGCGAGCAGTAAATCCACGGGGCGACGCGCAGTACCCTGGAATTTACCGCCCCTTTTTTCACCGACCCTTAGTTTCGCCGACCGCCGGCGCTGCGTCGATTTCGGGCCACCATTCCGGGTAGGGGGGCAGGCCGGCCGGAAACATCAGCCGGCCGAGATCGTGCAGCGCCCGCACGTAGACCCGCCGCTTGAAATAGATGACCTCGCGCACCGGCGTCCAATAGTCGGCCCAGCGCCAGCGATCAAATTCGGGCGTGGCGGTGGCATCGAATCGCAGCTTCGATTCGTCGGCGACGAGCTTGAGCAGAAACCAGCGCTGCTTCTGCCCGATGCAGCGGTCGCGGACGTATTGCCGAGGCAGGCGATAGCGCAACCAGCCGCGGGTGGAGCCCAATACCTCCACGTCCTTGCGTTCCAGGCCGATTTCCTCCTTGAGTTCGCGAAACAGCGCCTCTTCCACCCGCTCGCCGCGGTTGACGCCGCCTTGGGGAAATTGCCAACCGCGCCCGCCGACGCGGCCGCCCAAGAACACTTCCCCGGACCCGCGCGTCAGCACAATGCCCACATTGGCGCGAAAACCGTCCTTGTCGATGTAGTCGATGGCTGACTGGATGGACATTGGCTCAATTGTTCCATATCACCGGCCGCTTGTGGTCGCCGCGCAGGGGCCCTATGGTACGCGGCACATGAAACCCAGCAGCCTGCTGCCCTTATTGTCGTTGCTTGCGCTGATGAGCGTCGGGCTGGCCGTTTCGGTCGGCAGCACGTCCCTGCGCCTCGATACCGTGCTGGCGGCGGTTCTGGGCGGCGGTCACGATTCCGTGGCGCGCGAGGTCATCTTGGATCTTCGCCTGCCGCGCGCACTCAACGCCTTCAGTACCGGCGGCCTGCTGGCGCTGGCCGGCGTGCTCATGCAGGTCTTGTTGCGCAATCCTCTGGCCGACCCCTATGTGCTCGGAATATCCGGCGGGGCCGCCGTCGCGGCGCTGGGCGCGATGCTATTGGGCCTGGGCGGTTTGATCGTCGATTGGGCCGCGGGAGCCGGAGCGCTGGGCGCGCCCCTCCTGGTGTTCGCGCTCGCCCCCGCCCGCGGCGGTTGGACTCCGCAACGGCTGTTGCTGAACGGCGTGGTGGTTGCCGCCGGCTGTACCGCGGTAGTCAGTCTGATGCTCGCCTTGGGCGATGAAACTCGATTGCGCGGCATGCTGTTCTGGATGATGGGCGATTTATCGTTCTCGCCCTTCTCACCCGCGGCGCCGTGCATGCTGTTGGCGATCGGTGGACTCGCCATCGCCGGAGCGCGCACCTTGAACGTGCTGGCACGCGGCGAAATCGAATCCCAATCCTTAGGGGTGGCACTGTCGCCGGCACGAATAGCGTTGTTCTGCGCGACCGCCGCGCTGACCGCCACCGCGGTGATCACCGCAGGAGGCATCGGCTTCATTGGCCTCGTTACGCCGCATTTGGTGCGGCTGGTCGCGGGAAGCAATCACCGGATCGTCGTGCCGGCATCGATCCTGCTGGGCGGCACCCTCCTGACCTTGGCCGACACTTTGGCGCGAATCGCCGCATCACCGCGGCAACTACCCGTCGGCGCGCTGACGGCGCTGATCGGGGTACCGCTGTTCTTGATTCTGATGCGCCGTGAACGGCGCATCACGTCGTAGGGGTCAGGGCGCCTTGATGTAGTTCGGCTCAACGAGCCCAGCGCGACAGCTATTGCCGCTTCGCGGCTCCCGCAAACAGGTCCTGCAGCGAGGTGTTCAGCCTCGACGAAATTGCATAGAGAATCATGACGGTGGGGTTGTATATACCCCGTTCCAGTCGCCCCACTACGTTCGGATGAACGCCTGCATCGAACGCGAGTCCCTCTTGAGTCAGGTTGCGCCGCTTACGGCGTTCCCGAACTTCTTCACCAAGGCCTCGAAGGATCGATCTTGAGCGCACACCCAAGGTTCGATCTTCCAACAGTATATTGTCCAGACATTATAGTGTCGAAATACTTGTAAACTCAAGGACTTGCGTAGGAATGGTCCGATGCGAAACGGCTCGCTTCCTGAGTCAGTTTCGCGCGTCCGCGCGAAGCGGTGGCGGACCTTGTAGGCAGTGATTCATTGTCCCTCGATCTCTTCCATGAGCGTCGACGCCTTGACGCCAAGGACCTTCGCGATCTCCATGAACTCAAGGACGTTGAGCTGTCGTTCACCCGCTTCGAGCTTCCAGACGAATGAATTGGACCTCTTTAGTTTTGCCGTCAGTTGCCGCTGCGTGAGACCCGCGGCCTCTCGCCTTGCCACGATGACGGAAATCAATGCCCGATGCTTCGCACTTCGCAGTTGCTTCAACGTGGTGCTTCCAATTTGGATGCACAACAGCTAACCGCAAAGTTCTCTTGCCTCCATTTTGGTCGCACAGGTAGTATGTCGATAGCGCGACCAAATTAGAGGCACCGCACTGAACGCGCCGCAGCCGAAGAGCGCTCCCTTCTGCTGCTACCTCACAGGTAACCGCCACAGCGTTTGAAACGCGGGAAACAAGAACCATGGCATCGCGTCCAAAGTATTTTGAGCGCCTGTTAGCCTTTTTGAGGCGCAAGGGCCGATCCCGCGAGGACGCTGAAGACTTGATTCAAGAGGCCATGTTGCGCCTCCATGTTTACGGCCAGGCGCAGGCAGTAGTGAATGAGGAGGCGTTCCTCCGTCAAGCCGTGCATAACTTGTCGATCGACCAACATCGCCGCGATCGACCGGATTTGCGCCGAACGGTGTCGATCGAGGACGTCAACGGACGGGGTCTACTTGTCGCCCCGGGATTAACCCCGGACCAAATCTTGGAAGCGCAACAACGATTGGACAGCCTAAGCGCCCTGTTGGATGCGGTAAACCCGAGGACGCGGGAGATTTATTTCGCGCACCGGTCAGGCTACAGCTACGCTGAAATTGCACGCCACATGCGGATTTCGGAGATTACAATAGAGCGGCACATTGCCCGCGCTCTGATGGCAATCATGGAGAACGGCGAGAAGGAACCCGGAGAGCGCGATATTGAGATCCGGTAACGCCGAAATGGACAAGGAGATCCCGCGGCTCATCCGAGCGGAGGCCGCTCTGTGGGTTACACGTCTTCACGGACCTCACCGTGACTCCACGCTCGAGTCTGGCTTCAGGCGCTGGTTGGCAGATGATCCCAGGCACGCAGCCGCTTTCGAACTCGCGACCGACGCCTGGCAGCGCAGCGGCAATCTTGCAATGTCGCAGCCCATGCGTTCGGGGCACCTTGCGCCAAGGTTCCCGCGATTGACGTTTGCGAGTGCCGTCCTCGCATCCACTGCAATCACGTGTGTGGTCGTCCTCGCCGCCCTGCATTTCCTGCGAGATGGCACTTTTGCGACGGGACCCGGCGAACAAAGGATACTCACCTTGAGCGATGGGACCCAGGTGACGATGAACGCGAACAGTCGAATGCTCGTGCAGTTCGACAGCCAGCTGCGAAGGGTCGTGCTGGCGGAAGGAGAAGCTTCATTCGACGTGACCAAACACCAGGTGAGGCCCTTTGCAGTCGTCATCGGCGATCGAAAAGTCGTCGCGTTAGGAACGTCGTTCATGGTGCGCCGTGACGAGCCCGGCGGAAGCGCGTTCACAGTTACGCTTTTAGAGGGCAGTGTGGCTATTGAGCCGTTGTCGCTGCCTGACGCGCTACCGGAGCAATCAACAGCGGCGGTGAGACTTCTAAGACCCGGAGAGCGGCTACGCTTTGCAGACCATTCGCCCGAAATCGTCGATTCACCCTCGATCGAAAGACTGACGGCGTGGCGGCGGGGACTGCTCATTTTCGATGATGCGTCGCTAAGCGAAGCCGCTGCGGAGTTCAATCGCTACGGCCCGGTGAAAATCACGATCAGTGATGCAGACATCGGAAACATCCGCGTCGGCGGCGTTTTTAAAATTGGCGATCCCACCAATTTCGCGCAAGCCGTTGCTAACACACATGACCTACGAATCATCAATCGCAGCGGCGAGATTGTAATGACGACTAAACCACTCGGCGAAAGATCTTCTGACGAGAAGTGATGGGAAGAAGTGGGAAATTAACAGCCGATTGATGGAAAGACCCCCGCAGTTTACGTCTTACGAACTGGGCACCAAGTAATGGTTCCCAATTTCTCAATACCAATACGACGTACGAGCAAGGGAACTGCCGGGGATCTTCAATATGTACTCAAGCCGAGTCGGCTTTCTGCTGCTTGTCGTTCTCAACACCCTTCTCGCACTGGGCGCTTCCATCGCCTTCGCCGCTGCTGCCGATTCGAAATCGCACTTCGATCTGCCCGCGGAGCCGTTGGACAAGGCGCTGCAAGACTTCGCGATTCAGGTGCACTGGGGTTCTTGAAAAAGGTGTGCCCGCCGCTCGAGAAGACACCTCGGGAACCTCGAGCAGCAATACTTCCAGCGGACCCGCTCGCTTGGCCGGCGATGGTTCAGGTGCCCATGCGGGTGCAGAAGCCGCACCCGCCTCGGATCAGACGGCTTCCGGAACCGGCGACAACAAACCCCGCGACAATAAGGATCTCGAAGAAATCATAGTGACCGGAACACATATCCGCGGTGTGTCGATGGCGTCACCCACCATTGAAATCGGACGCGAAGAAATCGATCGGTCCGGATACACGTCGATCGCCGATCTCATGCTGAGTCTGCCGCAGAACTTCGGCGGCGGCTACAACGCCGCCACGGCGGTCAACAACTCTACGATCAACAGCCTCTATGCCGACAATCCCACCGGGGCGTCGGTGCCTAATTTGCGCGGGCTCGGCCCAGGTTCGACGCTCACCTTGATTGATGGTCATCGTATGGCTGCCGGCCTTACCGGCGGCGGCGCGGATATCGCGTCGATACCCATCGATGCGATCGACCGGATTGAAGTGCTCACCGACAGTGCGTCCGCAATCTACGGCTCCGACGCAGTGGCCGGCGTCGTCAACATTATCCTGAAGAGAAACTACGACGGCGCCGAAACCAGTCTCTCCTATGGCTTGGCCACCCATGGCGGCGGCACGGAGAAGCGAGCAAGCCAGTTGTTCGGAACGCATTGGAATGGCGGCGATGTTCTGATCGCCTATGAACACAGCCAGCAAGATGTCGTCGACGCCCGCGACCGGGAATTCACCTCGTCCGCGCTTGGACCCACTTCTCTTCTGCCGCAGATCAAGAGCAATTCCGTGACTCTGTCTGCAACGCAAGATCTGTCAACGACGGCGGCGGTGTTCGTTGACGCATTATACGTTGCTCGAGACGCAGATAGATTCATGAATTTTTCCTTCTTCCCTGCTCCCACTGAATCCCCATCCACACTGCGCAAGTACGCGGCGGCGGTGGGCTTGAATTTCAATTTGACGGGTGACTGGAAGGCAGCTCTGGTCTCCAATGCGGCGGAAGACGACACAGAATCTAGTACGATCTATCTAACGAGGCCTTCTACGACTCTCGCATACACCGAGCGCCTTTTGGGCACGATGCGAAGCGTGGAGGTCAATGCCAATGGAGGTATCGTCACTCTGCCGAGCGGAATCGTTCGGCTCGCCCTCGGAGTTGGATATAGAAAGGAGGGATTTTCCGACGCCATCGGCGCGGGCAGTGCCGGGCCCGCCTTCACCTCGGCCGACGGTGATCGCAACATTCGCTATGCCTTTGGCGAACTGGCGATACCCTTGGCGCCTCATTCTCAGCAATCCGGATTCAACTCTCTAGACTTGATCGTCAGCGGTCGAAACGAACGATATTCCGATTTCGGCCAGAAGACCGTTCCCAAGGTCGGGCTCGTCTATGTTCCGACGAATTCGATCAAGTTGCGCGCCACCTGGGGCCAGGCATTTAGAGCACCGAATTTGAATGACAAGTATGGCTTACAGCAACTGGCGATTCTGGGTCTTCCCAACCCCTCTTCCTCGACCGGAAGCTCACCAGCCCTGGTTCTTGCAGGCGGCAATCCGAATTTGCAGCCGGAGACGGCCAATGCGTGGAGCATTGGTACGGACTATTCCTCACCGGAACGCGGCGGTTTGCAAGTCTCAACTACTTTCTTCGATATCAAGTACACCAACCGCATATTGTCGCTTGCCAATCCTTATACCGCGCTTACGGATCCGCTCAATGCGTTCTTTGTAACGCCGTCCCCTTCCGCGAGCGTGGCGCAGTCCGTATATGACAGCTATCCATCGAGCGAAGTCTTCAATGAAACCGGTGCTCCTTTTGATCCAAGCAAGATTGCGGCGATCGTCGACAATCGACAGGTCAATGTTGCCAGCCAAACGGCCCGTGGCGCCGATCTCAACATCGGCTACAAAATCGGTGCAGGATCCAACTAAGGGCGGTTGTTTCTAAACGGTACCTATCTCGATCTGACCCAGCGAAACTCGCCGCAGGCGCCGCAGCAGACCCTGAGCGGACTCGCATTCTATCCCGCCAAATTTCGAGGGCGCGGCGGAGCCACCTGGAAGCTAAACGCCTGGGCTCTCACGGGTACCCTGAATTATCTTCCACGAGAGACGAACAACCAGGTTACCCCCTTCCAGGCTGTAGGTTCCTGGACTACCGCGGATGCCTCGCTGCGATTCGCTCCCGTGCTGCCGGGGGCCTTTTCGGGAATCCATTTCAGTCTGGCAGTTCTGAATGTCTTCGACAAAAATCCTCCTGGCCTGATCACAACGACGCAAGGCATTAACTACGATTCTGCCAACACAAGTCCCATGGGGCGATTTCTCACCCTGCAGATTTCGAAGGAATGGTAGTCATGCGCCGTGTCCACCTTCTCGCAATATTGACGCTTCTCACCACTCGTCCAGCGGTGGCGGCACTTTCCTCGACCATGATTGAGGAAATGCGTGAGATCACGTCTGTTTCCGTGTCGCCAAGCGGTCAACTCGCGGTAGTCGGGATCTGTCATTCGAATCCTCGCACCAATGAGCGAGAGACGTCCTGGGTGATCGTTCCGCTTCGCGAGGGCGGTGCGCTGAAAACCGTCTCCGCCGGGGAGGAGATCTACGACCCGAACGGCTCGGGTGCGCTATTGTCACGGCAGGCCCAGTGGTCGCGCGACGGCAAGTGGTTCTTCTATCTTCGTCGGGACGGCGAGGAGGTACAGCTCTGGGAGACGCGTTCGGACGGACTTGTGACCAGGCAAGTCACTCATTCAGCCTCCGATCTCATCGATCTGAAGAGATCATCCGACCCGGATGAATTCATCGTGCAGCGGGCTCCCGATAGAGCAGTTCTGCGGAAAGCGGAGGAGGACGAGGATCGCGGGGGAATTCTCTACGACGACCGCGTTATCGGAAGCTTTCCTCTGACTAAGGCATTACCGATCGTTGATAGGTGGCGGAACATAAAGATAGCAGACAATGGCGAGTGGCTGCCTCCAGGCTGGACCGGCCGGACCAGCGCTGTCTTCGACGTGCGCCTTCGCGCGCTAAAGTCGGCAGCGGAACCTATCCCGACCGCGTTCGATGCCTCGGAAACCGGCTCAAAACGAGTTTCGATGATGGCGCTGGATCCAATGCCCAAGGATCCCTACTACTACGGCGGAAAGTTCACGCTTCAGTTGGAGTTCAAGACAGAGGAAAAGCATGTTCTAAAATGCGAGATTGCGGAGTGCATTGCGAACCGAATCGCCGTCATCGGATGGTCGCCCAACGGCGCGGAGATTTACTATCTGGCGGACTCTCTTGCGGGGGCTCTCGGCAGCGGCTTTCCGGAGGGCGCTTCAATTTATGCCTGGAATCCTCGCGATAACGTCGTTCGACTGATTTACGATTCCGGGCGAGATGGTCTGTGGGGGAGGCTATACAATCTCGATGCAGTCGCTCAACTGTCGCTCGAACCGAGTCCCATCGCCGGCCGGGAACTCGTGGTCGCATTCGCGGGGGCGGACCAACCGCCACTGCTGGAAGCCATCAACCTTGACACCGGCGTTCGGCGCATCCTCTTTGATCCCAATGCTGAATTGCGCTCGCTGACTCGGGGGCGTGCTGCCTGGCACACGTGGGAAACGTCGATGGGATATTCAGGCCGTGGAATAGTGGTGTTACCGGATGACTACCGTTCCGGTGGGAAGTACCCGGCGGTCATCAATACCTATTCATGTGGACACGGATTGCTACGTGGTGGTGGCAACGGGGATGGTGCTCCGGAATTCATGCTCGCCCATGAGGGATTTATCGCCATCTGTGTCGATGTAAGAGTCCGCGAGATCATGGGACGCGAGACCGATCTCACCCGGATCTATCCCATCTTCTGCGACATCGTGTCGGGGCTCATTGCCGACCTGACCAAGGATGGGAAGCTCGATCCCACCCGGGTCGGCCTCACCGGCCACAGCTTCGGCGCGAATGCCGGTGCGTACTTCATCAGTCATTCGAGTGCGATTGCCGCCGCAGCGCTTCAACACCCTGGCGCAATCGAGCGCGCAAGATGGGATCTATTCGACACGGCCGCCTGGATTCGCGGTCCGAATGGCTTCTACGCGAAGATGCATTTGCCCGACCCTCGCAATGATCCCACGGGGCGTTGGGACGAGCTCTCGGTGTCGCGCCGGGCTAGGGAGATCAATGCACCCACGCTGATTCAAATCGACGATCTCGAATATCTTGGTGCGCTCCCGCTCTGGAGTGCCATGCGTGAAGAAGGCAAGGCCATTGAAATGCATGTATTCCCGAAAGAAACCCATCGACTCATGCAACCGATTCATAGACTCGTGAATTACGAACGCCAGCTTGATTGGTTCAAGTTCTGGCTGAAGCACGAGGAAGACTTGGCACAGTCCAAGCACGACCAGTACCATCGGTGGCATCGGCTGCGCGAGGCGGCGCGAGATTCGTCGCCGCAGCGTTGATGCCCGTCGCCAGCCCTGAACTACGCCAGCCTGCCATTGAGGACGCTTCGATGGATACGGGGTCTATCCGCAGCCCGGACTCTCGCGCTATCCGGCGGGCATGCCTTCTACTTGCTGCCACGCTCGAAGCCATGCTTCGATATAGAGCTTCGCGAAGATGTCGCCCACGACCACGGTGGACTTGACCACGCGGGGCGACAACACGGTCTCCAGCTTCGTTCGATCGATCAATCGCCGCCGCACCAGAATGCCGTCCAGGAGAAATTCCCGCAGAAACAGGGTATTGTTCTCGACTACTTCCCTCGCCCACAGACCCGGGCCTCCCTTGCCCAAACCCCGCTGCACAATCTCCGGCGGCAGCACATCCGCGAAGGCCGCGCGCGCCACGGCTCGATCCTGCGAAAATCTGCAATGCAAATATGTCGGTATTCGCAGAGCTATCTCGAGCAGCGGCTGGCTGACCAGTGGAGATACCCGTATTGGACCATGCGACCCCGAGAACGGGGAGTGGTATGTGCTGGACAATACGGTGATGAGGCCGAACAGTAGTGCGTACGAGCCCGGGGCGATGCGTCGAGACTGTTTGAGCCACGGATGGAGAAAGCGATCCCCCATGCTGCGATGGTGTTCCTCTGCCTCCGCCGAGGCGAGTAGCGCCGATCTGGCGCCGTTCGCTCCGAATACTCGCTGCATTTCTCGCTCGGTGGAGAAGTCCGGATCTACCCGTACGCTCAAAGCCTCGCGTCGCGCCAGCGCCAGCGCCCGCCATACCGACTGCTTGGTTAACACGGCGTAATCCACCGCGGTACCCAAGAATCCCGGCCCCAGCCCGCGCTGCCGAAAACATTCAACCAACGCTCCCGGGCCGGGATGACTACCGAAAACATTGTCTCCCAATTCGCCGTCGAAAATCGCGGTGGCGTTCAGTTCGCGGGCGAGCGCGATGTTCCGCGCTTCCACATCGGGTGCCGAGAAATTCAGCACGGGCCGGACGGTGCGATTGCAGTCCAGAAAACGCCGAAGATCCAGCTGCTGATTCCTGGGGCGCTCTATCAATCGACAATTGACCCTGCCGGCCATGCTTCGCGCAAAGCGTCTTTCATCTCCGGATCCTCTGGAGCAGTAGTTGACGGCGGTGATCGACGGCAGGTGCGGAGCGCGACTCAGCGAACTCAGAACGATCGATGAATCCAGCCCGCCGGATAGTTTGACGAGAATTCTGTCGTGCCGGGAGGAAAGTGCGCGTACGCAATATTCAGTCGCCAGACGAATGGATTGAGTTGCTTGGTCAAAGGCTGTAGGGGATCTTTCTTCGAGGAACGAGCGAGGATCCCAATACACGTGTCTTGAGCAGCCATCGGGCTTGCATTCCACGCACTCTCCGGACTCGAGACTGTCGATTTCCTCAATCGCCGTTTCATTGGTCAAGTGATCTCCGCCCATCACTTGAGCGGTGATACTGTCCCAATTTATCGAGAGCGGCGTTATCTTCAGATCGATGCAGTCATCCGGATGCGAAAAGAAGACGTTCAAGGTACCGAGCTCTACATGGAAGCAGGCCAGAGGACTGACCGGCCCACGCAGCACGACGGCGCTGCCACTCTCCGGATAGTGCAGAGCGGCCACATAGTACCCCCAGCAGTCGGAGACCAGTGATCGGCCCATTGACCGAAGAATTTCCTCCGACTCGCTCCCGGACAGGGATCGTATCGGCGTCGGTTGATTCGAATGACAGGATCCAGGCGATCGAAATATCGTGCCGAGAATCACACCGCGGCGGTCGCTGACCGGAATCGTGGTGTCCACTCCAGATTCCTGATCGATGCACGCAGCGTAGATACCCGGGCGGTCCAGTGCCGGTCGCCAGCGACTGACCGAGGAACTCTGTATGCAATGACGATGTAGCGGAACATTTTTAATTACTCACCGCCAATGGTGAGAATCGTCTTAAAGTTTTGGGTGTGCTCAGCGGTGTCATTCAGCACCGAGTCTCCGATTTGGACCCATGAATGTGCGAGAAACGGCTTGCTGGCGACTCCGATCACGAAGGTGCAGGGAATCTTTGCGTTTGTCAGGAAGACAGTCAAAACCAGGGAATCGAAGAGGCAACGTTGATGTGCTGTATAGCACCAGATGCGCAACCGAAGGAATGACGCCAGCCGCTTCACGATCTCCTCCCGTGTGACGACATTCCCGCGATGAATCGAGGATTGGCGTTGCCGAAGCCAGCCTAGAAGCGCGGGAAGGCGGTTCCTCTTGAGGCAAGACATCACCACCAGGAGCGCGATGAAAAATTGCGCGATATTCGTCAGGGGAATCCCGCTCCGCGTGCTTTCGGAACTCGTGACTGTCAGCGCCGTAGTGGGATTCGGCGCGGGAGACGATTGTCGGGAGGTGGGCGTGGTTGTCAGAACTCCTCGGGAGAGAAGATCGAGGAGCAAGCATTCGGATGCGGAGACATCGTGGGGCTCCACTTCTCGGTCGCTCCGATCCGAGTCGGGCCAATTCCCGATGCGAGCCCGGAGATTGGACAGGTGCTGCGCATCGATGCCGATGTAAGTGTCGCTGCGAAGATCCAATAGGATGGCGCCATCGTCGAACTCGCAGCAGTACACATGCACGCTGAGAAAATACGCCGGCGGGATTGCGGGTTCTGCGCGTGGCTCGGTGGCCGCTCTCCTAGTTTGCCCTGCCGGCGTGCGACTCTGCATAGGATTGCATCCGAGGGCCGGTTTGCAGCCGACGCTGCAAACCGGCGGTTACTCAAAAAATGCCGCTCCTAGAGGCGAAAATGTGCCTCATCGAGATCGCCCACGGGGACTATTTGTTTGGTCTCTTCCGTCACTTTTCCAAGTTCGACAATCATGAGAAGTCTCCTTTTGAATGTGATTCACCCATTTGCTTGCTATCCGCGGTAGCGCTGCCAACGTGCGCGGAAAGTTTGGCTCTCGTCAACAGTCCTTTCATGATCGAGCAATCGGCATGCGCCGTGAGAGAGATCAAGCGGAAAGGCGAGCGCGAACCAGAGGAGTCGCGCGTATCTGCGCGCCCGTCAGGTCATGTTTCAATAAATCCGTTTAATTCAACGAACTACGCGCCGCAGTCCTTCACTTCAAGAGCCATGGCATTGGCACATTCACGAACTCAACTCGTTAAGTGAGCGATGGGCGGGCCGCATGAATCAAGATTTTGGCTTGTGCTCGGGGTGCCAGCCGTAAATTCCACTCGACCCTCGTCGCCGAATCTGGTGCCAGAGCTAAAGCTGGCGTCAACGTCTCGATCCAAGATACCGATTTCATCCGTCAGTGCTGATTTCAAGGCCAGGCAGGATGGCCCGGTCGAATAGATCGGGTGTGGCGCTGCGATGATGCCGGATCGCCTGTCCCAAAGTCGCGCCTGTAACTGAAAACCATCGCCCCATTTCCGCCGAGGTGGCGGCGCCTGAACGCAGTCCGTACCAGGCCACCAGTGCTCGCCCCAGCACACCGACGCGCGAGGCCGAATAGATATCGGCCGGCGTCTTGTTCAACAAGCGAGCGACAGCCGCAATGATCTGCTCCCGAGTCGGCGGCGCGGCGGGATGCGCGGCCATATGCCGGACTCTTTGGACGAACACTTTGTCGCCCACAATGCGAGAATCCAGAGGCGAGCCTTGTGACAAGAGATTCGCGACATAGGGCGTTTCGCCTTGGTCCATGAAATCCCGGTATCCGCGCAAGCCGTGGTGACCTTTCCTCTCGAGCTCTGTCATCAAGGCGACCGTAGTGATCGGTATTTGCGCCAACTCGCCCATATACGCTCGCTCCGAGCTGAATGGATAGTCCAGTCGCCGCCGGCAAAGACCCGCCAATATCGGACTGCGATGCGCGCGGCGCACCACGTGAGGCAAGTACTCGGGCGCCACGACTTTCGAGTCGTAGCGCGCGCCGAACACGCCGCGCCCTTCCACGAAACCCCCGGCGCGGAGGTATCGCGAGTACCGGTAGGATAACCGCTGCATGAACGCTTGAAGCGATGCACCGGCGGTCTGCAGAACGAGAATGCCTGAATTGGGCTCCAAGCAGTACCCGAGCAGAATGGTGCCGCACTCCGTGCAGGCTGCGGCCAGCAGAAGTTCAAATCTTTGGACATGCGGAGCGTATTGACGAGCCGCTTGAGGGAAACGCCTAAGGGTGTGAGGATCGAAGAATATATCCGCCCCAGTAGTCCGCCCACGCACTTGGGCGTAGTGGATTGCATCCTTGAATTCCAGCCGTTCTAGGCGTGGCATCCCATGTGCCTTTGACGATCCTTCACGTGGCGACTTCCGGTGTCGCCGCCGGCGCATTGAATTCAAACGTCCCCTGTACATCGCAAATTGCGCGAATTGACGGCCAAGTCAACATCGAAGCGTGAGGAGCGGCTGGGCACACTATAGTGTCGCGCACACGGATGCCCAGTTCCGTACACTACGAATGCGTGTGCCGACAACGATCAAATTGGCTTATTTGCAGCATTTCGTTGACCACGGAGCAACTCTTGATTTGGGATCGTTGGCCGGAATTTGTTTGACTACGGGTCCATCGATTTACTGCAAGCTTCGGTCGTGATTGTGATTGGCACCTGAGTTGTTCGGATATATTGCGTGAACGCGTCGGATTCGATGCCACTTGTTCGGTTGTTTAACCCACATGTTGACCCTAAGGAATGGGGTGTGTATGTCAAAGCATCAACTTCCCGTACTGAGTGGTGCCCTTACAGCGTTCGAAGCTGCGGCGCGGCACCAGAGCGTTAAGACAGCCGCCAACGAATTGAACGTCACTCGCCCGTCGGTGAGCCGACACATAAGGCAATTGGAGCGGCAGCTAGGGCGCCGCTTATTCGAGAGACGTCACCGAAGGATTGTTTTGACTGTTGACGGAGAAATGTTGCTAGGCGCGGTGACCATGGCACTCTCTCATGTTCAAGGCACCATCGTGCGGTTGAGCGGCAGCCAAAGGCCGAACAGACTCGTCATTTCCGTCGATCCGGACTTTGCCGGGCTTTGGCTGGTACCAAGGCTTGCAGAATTCCACGCAATCGTGCCCAACACTCTGGTGGAGATCGTCGCCGAGAAAGGTACCAATTCATTGCACAACCGTCATTTCGATTGCGCCATCCAGTACGCCGAAGCTGATCTGGAGCCTCAACACGGCGAGACTTTGTTTCGGTCCCGTCTATTTCCGGTGTGCGCTCCGGGTCTCGTGAAAATGCTGCCACTGCGTACGCCGAAGGATCTTCAACACCACACGCTGTTGCACGATCGGTCGATTGCCGAATGGCAAGAATATTTTCAGAGTTGTTCGAAGGCGAACGACATCGACGTGAGATTAGGCCTTCTTTTCAGCGAAACCTCCCTGTGCTTGGACGCCGCGGCCCGCGGACAGGGCGTCGCTATGGGGGACGATTTCTTGGCCGCGATTCATCTGTCAGAAGGGCGCCTGGTGAAGGCGTTCGATTCGGGTCTCTATTCCAAGAATGCGTATTACTTCATTGTCCCCAAACAGGACGAGAAGCACCCTGTTGTCACGACATTTCGCAATTGGCTATTCCAGAGCGTCGATCGGCTTCGTCGCAACCTGAGCGTTCGTCGTATAGGCATCGGCTGAGCGACCGCCCGGTCTTGGTTTGCTTTCTGGAGTAACTATAAGTTACGTGAACTAGGACAAAAAGATCGCTTGAGGGGAAGCAGTCGGTTCGGCATTCTCCTTTCAGCCGATTAGTTTTCGCTCGCCAAGTGGGGTGAGCCATCGAGCGGTAGGGCGGTTTGCTGCAACGGACGCACAAGGATAGGCCATATGTACACGGAACGAACTACGATCGACAAGGACGCCTTGCACGAGGACCTCGTTCGAGAGGTCGATGAAATTTACGAAGGCTGCTCCACTCATCCCGCGATCGCGGTATTGCAGTCATTCAACCGGCACTTCTCTTCCCGACCTTTGACACGCCCCGAACTTCTTCTGTTTTTGGCCAGCATGGCAACTTTCAATCGACACACGATTGGTGGTATCGCCATCCTGGCCGGACGGCTGTCGGATCAGATCCTGCCTCTCCTGCCCAAGCTCGGTCATGAGATTGGAGCCTGCGTACTCGACGCGGCAGTTGATGAATATGGTTTGCGAGAGACCATCACCCACGTGGAATTGGCACGTAATTTTGCCGCATACCTGGGGATTTCAACGGAGGAAATCGAGGCGCGCGAGAATGCGTGCTCCGCAGCCGTCGAACTGGGTGATGCCTTGTTTGCCTGGTACCGGGAGAGGCCAGTGGCTTTTGCTCTCGGTGTACATACGGCATCTGAGATCACCAGCGTCGAAGAATTCGTTCCTTGGCACGACATTTTTCTTAAATTCCCGCAATATCGCTTCTCGCGCGAGATGCCGGAGTTTGCGTACCTGCGGGCGCATTACGCTCACGAACCGGATCACGTCATTAATGCAAAGCGTTGTATTGCACGCTACCTGGATGTTCTCCCGGGGGAGTACGACCATCTACGCGAAGGGACGCGGGTGTATCTCAGCCTGTACAGGAAGATGTTCGATCAGTTGAGCGAGCGTATTTTTGGATAGCGACGAGGCGAGCAGCACCCCGTCGTAACGGTCGGAACAAAATGCTCACGCAGCCGCAGATCTCGGGAACAACGTCGGATACGCGAATTCGGCATTTGGTGATGTCGAGCGGGGATCCGTTGGCTCAAGACGGGCCGAACGTAGTCTTTAATCTCACGCGATCTCCAAAGAGAATTTCGCCGGTCTACGTGTACGACAAACGCGGTACGGAGCTGTTCGAGCGACAATGCGGTACGCTGGACTATTACTTGCGGCGCGTTGAATCGCAGCTGCTGAATTGGTACGCCGGCGACATCGTCGGACTCTGCGGGTTTCTGCCGATCGTCGAATTGGGAGCGGGGACCTCGAAAAAAACGCGGGTCTTATTGGCGGAATATGCGAAGCGTGGAATGCGCTGCGATTATTTCCCAATCGATATCGATACAGAGACGCTGTCGTATTCCGCGCAGGAGCTAGTGTCTACCTTTCCGCTTCTTTTCGTTCACTGCCTGGGCACAACGTATCACAAAGGACTGCGCGCGCTGCCGCCCTGCCCTGGGGCGAGATTGTTCATGTTTTTGGGCAGCTCTCTTGGAAACATGGAGTGGCGGGAGATCGACGGCCTGCTATCGGAACTGTTCGACGGCGGCCGGCGGGGAGATTATTTCTTGCTCGGTGCCGATTTGGACAAAGATCCGGCCATCATCGACAGGGCATACAACGATTCTGCGGGATATGGCCCGCGTTCGACTCTGAATATGCTCGATCATCTCAACCGCCGTTACGGCGGCGATTTCATCACGGACAATTTCCGGTATCGATCGAAATATGATTCGCGCGTGAAGAGGAATGAGGTCCGCATCGAGAGCCTGGTGGATCAGACGGTGACCCTCTCTGCTCTCGGCATCACCGTGTCTTTCGGCGCGGCAGAGTTGATCGATGCAGAGGTAATGTGGAAGTTCGATCCGGAAGAGCTCGGCTCGTTATTGGACCGCGCAGGCTTTTCAATGGAGCGTCGATGGATTGAGCCCATCTATCGATACGGACTCTTTTTGCTGCGTCACAAGTGACAATGCGTTGCCCGCCCGAAGAGATTGTTCATCTG
>WNFG01001657.1_pt1 | contig 20612 bp, 16 predicted proteins | sample 5400431 | NCBI WGS metagenome assembly WNFG01 (sample SAMN13153346, study PRJNA577476) | soil metagenome | isolation source: 120 cm saprolite under Douglas fir tree site 2 hole 3 replicate 2 | place: USA:California | collected 2015-04-18 | reverse complement strand
GGCAATGCATATGCCAAGCTTTTTGGCCTGTGGCGGCGGAGTGGCCTGACCCCTAAACAGGACAGTCGAGGGCGATGATGGACCAGATCAGCTACGACGATTTCGCGAAGATCGACATCCGCGTCGGCCGCATCGTGCAGGTAGAGGACTTCCCGCAGGCACGGAAACCGGCCTACAAGCTGCGCATCGATTTCGGCCCGGCGATCGGCATCAAGAACTCGAGCGCGCAAATCACGAAGTACTACGATCCAAAGGATCTGGTCGGAAAGCTCGTACTTGGCGTCGTGAATTTTCCGCCGCGCCAGATTGCTACGTTTTTTTCGGAGGTGTTGACCCTAGGAGTGATTCTTGGGGAAGGCGATATCTGCCTCGTCCAGCCCGACCGTAACGTGCCGCTCGGTTCCTCGATTCGCTGAGGTCGCGCCAAATCGCTTTTCTACGTAGTCGTCGAGGATGCGCAGGAAATCGACGACGATGGTATCGCCTTTCAGCGTGACCTTGAGCGCGCCGTCGACATATACGGGTGCCTTCGGCTCTTCCGCCGTACCCGGCAATGAGATTCCGATGTCGGCGTGCTTCGATTCGCCCGGTCCGTTCACGACGCAGCCCATCACGGCGACCCGCAGCTGCTCCGAGCCGGGGTAGCGCGCCTGCCACGCCGATCGGCGGTCGCGCAGATACGTCTGAATCTCCTCCGCCATCTCTTGAAAGAAGGTGGAGGTCGTGCGTCCGCAGCCCGGACACGCCGTGACCTGCGGCGTGAAGCTCCGCAGACCGAGTGATTGGAGAACCTGCTGCGCGACCTGGACTTCCTCGGTGCGATCCCCACCGGGACGCGGCGTCAACGACACGCGAATCGTGTCGCCGATGCCTTCCTGAAGCAGAATCGACAGCCCCGCCGTGCTGGCGATGACGCCCTTCGTGCCCATTCCCGCCTCGGTGAGGCCGAGGTGGAGTGGATAATCGGAGCGGGTCGCCAGGATTCGGTAGACCGCAACCAGATCCTGCACACCCGAGACTTTCGCGGACAGAATGATGCGATCGTGCGGCAATCCGCATTCCTCGGCGAGCTCGGCCGAACGCATGGCGCTCTCCACCATGGCGTCCATCGTGACCTCGGGCGCATCGCGCGGCTCCGGCAGAGCGGCATTGGAATCCATCATCTCGGTCAGTAGCTGTTGATCGAGACTGCCCCAGTTCACGCCGATGCGAACGGGTTTTCCCGCTTCGATCGCGACCTGCACGATCGTGCGGAAGTTTTCGTCGCGGCGTTTGGTGCCGACATTGCCGGGATTGATGCGGTACTTGGCCAGTGCGCGCGCGCACGCGGGATGCTTTGTCAGCAGCAGATGGCCGTTGTAGTGGAAGTCCCCGATCACCGGGACGTCGACCTCGGCGACGATGGCGGGCACGGCGCGCGCGGCGTCGTCCGTATTGACCGTCACGCGCACGAGCTCACTGCCGGCCGCATGCAACGCGCGCACCTGCGCGGCGGTGGCGGCCACATCGGCCGTATCGGTGTTGGTCATGGATTGGACGACGATCGGGTGCGCACTGCCAACCAAAACGCCGCCTACACTGACCGTGACGGTAGAACGTCGCGTAGTCACGAGCACGAAATATAGATGCCCGCGGAAGGTACTGCTCTCGTTAGAAGATTCTGTCCTCGACGACGACGCGAATCACCAGTGCCGTGAGCACGCCTTTGCCCGTCACGGGCGTAGCACCGCTGTTCGTTCCAATGGCGGCGATGCGGATCCACACGGTCTGTTGGGTGAACAGGCCGTTGACGGTACTGGAGAGGTCCCCGCTAATGACGACCGGAACGGGCCCCTGGACGCCACTGACGGCTTTGGGCGAGACCTGGAGCGCGGCCGGCGTGGTGTATGTAGACGCCGAGTCAGCGGCGAAGAAAAGCGCAAGCCCGATCGAGCCCATCCCCCCCGTATTGAACAGATTCGCATTGCTCCACGTTGAAGATCGCTTTGCCCGTGCCGCAGGCTGCGATCGCCAACGCTAATAGGGCGGTCACAAAAGGCTTCATGCGTCGCTCCTAGTAGACCGAAATCGACGTCGCCATCGTGATGGCGCGTTGTGGTGACAACGAATTGCTGTGCGTCCAGAAGCCCACGTCTAGCCCGAACGGTCCCAGCCGCAACCCGCCACCCCAACCGAACTGCACGCGTTTGCGCTGATCGCGCGAGATGCCGCCACGTAGCGCGAACGGCCCCGTGCGCTGTTCGACGCCCACGTGGATGGCGGTTCCGCGCCCCGAGTTCACGACGTCGCCGCCGACCGTTGTTCCCGTGCCCATCCGCATGGCGGCGTTGGCGATGTAGGTGACCGGCATCTTCGTCTTGCTCTGGACATGGTTGTTGAGCAGGGTCGTTGTGACCGAGTCCGTCGCCGGATTGTAGTGGATGCGCTGGACCTTGGTGTCGGACCACGTGAGCTCGGCGCCGATGTCGTTCGCGCCGAATCCCACCTCGAAGGGCCCGGTGATCCACGCGATGCCGGCATCGCCTCCGACACCGTGGCCAAAGGGCTTGTTGGAGGTGTACAGCGTGTCGTCCAGAATCCCGAGCGGCGTGTTCCCGAAGATCGGGTTGCCCGTAGTGAATCCCGCCGGGCCCCTGCCGCGCGCGTAGGTGCCACCCATGTAGTAGTGCCCCGCGACGCCGACATAGATGCCGTCGTCGGCATCGTCGGTCCCGCCGCCGGTGCCGCGCATCACCCGCGTCGCGAAGCTGACCGTGGGCGCAAAGCCGGCCTGCGCCACGCCGTCGCCGAGGATGGTGTAGTTCGTGGATGGCAGGAAACCGACCACCGTGTCCGTGAGCGCCCGCCGCAACAGACTGTCGAGCGTGAAGCCGACGTCGTACTGCAGGAATCCCATGACGCCGACGTGAAAGCCGGCAAAACCCACTCCCGCGTCGAGCAGCCGGCTCGTCGTTCCGAGTCCGAACTTGTCTTCAGGAATCAACACCCGCGTAGCGCCGAGATTCATGATGAGCTGATTCTTGCCGATCGTGAACTCGACGTTGTTGGTAGGCGTGGGCGCTGCCTTCACTTCATAGAAGATCGGCGGATTGAAGATCAGGTTCATGAGCTCGACGGGATTGAACGCCGCTGACTCGGGAGTGAAAGTCGGATCGTGACTGAGCTGGCTGAGCGGGTGGTCCTTGAGGAACTTAATCAGGCCGAGCGGCACCGGGATCGAGAACTTGGGGGCGCCGGTGATGTTGCTACGGTTCTTGACGGCCCGATATGCGGGGTTGTAGCGACGCACATTGCCGTCGCGACTCAGCGAGACGCCTCCCATGCCGATGCGACGCGCGTCGAATGAGAATTGCGCGTGCGCCGCTCGGAGGGGAGCGAGTACGAGCACGGCAAGCGTAAGAGCGACGACTCCGGTTCGCACAGGGCACCTCGGACGGGGGAAAGGCCGCCACAACTTTGCACATTGTGTCCGTTTTTTCCATCGTGAGGTGTGAGGAAGGTCACCCGGCGGCGTCGCCGGCGGCCGATTGCAGCGTCAGAGTGACCCGTGTCCCTTTGCCGGGGTCGCTTTCGAGCGTAATGACGCCGCCCCAGCTCTCGACCAGGCGGCGCGAAATCGCCAATCCTAACCCGGCGCCGCTCGACGTCGTCGAGAATGTGGGTTCAAAGACGCGGGGCAGCGCGTCCGCCGGGATGCCACGGCCGTCGTCCGCCACGGTGAGTTGACGGCCGCTCGCGGCCACCTGCACGGTCACGCGCTTTGCGTCCGCGTTTCGGGCATTCTCGAGCAGATTCACGAGCACTTCCTTCACTTCATCCTTGCGCGCCAGCGCAGGTGCGGGGACGCCGTTCGTCGCACGCACTTCAAACCGCGTCCCCGAGCCAAGATCGTAGAGTTGCACCACCTCGCGGGCGGTTGCCGCGAGGTCGACGGCCTCGAGCGGCAGTTGCTCGGCGTCGGGAAGCGGCGCGCCAAACCGCGAGAAGGCGCGAGCGATGCCGTCCAGCCGGTCGATCTCGGTCAGAATCCGCGCCGACGTTTCATTGAGCGTCGTTTCAAACGCCGTCGATTGCGTCTTCCCCCGTACCCGTTGCAGATGCTGAATGCCGAGGCGAATCGGCGTCAAGGGATTCTTGATTTCGTGGGCCACCTGGCGTGCCATTTCTCCCCAGGCGAGCACGCGCGCGGCCCGCGTCAACGCGGTCGCGTCGTCGAGCGCGATGACGCAGCCATCAGGCGCGGGGCCGAGCAGTGCGAGCTGCAGCCGGATCTGGCGACCGCCGACTTCGAACTCACGCTCGGCGATCACGTCGCGGTTTGCGGCAATGAACTCGGCGACGGCCTGCCACACCGGCGCCCACGCCGCGGGCGTTGCCTGTGGCAGCACATCCCCGGGCGCCAAGGTTTCGGCACCGCCCACGACCAGCTCCGAGGCCCGCGGGTTCGCCATCGTTACGCGGAGCGCGTCGTCGACCGCGATGACACCCGTCGCCACGTTGGCGAGGACGCGCGCGCTCCGCTGCCGCGCTTCCTCGAGCGCGGCCTGACTGCGCCGCACGTCGGTAACCATGCGGTCGAACGCGGTGAGCACCGGTTCGAATTCACGGGGCGTGCCGGGCGGAAATGCCGGCGGCTCACTGCCCCGGCCCACAGCAATGGCCGCCTCGCGCAGCGCGGCGACCGGTTTCGCGAGCCGGCGCGCCGCGAGGCCGGCAAGGTAGATCGCGGCCACCAACCCGACGAGCGTCGCCAGCAGGATGCCGAAGGTGAGATCCTCCCGCTGCTCCCGAATGCGCTCGTCGTCCAACAGCTGCGGCACTGCCAGCACTCCCTGCTCACCGGGTGGACCCGGCGCAACGACGAGAAAGCCGACGCGGGTCGGCCGGCCGCCGGTTCGCGCGTCGATGGTCGTCTCGAGCTCGTCCTCGAGTGTGCCCCGGAAGACCTGGGGAGCGAGAAATGGATCGACCAAACCGAGCTCCGCCAGTACCGGCGAGCTCGTGGCCACGAGTACGCCACGGCGATACAGCCACAATTCGGCGTCGAGCCGGCGGCCCAACTCGACCAGGGAGCGAGCGATCGTCTCGGGCGGATCTTGGGCGACGGTTTCGGCGCCGGCGGCGGCGTCGCGGAGCGTCTGGCGAATGAGCAGATCGCCGGAGCGACGGGCATCCTCGGCCAGGTCGGTAAAGCTCCACGCCGCAAATCCGAGGACTGGCAAGACGAAAAACGTGATGAGCACAGACGTGAGCTGCACGCGATAACTGGTCTGCAGCGTCGTCACAAAAGCAGGGATCCGCGGCCGCCAGCCTTCCGCGGTGACGAGTCCGAACAGCCAGAACCCGCCCAGCAGCGCGACGTCGAGTAAGACGACGAGTGCGCCGCGCACCAGCAATGCCCACGGCCCGCGCAGGTCCACCCGTGTGTGCACGTGCCGGATCCCGCCCCGGAGATTGATCAATCGCTCTCCCCGCGCTGTCCATTGATCGCGGCGCCATTCCACAATAGGTCCGACGTTCGCGGCGGTGGTCGGGACCGGGAGTGACAGGGAAATCGTGTACGGAGCCGTCGCTTCCACATCATTGCGCAGGAATCGCGCGACGCGCTCCGGGGCTAGCAGCCTGGTCCTCGGACCGACGCCGACGGTTAGTACCGTTCGGTTCCGCAGCGGCACCACCAGGACATAGTGAATGCCCGGTATTCTCTCCAACCGTTCGATGCACGGCTCGTCTACCGCGGACCGCGCGAGCGCCGCGAGATCCGCCAGCGACAGATCGAGCTGCGCCAATCGCAGCTCGGCGAGAGGCCGGGCATCGGGACCAGCGCCCCAGAGCGCCAGCATCGCCGGGTAGTCTTCGGCCGCGAGTGGCGAGGAGACCCACAGCGCGTACAGATCTCCCGCACTGGTCGGTGGCGGACTCGACAGCGCATTGATCCGCTGGCCGAATCGTTCGAGCAGCGCGACCGCGACGGCATCGCCCTCCTGTCCTAGTCGCAGCGCGTCGCGACTCGCGAGGGACAGCCGACCTTCGACCGCCGCACCCCACGCGAGCAGCGCCGCCGCCGTGCCCGCGACGATCGCCATGCCGGCGAGCGCCCAGCGTCGCGGCGCCGGCAGAATCACACCGAAGAGCGCGGGGAGCCACAGAAACGTGTACCACTCCGGCCATGCCCCATGCGGGTCCCACAACCAGAGGCCACCGATCGCCGCCAGCGCGCCCCAGGCACACGCCGCCGGAATCACCCACGACACGCGCTGTGGCTCAGCGGCACCACGGACCAACGCGGCGGCAAGCAGAATCAACGCCATCGCCGTCACCGCCAGCGCGGCCTGCCATGACAGCCACAACCCCAGGCTGACGCCGCTCGCCGGCGGCGCGATGCCGCGACCGAAGTAGCGCACCACGTAGGGCGCCGCGACCATCAGCAGCAGTGCCGCCACGATTCCCCACCACCGTCGCTCAATGCCGCGTCTCCATAACCACCCCGCCGCGACGAGCAGCAGCACGCCCCCGACGAGCAGCGCCCCAGCGGACGCTCCGATGATCGGGACCGGCCTGTAGAATGTCGCGGGGGAGAACAGCGCGGCCGGTCCCACCGGCGCGCGCAGTAATGTCCATGCCGCGACGAGGAGGACCCCCGAGCGCCACGCGCCGGGCGCAGCGACGAGCAGCAGCGCAAGCATCACGCCGAGCGTGATCCGAGCGAGCCACGCGGTACGAGCCAGCGCCGCGAGCTTCGCATCGCCTTGCGAAGGGGGAATCGTGAGAACCGAAAACAGATCGGCGCTCTCGCACGGCGTCGAGGGCTCGTGCGGCTTGCAGATCTCGAAGACGCTCGAGTCACGCGGACCCGCGCCGGGGGGGAAGAATCGCAACGAGACACCGTGATCGCGCGCGAATACCGCGCCGAACGAACGCTCGGCCTCGGGAACGGCGGGAGCCGCGGACAACAGCACGCTGCCGACCGACGTGCCACGCCGCGCCTGGCGGCGTGCCTCGAGCACCGCGTAGAATGGAGTCATGACCGCATGCAACTCGGTCGTGTCTTGCGCGGGCAGCGTGCGGCGGCGTCCCGCCCAGGCGACAGGATGCGGATCCGGATCGCCCTGGAGCACGGTCACGCCGCGCTCGAGCGGGGGGCCGGCGATTACTGCGTCGTGCAGCTCGTCGAACGCTCCTTCTTGGGGGAGCAACGATGCTTTTGAGCCGCGCTCCGCCAGACGCCGGGCCTCGGCGATGGCGCGCCCCAATGAGGTCTGCAACGCCCGCGACGCGGCCGTGACGCGCCGCTCGCGCAACGATGGCCAGCAACATTCGACGCGCCATATCTGGAAGGCGCCGCTGACCAGCACGACCCCCAGTACCAGACTGGCGAGGGCCGCAGCGATCGTGAGCAGTGGGCGCCGCGGGCGGGTGAGCGCAAGCGCGACCGCGGCGATTCCCGCCGCGCCCGCAAGCCAGGCCCAGATGCCCACGTCGCCGCGCAGCCACTCCGCAGCCGCGAGGCTCGCAGCACAGCCGGCGATTACGACGTGAGCTTGCCTCTGCATTTGAGCGTTCTCACCCCCGAGGCCGTCCGCATCGCCATCGCGCGCGATTCACGGCTCCTGGTGCCCGTCGGCACCTGCGAACAACATGGCCCTCATCTGCCGCTCGGCTGCGACACCATCATCGTCGAGCGGCTCGCCGATGATCTGTCCTCAACATTCGGCGTTTTGCGCGCGCCGACCGTATCCTACGGTGTGAATACTGCCACCAAACGCCCCTATCCCGGCAATGCCAGCGTGCGCCGGAAGACGCTGCACCGCTGGATGAATGATCTGCTCGGCTCCTGGGAGCAATGCGGCGTCGACCCTTTCATTATTCTCACGGCTCACGGCCACGACCCCCACCAGGAGGCTCTGTCTACGCTGCGCACGCGGCGCGCGCGCGTATTCACCGTCGATGTCTTCGCCCTCGATTTCACGGGCTTTCTCGAAGATCCCGCCGGTCCGACGCATGGCGGCGAGCTCGACACGTCGTTGATGCTCTACATCGCCCCGGAGCTCGTGCGCATGGACCTGGCACAGGACTTTCCCCTGACGGCCCGTCAGGTAGCCCGGTACCGCCGCCGTGCATCGGGATCTGTCCCGGCCCTTTCCCCTGGATCCGTTGGTCGCCCGACGCTTGCGTCTGCCGAAAAGGGGGCGCGCCTGTATAAGATGATTCATGACCGCATTGCCACGCGAGTGTTGGGTGGGGGAACCGTAGCCGCGTGACCGCCCTGCTCATCCTGGCACTCCTTCAGGTGGGGAATACTGTCGATGAAGGGGTGTTCGCCATCCGGGTAGATACGCTGGAAGTCGCCCGCGAGTCCTTCCGGTTAAGCCACGGCCGTTTATCGCGCGGCGACGCCGGCTGGAGTCTCGCCACCACGATCCGCTACGATCGTGCGCGTCCGGTCATCGTGCTCGCACCCATTCTCGAAGTAAACAGCGACACCATGCCCGTGACTCTGCAGTACGACGTCGCCGATCCCCGGCAGCCCTCGCGCATCCTCGGCGAGCTCGGACGCGGCCGGTTCACCGTCCGGTTCGTGGCCCGCACCATGGAGCGCGCGCGCGAATTCCCCATTGGACCGCGAACGGTCGTGCTCGACGACTCCGTTTTCGCTCTCTATGTCTTCGCCGCCTGGATGGCAGCGTCCGAAGTCGGTGAGGTCACGGCGATCCTGCCCCGTTCTTTGCGGCGCGAGACCATGCAAATCCAGGATCACGGACTGACCGCGACCACCGTCAATCATGACTCCGCCCGGCTCCGCCACATAACCGTGAGCGGCGGCGCCGCCGGAACCGTGCACCTCTGGCTCGATCCTGCGGGTCGGCTCATGAAACTCGAGATTCCCTCCCGACGTCTAAGCGCGGAGCGACTCGCCGGCAGTTGATCTCTTGCTGTCGTTGCTCCCCAGACTAGGTTCCTGTCGCAGGCCGAAACCGCCTTCTGTAGGTGCGCGTATGGGCTTCGACCTCACGACATATCTTTTAGCAAGGACGACCATGAAATACGTGTCGATCGCGGCAGGCCTCCTTGCGTGCCCTGCCGCCCTCGCTGCACAACAGCCCTCAGCACCTACCAAACCGACCGTCACCGCGGCGCTTTCACTCGCGGACGCGATAGCCGTGGCGCGGGATAACAACCCCACCTACCGCCAGGCCGTGAACAACGGCGGACCCGCGGCGTGGGGCGTGCGCAATGCCTACTCGAGCCTCCTGATTCCCACCCTGACCGCCTCCGGCGGCATGTCGTATACGGGGCCGGGCTCGCAGACCTTTTTGACACAGAGCTTCTCCCAGTCGGTGTCCACCGTCTCTTCATTCTATGATCTGGGGCTCTCCTGGCAGCTTTCGGGCACGACGTTGTCGCAGCCGGGGCTCGCCAAGGCGCAACAGCACGCCGCTGACGCGGACATCGCCGGCGCGCAGAATGTGCTCATCACCAGCGTCAAGCAGCAGTACCTCACCGTTCTGCAGGCACGCGCGCAGGCGGATCTCGCAAAGAAGACCCTACAGCGCAACGAGGAGTTCTTGAAGCTCGCGCAGGCGCGTTACAGCGTGGGCCAGGCGACGCTGATCGATGTCCGCCAAGCGCAGGTTGCACGCGGCCAGGCGGAAGTCGGGCTCTTGCGGGCGGAGACACAGGTGAGCGTTGAGAAGCTGCGGTTGTTCGAGCAGATGGGTGTGACACCACCGGTGGACGTCGCGTCCGTTCAGTTGACGGACTCGTTCGCGGTCGAAGCGCCGACATGGAACCTCGGGGAATTGCTGACGATGGCGGAGCAGCAGAATCCGGCGCTCAAAGCGTTGCGGGCGCGCGAGGGCGCGGCATCATGGGGTGTTCGCGCCGCCACCGCGAGCTACGGTCCCGCGGTCTCCGTCTCCGCGGGGTGGTCGGGATTCACCCAGCAATTCACCAACATTGATGCGATTCGGCGCAACGAGCAGTTACAGCTTCAGCAGCAGCTGACGGCGTGTAACGAGACAAATCAGATCCGACTCAATGCAGGGCTACCTGCTTTGGACTGCAGCATCTATCAATGGGGCTCGAGCTACGAGCAGACGCTGGTCTCACGCAACTCCGTCTTTCCGTTCCATTTCACGCAGCAGCCCTTCCAGGCGCGGCTGACCGTGACCCTGCCGATCTTTACAAACTTTGCGCAGGAGCTGCGTGTCTCACAGGCACGGACTCAGCGCAACAATCTCGACGAGCAGGCGCGGGCACGCGGTCTGGGTGTGCACACCGAAGTGAGCCAGGCGTTCCTCACGCTGCAGACGGCGTTCCGGACTGTGGGGCTGCAGGACACCAACCGGGCCGCCGCCCGTGAGCAGCTGCAGCTCGCCACCGAGCGCTACCGCGTGGGGTCGGGCACGTTTTTCGAGCTGTTGGATGCGCAAGTCGCGGCGCTGCGCGCGGAAAGCGACTACGTGAACGCGACGTACGACTACCACAAGGCCTTGGCCGCGCTCGAAGCCGCGGTCGGCCGCAGTTTGCGATAACCGAGAGGATCGAGTCGACATGTCCAAGCGGAACAAGGTGCTGTTGGGTGGCGGCGGGGCCGTACTCCTCGTCCTGCTGGTGATCGTCAGTGCCAGCGCCAAGCGCGAAAAGGGCGTCGAAGTGCGGTTCGAGACCGTCGGACGCCGCGATCTCGTCGCCGCCGTCACCGCCAGCGGAAAGATCCAGCCCAAGAAGAAGGTGGACGTCAGCGCCGACATCACGGGCCGGATCACTCGCATCGCGGTGCGCGAGGGCGACTTCGTACAGAAGGGTCAGTTCCTGCTGCAGATCGACCCGACCGTGTACGAGGCGAATCTCCAGCGCGCCAGCGCCGCGATGTCGTCGGCGCAGGCCGGCGCCGTCCAGGCGCGCGCCACGCGCGATCAGTCGCAGCGCGCGCTCCAGCGCACCAAAGAGCTGCGCGAGCAAAACCCCAACCTGATTTCGCCCGAGCAGATGGAGCAGGCGCAGACGGCCTTCGACGTCGCCGACGCGAATTTGACGGCGTCGCAACATCTCGTCGATCAGTCGCGCGCCGGGTTGCAAGAGGCGCGTGACCAGATGGCCAAGACGCATCTCGTCGCGCCGATGGCGGGACGCGTCACTCGACTCGCCGTCGAGGAAGGCGAAGTCGCGGTACCCGGCACGTTCTCGCGCGAGACCGGCCTGTTGCTCACGATCTCCGACCTGTCGGTGATCCAGGTGAAGGTGCAAGTCGACGAGACTGACGTGGTACGGCTGCACTTGGGGGATTCGGTGGACGTCACGATCGACGCCTTCCCCGACACGACGTTTGTCGGTCGAGTCACCAAGGTGTCCAACAGCGCGATCCTGACGGCGGCATCGGCCGCAACCGGGCAGAACGACCGCGCAGTCGACTATCAGGTCGAGATCACGCTCGCCAATCCCCCGTCCGAGGTCAGGCCGGATCTTTCCGCTACCGCGCGTATCGTGACGGACACTCGCAAGCAGGCGCTCGCGATTCCGATCATCGCGCTCACGGTGCGCGAGAACACGCCGGTGTCGACGGAGCAGCGATCAGCATCGACTTCCCCGCCGGCGGCCGAAGCAGCGACACCAGCAGACACATCAAAGCGAACGAAGAAGAAGGAGTCGGAAGGTGTCTTCATCGTGCACAACGGCGTTGCGACGTTCCGGCCCGTGAAGGTCGGGATCGCCGGCGAAGAGCACTTCGAAGTGGTAAATGGAGTCCATCAGGGTGACACCATCGTCGCCGGCCCGTACCAGGCGGTGCGCGATCTCAAGGAAGGCGCACGCGTGCGTCCCAGCCGGGAATCGAGCGACACGGCGAAGGCGAAACGCTCGTGAGCACCGTGCAGCAGTTCCGCACCGGGGACACGCCGCTCCCCGACGTCATCATCCTGGCCCACAAGCTGACGCGTGAATACGACATGGGCTCCGAGCTCGTGCGCGCGCTCCGTGGTGTGAGCGTGCAGATCCGCAAGAACGAGTATGTGGCGGTCATGGGGCCTTCGGGCTCCGGCAAGTCGACGTTGATGAACCTCGTCGGCTGCCTCGACACCCCTACGAGCGGCGAGTACTGGCTCAACGGCCAGAAAGTGAGTGACCTCGAGGACGACGAGCTGGCGCGCATTCGCAACAAGGAAATCGGGTTCGTCTTTCAGACGTTCAACTTGCTGCCCCGCGCCGACGCGCTGCACAACGTGGAGCTGCCGCTGATCTACGCCGGCCTCTCCGCGCGGAGCCGCCGCGCGCAGGCGGCGCGGGCCCTGGAGCGGGTCGGCCTCGCCGATCGCATGGATCACAAGCCGAACGAGCTGTCGGGCGGTCAACGGCAGCGCGTCGCGATCGCGCGCGCGCTCGTGAACGAGCCCAGCATCCTGCTCGCCGATGAGCCCACCGGCAATCTCGATTCCACGACCAGCTCGGAAATCATGGGCGTGTTCGCGGAGCTGCACCGCCAGGGCCAGACGGTCGTGATGGTGACGCACGAGCAGGACATCGCCGCGCACGCCGCCCGCGTCATCACGCTGCGGGACGGCCTCGTCGCCACCGATCAGCTGAAGGCCGCCTAAGTGCCGATTTTCGAAGCACTGCGTCTCGCCCTCCAAACGATTCGCGCGCAGAAGCTGAAGAGCGGATTCTCCCTCCTCGGGGTCTTCATCGGCGTGGCGTCGTTGATCGGCGCCTGGTCGATCGCCAACGGCGTCAACCGGTACATGACCGAGAAGTTCGCGCAGACGCTCTACGGCGTGAACACCTTTCAATTGCGGCGCCAGCCCATGTTCGTGCCGAACGTCCCGGACTCGGTGTGGCGGTCCTGGAGGCGGCGCCCGCGCATCCGTTTTAGTGACGCCGAGGCGATCAGCGAAGGCCTGACGGTTCCCGTGATCACCGCGTGGCAGTCGAGCGATAACGTCACGGTCTCGTTCGCCAACAAAGAGGCGCGAGACATCGACCTCACGGCGGCGAGTGAGCGCTACTTCGAAATCAAGAATCTGCGCATCGCGGTCGGCCGAGCCTTCACGGGCCAGGAGAATCGGTCGGGGGTGCCGGTGGCAGTGCTGGGTGACGCCGTGGCGCAACGCCTGTTCGTCGATCGCCCCCCGTTGGGTCGCAACGTACGCATTGGCGGCGTGCCCTATCGCGTGATCGGCGTCGTCGAGAAGCAGGGCAGCTTGATGGGATTCCCGCTCGATCGTTTTGTCGTCGTGCCCGCACTCTCACCGGCCCAGAACCTCGTGAATCCCCCCGGGATTCTTGATGCCTTCCTCGTGAAGGCGCGCTCGGACCCCGAGATGCGTGAAGCGATGTCGCAGGCGGAAGGCATCATGCGCAGCCGCCGCCACCTGCGTCCGCGACAGGACGACAACTTCGTGCTGGACACATCGGAAGGCATCCAGCGCTTCTGGGCGGGGATCAGCCGCATCCTCATGATCGTCATGCCCGGGATCGTGATCGTCTCGCTGGTCATCGGTGGGATCGTGATCATGAACATCATGCTCATGGCCGTGGCGGAGCGGACGCGGGAGATCGGCCTGCGAAAATCGCTCGGTGCGCGCCGCCGCGACGTGCTGCGGCAGTTTCTCGCAGAGTCGACGGCGATCGCCGCGGTCGGCGCGGCCTTCGGTATCGTTGCCGGCATTGGTCTGACCGTGTTGATCAACGCGATCTCGCCGCTGCCGGCGAGCGTGTCGCCCACGTCCGTCATCCTCGGTGTCATCATGGGCGCGGGCGTCGGCGTCGTCGCCGGCGTCTATCCCGCCACCCGAGCCGCGCGGCTCGATCCGATCGCCGCGCTGCGTCAGGAGTAACCCGTGACCGCGTTGTTCGAAGGCGTCGGGATCGCGCTCACGTCGCTGCGCGCGCACAAGATGCGCGCCGCGCTCACGATTCTGGGCGTCGCGATCGGCGTCACGGTCGTCATGGTCATCGGTGCCCTGATCAGCGGGTTCAACAAGGGCATCTCGGACATGCTGTCGTCGCTCGGCCCGAAAACGTTCTGGGTCGGGCGCTACTGGGGCGGGCAGAACGACCAGGACCCGGAAGATCCCAATCCATGGCGCCGGCGGCCGCCGATCACGATGGAAGAAGCCAATCGTCTGGCGCAACTCCCGACGATCGCGTTCGTCGTCGTGGACGAATTCACGAGGGCCGACATCGACTTCGAGGGCCACCGCCTCTCGACAATCGGCATCCGCGGTCGCAACGCCGATTGGCCGAAGATCGAAGGCGGCCAGATCAATCCCGGTCGTTCCTTTACCTACCTCGAGGATGCGGCGAACAGCCATGTCGCGGTCGTGAACGACAAGCTCGCCGAGAACCTGTTTGGGCAGCGCGACCCGATGAACCGGCGGATCAGGATCGGTGGGCTGCCGTATGACGTCGTTGGCGTCTACAATCCCCCGCCCCGTCTCTTCGGCGAAGCCGATCGCCCGGAAGTCATGATTCCGCACGGCACCTTCGTGAAGGATCTGCAATTCTGGCCCGGATGGATGAGCATGTTCGTCGTGCCGCAGGATTCGGTCTCCCTGCAACGCGCGATGGACGATGTGACGATGGCCATGCGGACGATGCGAGGCTTGCGTCCCGGCCAAAAAAGCAACTTCGACGCCATCAGCCAGGACGTGTACGTGCAGGCCATCAACAGCTTCACGCGCGTCGCGCGCGTGCTGATGATCGCGCTGTCGATGGTGGGCCTGATGGTGGGTGGCATCGGTGTCGTGGCGATCATGATGATTTCGGTCACGGAGCGCACCCGCGAGATTGGGGTCCGCAAGGCCCTGGGAGCGACGCGGCGCGAAGTCATGTGGCAATTCCTCGTCGAGGCGGCGACCCTGACGCTCGTCGGCGGCTTCGTCGGCATGGTGTTCGGTTGGCTGATCGCGATCTTGCTGCACAGCTTCACGCCGGTGCCCGCCTATGTGCCGATCGGCTCGATCGTCGTCGCACTGACCGCTGCGGCCGTCACGGGGCTGCTGTTCGGCATTTATCCCGCGAGTAAAGCTGCGCGACTCGATCCGGTGGAGGCGTTGCGATACGAATAGGGGAAGCGGGAAGCGGGAAGGGGGAAGGGTCACACCTGTCATACCCTTCCCTCTTCCCCCTTCCCTCTTCCCGTTAGTTTAGGCCCGTGCCGCTTTTCGAAGCCCTCCGTCTCGCCCTGCAAACGGTCTGGAGCCACAAGCTCCGCTCGTTCTTCACGCTGCTGGGCATCATCGTCTCGGTCGCATTCCTCGTGGCCGTCGTCGCCGTCATTCAGGGCATGAACGCCTACGTGCGCGAGCGCCTCGCGGGGGCAATCGTCGGCGTCAACGCGTTTCAGATTCGTCGCGATCCCATTCAGGTCGGCTTCATCGACGACGAGGCGTGGAAGCAGATCCAGCGCCGGCCGATCATTGCGCGCGAAGACGTGGCGTATATCGCACGCGCGGTGCCCGACGCGGAGGCGATCGCCCTGCAGTCAGGCTGGCCGACACCGATGGCCGACGTGCAATGGCGCAATCGCACGACGGGCGACGTCTTCATCTTCGGCGTGACGGCACCCTATGTGCTCGTGCAGGACTACGCCTTTGCCGCGGGCGCGCCGCTCACGGATATCGACGTGCAACAGCGGCGCTACGTCGCGGTGCTGGGCTACGACGTCGCCGAAAAGCTGTTCGGTGAAGCGGCGGCGGCGGTCGGACAGATGATCCGCGTGCACGGCATGCAGCTCATCGTGAAGGGCGTGATCGCGCGCAAGGGCACGGTCCTGGGCCAGTCGTGGGATGGGTTCGTCATGCTGCCGTTGACGACTTTCGAGGCGATGTACGGGCGACGGCAGACGATGGTGATCTCCGTGAAAATGGCGACGGCAACGGGTGTCGCTCCGGCGATGTTGCGGGCGGAAGAGGCGATGCGTATCGCGCACCGTTTGCGGCCGGGAACGGATAACGACTTCACCGTGGACACGGGCGAAGGGTTGATCGCTTTCTGGGGGAAGCTCACGCGCGTCATTTTCACCGTGGTGCCCGCGGTGGTCGTCATTGGGATCGTGGTCGGCGGGATCGTCATCATGAACATCATGCTCATGAGCGTCACGGAGCGCACGCGCGAGATCGGCATTCGCAAGGCGTTGGGCGCCGCGCGCCGCGATATCCGCCGCCAGTTCTTTGCCGAGGCGCTGACGCTGTCGCTGCTGGGCGGGATCGCGGGGCTCGCGGTCGGAGCCGGCCTGGCCGGACTCGTGCAGATCCTTTCCCCGTTGCCGGCTCGCGTGACCGCGTGGTCAATCGGCCTGGCGCTGCTCCTGGGCATCGTCGTCGGCGTGGCGTTCGGCGTTTATCCGGCCCATCGGGCCTCGCGCCTCGATCCGATCGAGGCCCTCCGCCAGGAATAGATGGCCCTCCACTCGGTTCGCGAGGGTTGGCGCATCGCCCTCGAGCAGCTGCGCGTCAACAAGCTTCGCTCCGCGCTCACGGTGCTGGGCGTGGTGATCGGGATCGCGACGGTGATGGCGATGGCGTCCATCGTCGCGGGATTCCGCGAGCAAATCGTGAATACGCTCGAGGTCGTCGGGCCGACGACGTTCCGTGTGCTCCGCTACTTCTCGACGACCGGTGTGAATCCCGACGCGGTGCCGCGCGAAGTGCGCATCCGGCCCAAGCTGGTTCCGCAGGAGGCGGAGGCCATCGCCCGGCTTCCCGAGATCCATTATGCCGCGATCTGGACGCAGCTGTTCGAGCGGTTCGAGTACGGCGGCAATCACACGCGCATCCTCGGCGTCTTCGGTGCCGATGACCGGTTCATGGAAATTCTGGGCGGTGGGATCCCCTCGGGCCGTTCCTTCACCGCGGCCGAGCTGCGCGGTGGCGAGCCCATCGTGATCGTCGAGCAGCGGACGATCGACCGGCTGTTCGGCGCCGTCAATCCGCTCGGCCGCATCGTGCGTATCGGCGGACATCCGTTTCGGATCGTGGGGGTGTGGCAGCGACCCACGAACATTTTCGAAGTCCCGGGCACACCGGAGATCGCGGCGATCATGCCCTTCGAAACCGCGCGCCGCAGCTTTTTCATCGACGAGGTGAACTCATTGATCATTCTCGTCAAGCCGAAGCCGGAGGTCACCGTCACGCGCGCCATGGATGCCGCCACGCTGACGCTGCGACGGATGCGGGGCCTGCGCGTGAGTGACCCGAATACCTTCGATCTGCTCACGTCCGACCAGGTCCTGAGTATCTTCGACAGCCTGACGTTCGCGTTCTTCTTTGTGATGCTGGTGCTGTCCAGCATCGCGTTGATGGTCGGAGGCATCGGCGTGATGGCGATCATGATGGTCTCCGTGACGAGCCGGACGCGCGAGATCGGCTTGCGCAAAGCGCTCGGCGCGACGCGGCGCGCGGTCCTGTGGCAATTTCTGGTCGAGGCCGCGACACTCACACTGCTTGGCGGCATCATCGGGATCGTGCTGGGCTTGGGCGTCGGTGAAGTGTTGAAACGGCTCCTGGACTTCAGTACGACGGTTCCGGTCGTGCCTGCCGTCATCGCGACCGTCGCATCCATTCTCGTCGGACTGGTCTTTGGGATTGCGCCGGCGGCGCGGGCGGCGCGGCTCGATCCCGTTGAGGCGCTCCGGTATGAGTGAGTACATCGATCTCCTCGCCATCGCCGCCCACCGCGACGATGTCGAGCTCACGTGCGGTGGCACGCTGGCGAAAGCCGCGCGCGCCGGGCACCGCGTTGGGATCATCGATCTCACGCAGGGCGAAATGGGCACGCGCGGCGACGCGGCCACCCGCACCGCGGAAGCGGAGCGCGCCGCCAAGACGCTTGGCGTCGCACTCCGGCTCACCGCTGGCTTGCGCGACGCGCACCTGGCGAATGATGAACCGTCGCGAGAAGCAGTCGTCGCATTGATTCGCCGCACGAAACCGAAGGTCGTGATCCTTCCCTTCCCCGTCGGCCGGCATCCGGACCACCGTGCCGCATCGGAGTTGGGACGGGACGCCTGTTATCTCGCCGGGCTCGCGAAGTACGCGCCGGGAAAGGGCGGCGAGGCGCACCGGCCGTACAAACTCCTGTATGCCCTCGCATATCGAGAGGACCCGGTCAAGCCCACATTCGTCGTGGACATCTCGGATGTGTTCGAGAAAAAGATGGAGGCGATTCGCTGTTACTCGTCCCAGTTCGACGGCGCCAAGGCTGCGGGCGAAGTGTTCCCGACAGGCCAGGATCTGTACGAGCTGATCCGCGTGCAGTCCGCGCACTACGGATCGCTGATCCGCCGGCGCTATGGCGAGCCCTTCTATACCGCCGAGACCCAGGAGGTCGACGATGTGCTCGATCTTGGCGTGCAGTCCATCTAAGCAGAGCCTTCAGGGTGTCATTAAATTGCAAACTCCATGACCAAGCGCCTCACTTATCTGGACAACGCCGCCACGACGCCGGTGCGGCCGGAGGTGTTGGAGGCAATGCTTCCCTACCTCGGGAAGGAAGCCTTCGGCAATCCCTCCTCAGCGCACCGATTCGGGCGCGCCGCGCGCGCCGGTGTCGAGCAGGCGAAGCGCGCGATCGCCGACGCCGTCGGCGCCGAGCCGAATCAGGTCGTGTTTACGTCGGGCGGCACGGAAGCGGACAATCTCGCGATTATCGGCGCGGCGCTCGCCGCTCGGGATCGGGACGGCCCATTCCGGGTTGTCGTCTCCGCCGCCGAGCACAAGGCAGTGCTCGCTGCCGCGCATGCGGTGAAGCACCTGGGTGGCGAAGAAGTCATTCTGCCCGTCTCTGCTTCGGGCGTGGTCGACAGCGCGGCGCTCGACGCCGTCCTGGCAGAGGGCGTCGCGCTGGTCAGTGTGATGTGGGTGAACAACGAGGTGGGGACGGTGCAGCCGGTGGCCGACCTGGCCACCCGATGTTGTGATGCGGGCGTGTTGTTCCACTCCGATGCGGTCCAGGCTTTTGGCAAGCTTCCGGTATCGCTCCGCGACGTCAACTGCACACTCCTCACCATCTCCGGCCACAAGATCGGCGCCCCCAAGGGCATCGGCGCGTTGATCGTGCGCGACCGCAAGGCGGTCGAGGCGATCATTCACGGCGGCGGCCAGCAGTTCGGCATTCGTCCCGGAACGGAGAACGTGCCGGGCATCGTGGGTCTCGGCACCGCCGCGAAGCTTGCGGCACAGGAGCAACGGGCGCTCGCGCCGCGGTTGCGGGAGTTGCGCGACGCGCTGGAACGCCGCGTCCTGGCGATCGTGCCGGATGCGGTGATCAACGGCTGGCAGGGCGAGCGTGCGCCGCACATCTCCAACGTCTCGATCCCCGGGACGGACAGTGAAGCGCTCCTGATGCATCTCGATCTTGCCGGAATCGCCTGCTCGTCGGGCTCCGCCTGCAGCACCGGCGCGGTCGAACCCTCGCACGTGCTGACCGCGATGGGTGTGCCGCGCGACCTGGGCGTGGCCGCTCTGCGCTTCTCGTTCGGGAAGGACAGCACCAGCGACGACGTTGACGCAGTCGCCGCCGCGCTCCCGCGCATCGTCGAGAAGGTGCGGTCGCTCGCAACGGTCCTGCACCGATGAGAGTGCTCGTCGCGATGTCCGGCGGCGTGGATAGCTCCGTCGCCGCTGGGTTGCTCGTCGGGCAGGGTCACGACGTGATCGGCGCGACGATGAAGCTGTTCTGTTACGGCGACAGTATTCCCGATCGTCCGTGCTGCTCCCTCGATTCGATCACCGATGCGAGGCTCGTCGCGCACAAGCTCGGGATTCCGCACTACGTCCTCAATCTCGAGGACCGCTTCGGGCACGATGTGATCGAGAACTTCGTCGCCGAGTACGCGCGCGGGCGCACGCCGATTCCGTGTGTGCGCTGCAATTCGTTCACCAAGTTCCGCGATTTTCTTTATCACGCCGACGCGCTCGACTGCGACGCGATCGCCACGGGGCACTACGCCGTGGCGCGCGATGGTGCGCTGTTCCGCGGGCTCGACCGGCAGAAGGACCAATCCTATTTCCTGTGGGGCATCGATCGCGCGGTCGTAAGGCGCATGCTCACCCCGGTCGGTGAGTTGACGAAAGCGGAGACACGCGCCGTGGCGCGGAGGCTGGGGCTCGTCACCGCCGAGAAGGCCGAGTCGGTCGAAATCTGTTTCGTGCCCGACGACGATTACGTATCGGTGCTCAAGCAGCATCTTCCCGCCGATGCGCCGGCCCTCTCACCGGGAGCATTCGTCACGACGAGTGGAGATGTCGTCGGTGCACACGGTGGATTCGCGCGCTACACGGTCGGTCAACGGAAGGGCTTGCCCGGCGGATTCGACGAACCGATGTACGTCGTCGCGATCCGTCCCGCGACGCGCGAGGTCGTCGTGGGCCGCGGCGCGGAGTTGTTCGGACACGCCCTGTCCCTGGAGGAGGTCAACTGGCTCGCCGAGCCACTCGGTCCCGGTGATCCGGTGTGGGTGCAATGCCGCTATCGGGCGCGCGCGGTGCCCGGCACGATTGCTGCGAAAGCCGACGGCCGCATCGCGCTCCAGCTCGCTGAGCCGGTTCGGGCGATTGCGCCGGGGCAGTCGGGCGTCCTGTATGACGCGGACGAGCGGCTGCTCGGTGGTGGCG
>WNFG01001350.1_pt1 | contig 20612 bp, 20 predicted proteins | sample 5400431 | NCBI WGS metagenome assembly WNFG01 (sample SAMN13153346, study PRJNA577476) | soil metagenome | isolation source: 120 cm saprolite under Douglas fir tree site 2 hole 3 replicate 2 | place: USA:California | collected 2015-04-18 | reverse complement strand
CGAAGCCGAGCAGCAGGAACACGATCAGCCCCCACGGCGAGATGTGGAGCCAGCGATCGAGCAGCCAGCCCACCAAAGCTCCAAGGAGCACGCCCGCGACAAACTCGGTCGAAAGCCGGAACCCGCGGGCAAGCCCGGAAGTGTCGGCCCTCGGTCGAGGGGCCGGATCCGTATCGTTCGCCCGGCTCGCTCCGGTGCGGTCGAGCCGTTCGCCGAGGCGCCTCAGCCTCGCAGAGAGAGCAGCCTCGTCGGTGGATCGAGAGCCGGGATCCTGGTCGCGAGAGCCCATGATTGCCACACCCGCAAGTGCAGGAAATTCCCGGTATTTCAGCCACCCCCAAAGCCGCGCGGACCATACTGACGGGGTACCCCCCTGTCAAGAATCCGCGCCCGTGCTTCAAATACCTGATGTTGTTTCCGAATTGCGCGGTCCTGCGACGTGCGGCGGCGCTTTGCGATCGCGCCGCGGTGGCATTGCGATCACCCTGAATGCTAGCCTGCCGACCGTCACATCCAGTCGAGAGCCCCCATGCCCCGCACCGTCGATTATTATTTCTCGCTGCTTTCACCCTGGGCCTATATCGGCCATGCGCTCTTCATGGACATCGTGCGCCGCCATCGTGTCACGGTGAATTACAAGCCGGTCGCGCTCGCCCAGGTCTTTGCGGACACCGGCGGACTGCCGCTCCCCAAGCGTCACCCGGCGCGGCAGCGATACCGCATGTTCGAGCTGCAGCGCTGGCGCGAGAAGCGCGGCCTTGCCTTGCATCTTCATCCCAAGTTCTGGCCGTTCGATGGGAATCTTGCGGATCGCTTCGTGATCGCCGCCGCCCGTGAGCATGATCCCGATCGTTTTTTGCGCGGAGGTTTTGCCGGGATATGGGAACACGAGCGAAATCTCGGCGAAGAGCAAACTTTGATCGACATTGCCCGTGCGGCGGATCTTCCGGGGGCGGAGCTTCTGGCCGCCGCCAAGGCCGACGCGGCGCAGAAGCGATACGAAGCCAATGTGCGCGACGCCATCGCGGCCGATGCCTTCGGATCGCCCTGCTATGTGCTCGACGGCGAAGTGTTTTGGGGGCAGGATCGGCTCGAGCTGCTCGATGACGCGCTTGCCTGCGGCCGACCGCCCTATCGCTCGGACGCCTGAGTCCGCTGCAAGCTTCCCGAAGCCGGGGGTGCCGCATGAAATCCGCCGTTGCCGCGTTCGCATTCTTCCTCGGCCTCGCGCCCGTTGCACAGGCGCAAGAATCGACGCCCGAGACCGAGCACGGCAGATTCACGTTCAAGCAGGTGTCCGACGGGCTGTTGCGGCTCGATGCGCGAACCGGCGAGGTGGCCCTGTGCGGCAAACGGGCCGTGGGTTGGGCCTGCCAGGCGCTGCCGGAGGATCGGACCGCGCTCGAGAACGAGATCGCGCGATTGCAGGGCGAGAACGCCGCGCTCAAACGCGAGCTCGTCGCCCGCGGTGTGCCGCTGCCGGACGGCACCAAGGGGCCGCCCGCTACCGCCAGACCCGATCAGGATCTCAAACTGCCGAGCGATGCCGATCTCGACCGCGCCCTGTCGTTCCTGGAACGGGCCTGGCGCCGGCTGGTCGAGATGGTGCAAAACCTGCAGCGGGAAATGGAGAGCGAAAAAGGCAAGAAGCAGCTGGACAAAGGTGGGCCCGACAAGAAGAGCTGAACCGGCCGAGCGCCCATCGGCCAAGCGCGACGGATCCGATTGCAAGCCAGAGAGCCATGTCGGTCCGCCTCCATGATGTCCGCCGGCTGCCCGCCGGGTTGCTGGCAACGGCCGCGCTCTCGGTCGATACCCGGCCTCGCGGCTTGGTCGAGATCACCCGCGAAGTACAGCGGTTCATCCAGGAGATCGCGGCCGAGGAGGGGATCGTGTTCGCGTATCTGCGGCACACTTCGGCTTCCCTAGTGATCCAGGAAAATGCCGATCCCGACGTGCGTTCCGATTTGGTGAAGGCGCTCGACCGGCTGGCGCCCGAGAATGCCGGCTGGATCCACGACAGCGAAGGTCCCGACGACATGCCCTCGCACGTCAAGGCCATGCTCACCGGCGTCTCGCTCCATGTGCCCGTCATCGCCGGCGCGCTCGGACTCGGCACGTGGCAGGGCATCTTTGTTGCCGAGCACCGCAGCCGACCCCATGCGCGCGAGGTTCTTCTGCAATTCGTCGGGGCGCAGAGGAGTTCGGCTTGATCCGGGAGCCGTGACGGCGGGAAGATGATCAGGAACCGCCGATCGGAGCTCGGCGTTAACTCCGACGATCGCGTTGCGCGACTGCTTCCCTGTTCTGCACCAGGATGCTGCGATGGAACCTCGATCTGCGGAGCAGAGCTCAGGTACTGGGAAGCCGATCGAGAAATCGGCGAACGAGGCCAGAGAGGGCGTGGTCGGCCATAACGTCCGCTACATGCTCTTGTTCGGGCTTGCGGGCGTCATCGTCGCCTTCGCGATCGTCTACGGGTATTTCTTCGCGCATTGAAGCTGCGGCGGGCCCCCTCGCCGGCGTTTCCCTAGGGCGAGGCGCGGCGCATCGGCGCCAAGTCCCGGATTTGCGACGCGCGCGATTCCCCGTTCGGCGCGCAATCGGTCCGGTTCAGCGGCCCCTCACGAATTGTGCGGTTTCTTCGCGAGCAAGTACAGCAGCGCCAGCAAGACGATGAGCGAACCCTGCGCCGCCATGTAATATCCGAATCGAAGCCCGACGAAAGGCACCGTCAGCTTGTTCAGCGCGTGGATGAACCCATGAATGATCAGGAAGAAGACGATCCACAACCCGAGCAGCACGAACAGCGGATTGCGGATGCCCAACCAGTCGACATGGTCCTTGGCTTCCAACATCGGCGGCGTCCCTCGCCCGCTGCGCCCCGCGCGAAGTTTCGACCCGCTATGGTTAATAGGACGTTAATCGTTGCCCCGAAGGCTTTGGTCGGCAGCCGGCATCGGCCCGGATGCGGCGTCATGCTGCAACGCACCAAACGCGTCATGGACCGGGCTTGCGCGCTGCAGGTGAGCGTCAGAAGATGCCCCCGTCGAGCGTCGCGGGCGCGATGGAATGTCGGGGCAAAATTTGAAACAGCCGCTTTACCGCTTCGTCATCGCCGATGATCATCCGCTGTTCCGCGGCGCGCTGCGGGAGGCGGTGGCGGGATCGTTCGACAATGCGGATATCGCCGAAGCCGGCTGTTTCGATGAAGTCTCGAAATTGATCGATCGCCACGGCGAAGTCGACCTCGTGCTGCTCGATCTGGCGATGCCGGGCGTGCGGGGCTTTTCCGGACTCCTGTACTTGCGCGCCCAATATCCCGGCGTGCCGGTGGTGGTCGTGTCGGGCAATCAGGACCTGACGGTGGTTCGTCGCTGCATGGAGTTCGGCGCATCGGGCTTCATCCCCAAGACGCTGCCGGTCGAGATGATCCGCGAGGCGATCGGCAAGGTGCTCGATGGTGCGGTGTGGTATCCGTCGGATGTCGATCCGGCGCTTGGCGCCGATTCGGAAACGCGGCAGCTGGTCTCGCGACTTGCGGGCCTCACTCCGCAGCAGGTGCGGGTGCTGATGATGCTTTCCGAGGGCCTGCTCAACAAACAGATCGCCTATGCGCTCGGCGTCTCGGAAGCGACCGTGAAGGCCCACGTCTCGGCGATTCTGCAAAAGCTCGGGGTCGACAGCCGCACCCAGGCGGTGATCATCGCCTCCAAGATCGACCCGGAGCAATGGCAACAGGCCGCTGAGTCGGGACACTGAAATGGCAGATTGTAGGGTAGGTTGAGCGAAGCAAAACCCACCGATCGGTTTCTGATGGGTTTCGCAGTGCTCAACCCATCCTACCGTAGTACGATCACTCCGCCGCGACCTGCATGCGCCATTGCGCCAGCAGCGCGCGCAGCGAAGCCGGCTTCAGCGGCTTCTGCAGCAGCCTGACGTTGTGCGCGCGCGCGGCATTTCGCACGCGCGGGCTGCGATCGGCGGTAACGAGGATCGCCGGCAGATCGCCGAGCCGCCATCGCAGCTCGACGATGGCGTCGAGACCGTTGCCTGAATCGAGATGATAATCGATCAGCAGCCCGGCGGGTCGCGCCTTGCTGTCCAATGCGGCTTGCTGCGCGCCCTTGAGGTCGGTCGCCTTGAGCACGTGGCAGCCCCAGCCCGCCAGCAAGGTCTCCATCCCGTCGAGGACGTTGGCATCGTTGTCGATGCACAGGATCGTCATGCCGGCGAGCCGGCCGAGCTCGACGCGATCGAGCTGCGGTTGCGGCAGATCGCCGGGCAGTGCCGGCGCGAGCGGGACCTGCACCGCGAAATGCGAGCCTCGGCCGAGCAGCGAATCGAGCTCGATCCTGTGATCGAGCACCCGGGCAATGCGCTCGACGATGGATAAGCCGAGTCCCAGTCCGCGCGCAATCTGGGCGCCCTCCTGCAGGCGGTGAAACTCCCGGAAGATCGCTTTGGTCTTCGAGGCAGGAATTCCGATTCCGGTGTCGTAGACGTCGATGCGCAGCCGTGTGCCTCGCCTGCGGCAACCGATCAGCACCCGGCCTTGCGGCGTATATTTGACCGCGTTGGAGACCAGGTTCTGCAACAACCGGCGCAGCAGACGGCGGTCGGAGCGCACCGCGAGGGTGGACGGCGCGAACTCGAGTGCAAGGCCTTTTTCGCGGGCAAGCGGAGCAAACTCGACCTCGAGCTGGCGGAACAGCTCGTCGACGCGGAATGCGGTGAGTTCCGGCTTCATCGCCCCGGCGTCGAGCCGCGAAATGTCCAACAGCGCCCCCAGGATTTCCTCGACCGATTCCAGCGAGGCATCGAGATTGGCGATGAGCGGCGAAACTTCGCCATTGCCGTTGCGCTCGATCAGGCTGGTGACATAGAGCCGCGCCGCATTGAGCGGCTGCAGGATGTCGTGGCTGGCGGCGGCGAGAAAATGCGTCTTGGAGATGTTGGCCTTGTCGGCCTCGGCCTTGGCGCGCGCCAGCGCCGCATTGAGCCGGGTGAGTTCCTCGGTGCGCTCCCGCACGCGCCGCTCCAGCGTCTCGTTGGCTCGCTCCAGGGCCTCGGCGGCCTCGACGCTGGGAGTGATGTCGGTGAGCGTCGTCACCAGGCCGCCGTCCGGCATGCGATTGGAGCGCACCTCCACCACGAGACCGCGGCTGCGTTCCAGGATCGGCGCAGTCCCCGATACGTATCTCGCGACGCGCTCGGCAACGAGTTCTTGCTGGCGATCCCGGCCGAGTTCGTCGCGCTCGACGTTGAAGCCCACGATTTCGTCGAGTCCGGTTCCGACCCGGACCAGGTCCGGCGGCAGGTCCGAGATTTCGCCGAAACGCCGGTTCCAGCAAATCAGGTGCAGGCTCTTGTCGAACACGGCAATGCCCTGGCCGACGTGGTCGAGCGCCGTCTGCAGGATTTCGCGATTGTACTGGATCGCCGCATTGGCGTCGTCGAGCAGCTTGAGCGCCGCCTGCGTCGAGACCGTGCGCTTGCGCAACAGCAGCGAGAGCACCAGCCGCGAGGACGCGGTGCCGATGGCGGACGCCAGTAGGTGCTCGGCATGACGCAGCAGGTGGAAATCCGCCTCGCGCTGCGGATCGAGCGAGCTGCGCTGCGTCGCGGCAAAGCTTTCGAACGAGCTCTTGGTGCGCTCCTCGCCGATGTAGCGCGCGACCGTCGTGGTCAATTCCTCGACGCTGATTGCCGAGCGCCACAGCCGGAAGCTCGGGGTGGCCGGCGCGAGCGCAGGCGGCACGAACAGATTCGCTTGCAGCTGCTCGATGCCCACCGGCTTGCGCTGCAGCGAGAACGCAATGTAGGCGGCGACGTTCAGCGCCAGGCTCCAGAGCACGCCGTGGACCAGGGGCGGCAACTCGAGGCCGAGCAGTGCCTGCGGCCGCAGCAGCGCCAGCCCCAAGGGACCCTCGGCGAGGAGCTGATGATCGATAATGCCGGATTCCACGATGCTCGGCAGCAGCAGCGTATAGGCCCACACCAGGACTCCGGCGATCATGCCGGCGAGCGCGCCCCGGGCCGTGGCGTGGCGCCAGATCAGCCCGCCGAAGAATGCCGGCGCGAGCTGGGCGATGGCGGCGAACGACAACAGGCCGATCGAGGCAAGCTGCGCGTCGCCGGCGGACCGGTAATAGAGGTAGGCCAGCGATAGGATGATCAGAATGGCGATCCGGCGCACCGTGAGCAGCAGCGTGCCGATGTCGCGTTGCCTGGCGAGCAGCGCCCCGCGCCGGCGTAATACCAGGGGAATGAAGATATCGTTGGAGACCATGATGGCGAGCGCGACGCACTCGACGATGACCATCGCGGTCGCGGCCGACAATCCGCCGACGAAGGCGGCAAGCGCCAGCGCATCCGCGCCCGCGGCGAGCGGCAGAGCCAGCACGAACATGTCGGTGTCGACGCTGCCGTGCGGAAAGGTGAGCAACCCGCCGATTGCGACCGGCACCACGAACAGATTGATCACAACCAGATAGAGCGGAAACATCCACGCGGCGCGGCGAATCTCCGCCTCGCCCTGGTTCTCCACGACGGTCACGTGGAACTGCCGGGGCAGCAGCACGATGGCGAACAGCGACAGCATCGTCATGGTGAAGACGGTGGCCGGGTTGGGCTCGTGGGCGAGCAGAGCGGCGGTGTCGGGCTGCTCCAAGGCCCGTTCGAACAGCGCGATCGGTCCGCCGAACAGGACGAACGTCACGAACAGGCCGACCGCGATGAAGGCGACCAGCTTGACGATCGATTCGGTGGCGATCGCCAGGATCAATCCATCCTGATGTTCGGTGGCATCGATCTGCCGGGTGCCGAACAACACCGCGAACGCCGCCATCGCCAGCGCGACGAAGAACGCGAGATCCCCCATTTCCGGTTGATAGCGGCCGGTGCTGGATTCGATGTGGGCCAGGATGGTGCCGAGCGAGCCGGAAACGGCCTTGAGCTGCAGCGCGATATAGGGAACCGTGCCGATGATGGCGATCAACGCCACGGTCGCCGCCACGGCCTGATGCTTGCCGTAGCGGGCCGCGATGAAATCCGCGATCGAAGTGATATTCTGGGCTTTGGCCAGGCGCACGATGCGCAACACCAGCGGATAGCACAGCCCCATCATCAGCATTGGGCCGATATAGATCGCCAGAAACCCCCACCCGTTGCGGGATGCGAAGCCCACCGATCCGAAGAATGTCCACGACGTGCAGTAGATCGCCAGCGACAGCGGATAGATCAGCATCCGCGAGCGTCTCTGGCGGCGGCGGGACTTGGTGCGGTCGCCGTAGCTCGCAATGAGGAACAGCAGGCCGATGTAGGCGAGCGCAACGGCGACGACGAACCAGCCCTGCAACATGAATGCTCCGATCGCCAAGGCGAGCCCGCGGACCCCACGGCTTCCGGCACGGGCTGTCGCGCCTCTTAGCATAGCCGGTTTCGGGTTGCGCGGCGCGAGGTTCGCCAATACGAGGAGCATGCGGACGATTGTCGGAAAGGCTTGCGCATGCAGGATCGCGCCGAGACCGCCCGAGGGGCGCCGCAGTCCCTGCTCGAGCATTTGCGGCCCGAAGCGGGCGCCGCGCCCGAGAGCGGCATCGTCGAAGTGATGAAGTACGGTCGCGGCCGGGACGGGTTGATCCCGCTGTGGGCCGGCGAGGGCGATCTCGCCACCCCGTCGTTCATCGTCGAGGCCGCGACCCGATCGCTCGCAGCCGGCGAGACCTTCTACACGCACCAGCGCGGGATTCCGGAATTGCGCGAGGCGCTCGCGCGCTACCACACCAAGGTGTTCGGGCGCGACTTCGCCGCGGAAGAATTCTTCGTCACCGGGTCGGGGATGCAGTCGATCCAGATCGCGCTGGCGATGACCTTGGGAGCTGGGCAGGAGATCGTGGTTCCGACCCCGACGTGGCCGAATGCGGCCGCCGCGGCCGGCGTGCTGGGGGCCGAACCGGTCGAAGTTCCGATGACGTTCGGCAATGCCGGCTGGACGCTCGATCTCGACCGTGTTGCCGACGCCATGGGCCCGCGGGCGCGCGCGCTGTTCCTGGTCTCACCGTCCAATCCGACCGGGTGGACGGCAACGCTCGACGAGTTGCGCATCGTCCTCTCGCTCGCGCGGCGCCACGGGCTATGGATCATTGCCGACGAAACCTACGGCCGGTTCTGGTACGGCGCCGGCGAACGCGCGCCGTCGTTCCTCGACGTGATGGAGGCCGAGGACCGGGTGCTGTTCGTCAACACGTTTTCCAAGAATTGGGCGATGACCGGCTGGCGGATCGGCTGGATCAGGGCGCATCCCGCGCTCGGGCAGGTGATCGAGAATCTCGTCCAATATTCGACCTCGGGAGTCGCCACCTTCATGCAGCGCGCGGCGGTGGCGGCGCTCGATCGGGGTGAGGGCTTTCTCGCCCATCAGATCGCGCGGGCGCGGCTGGGCCGGGACATTCTTTCCCGCGCGCTTGCGGCGACGGGCCGCTGCCGGTTCGCGCTGCCGCAGGGTGCGTTCTATCTGTTGTTCCGCGTGGACGGTGAGACCGATACCCGAAAACTTGCGCTGCGGCTCATCGACGAGGCGGGCGTCGGGCTTGCTCCGGGCACCGCGCTCGGACGCGGCGGAAGCGATTTCCTGCGCGCATGCTTCGCGCGGAAATCGGAAGAGATGGAGATCGCCGCGCAACGACTTGCGGAAGCGCTGCGCTGACCGGCGGCACTATTCCGCTGCGAGCGGGCGGTTATCGAGCGGAAGCGCGAGCCGCTCCCACACGTCGGTCAGCGCTTCTGCCAGCCGGTCGATCATGGCATCGTCGTGGTGGGGCGTCGGCGTGATGCGCAGCCGCTCGGTTCCCCTCGGCACCGTCGGGTAATTGATCGGCTGGATGTAGATGCCGTGTTCGGCGAGCAGGAGATCGGTTGCCGCCTTGCACTTCTCCGCATCGCCGACCACGACCGGAACGATGTGCGTGTCGCTGAGCATGACCGGCAGCGCCGCCACGGCGAGAATCGCCTTCACCCTCGCGGCGCGCTCCTGATGGCGCTCGCGCTCCCATTGCGAGGTCTTCAGATGCCGGATCGCCGCGAGCGCCGCCGCGCAGATCGCCGGCGGCAGCGCGGTCGTGAAGATGAAACCCGGCGCATAGGAACGAACGGCGTCGACGAGGTTGGCGCTTGCGGCGATGTAGCCGCCCAGACACCCGAATGCCTTGGCGAGCGTTCCCTCGATCACGTCGATGCGGTGCATGGCGCCGTCGCGCGCGGCGATACCGGCCCCGCGCGGCCCGTACATGCCCACCGCATGCACCTCGTCGACATAGGTCATCGCGCCGTACCGCTCGGCAAGGTCGCAGATCTTGTGAATCGGGGCCACGTCTCCGCCCATGGAATACAGGCTCTCGAACACGATCAGCTTCGGTCGTGCCGGATCGGCCCCCCGCAGCAGCATTTCCAGATGCTCGACGTCGTTATGGCGGAAAATCGCCTTCTCGGCGCCCGACCGGCGCACGCCCTCGATCATCGAGTTGTGGTTCATCGCGTCGGAGAGGATCAGACAGTCCGGCAGTATCCTGGCGATCGTGGCAATCCCGCTCTCGTTGGATACATAGCCCGAACTGAAGACCAGCGCCGCATTCTTGTCGTGGAGGTCGGCGAGTTCGCCTTCGAGCTGGACCAGCGGATGGTTGGTGCCGGAAATATTGCGGGTGCCGCCGGCGCCGGTACCCATGCGGGTCGCGGTCTCGACCATGGCGCCGATGACCTTCGGGTGCTGGCCCATGCCGAGATAATCGTTGGAGCACCAGATGACCACCTCACGCGGACCTTGCGGGGAGTGCCAGACCGCGCGGGGAAACCGGCCCGCAATGCGCTCGAGTTCGGCGAACACGCGATAGCGCCGCTCGCCCCGCAACCGCGCGATTGCGTCCCCGAAGAAGCCGTCATAGTTCATGAAACCGGCCTCCGGCCGTTGCAGACGATGGATTTAGCGGCCTTTGACCGCTTTTGTCGAGCCGATATTTGCTCGCCGGGCCGGCGCGGCCTCGATCAAGATCAAGGGGTCCTTGCCGCCGCGGTTCCCCTAATTTCCGCCGCACAATGGTGCTCAAGCAAGCTTCCTCGGGAGAGCAAGATGCGTATCGGTGCCCTCGCCGCCTGCTCTTTGCTGCTCTTGGGGTATTGCCTCGAGCGAGAAGCCCTTGCCCAAGTCGCGGGCGACCAAACGCCGCAGATCGCCTGGGAAGTGAAGAGCCGGTTCCGGCTGTTCCGCAACGAGCGGGATTTCGAGCGCCAGCTCGCCGCGCATCGCAGCGACGGGGTGCTCGCGGCCGAGGAACGTCTGGCGCGCGCCAGCGACGGCCGCGGCTGGGCGAGGGAGCTCATCGGCCAGCTTTGCCTGGATCCGGGCGGCAGAATCACCGAAGCCTGCGTGCGTGACGGCAAACGCGAAAATTATCTCGCTCCGGCCGAGCATCGCATCGGTGCCGTGGTCGCCAATGCGCCGGCCAATGCCGCCTGCACCTGGACGTTCGACGACGGCGATTCGCCACCCCGGAACATCACGCTGGCTTGCGACGAGGAGGTGAGGCTCTGGGTGCGCTACGGCAGGCCGACCACCGCCGCTGTCGAGCTGATCCCGTACGAAGGGGTCATTCAGGAGGCCCGGACCGAAATCCTGGTGCGCGATACTCTTGTCGTCGGCATGGGCGATTCCATCGCGTCGGGCGAAGGAAATCCGGACCGGCCGATCGCGCTCTCCGATGACGGATTCTGCTTCCGGCGGTTTCTGGGCGGCGGCGGCGATTATTTTCGCCCGGGGCGTGCCGGATTCCGCGGCGACAAGACCTGCGATACCGCGACCCCGAAGGCGGACAGCGATTGGGGCAAGCACGGCGCCAGCTGGCTCAGCCCGGCGTGTCACCTCTCGCTCTACAGCTATCAGACCCGCACGGCGCTGGCGCTCGCGGTCGAGCATCCGCATCTCGCCGTCACCTACGTTCCGCTCGGCTGCACCGGAGCGACCATCGCGGACGGCGTGCTCGGCCCGCAGCGCGCCCGCGAGGTGGTCTGCAACGGCAAGTCGGGCTCGTGCCCCGCAACGGTTCCGGGCCAGATCGCCGAGCTGCGCAAGATCGTCGCCTCGGCGCGACGCAGCCCCGACGCGGTGCTGCTGACCGTCGGCGGCAACGACATTCTGTTCTCCGGGCTGGTCGCGCAGGTGATCATCGGCGCGAGCACCGAACGCAAGTTATTCGACCACGCCGGCTTGATCGCTTCGGTCGCCGATGCGCAAAACATCCTGGACAAGGCGCTGCCGGCCGAGTTCGCCAGGCTGCGCGCCGCGCTCAAACCGCTCATCGGCGGCGATCTCTCGCGCGTGATATTCGTATCCTACGGACATCCGGGCCTCCTCGCCGGGGCACCGTGCCCGGGCGGCCGCGACGGCTTCGACATCCATCCGGCCTTTGCCGTCGATCCGGCACGGATGAAGGAGGTGGCGCGGTTCGTCAGCGAGCAGTTCCTGCCCCGGCTGAAAGCGCTGGCGCTGTGCGAAGGCGGCATCCTTTGCAACGAACCCGCGCGCGATCCCATGACCTTCGTCGACGGCCATCAGCAGGCCTTTGCCGACCATGGCTTCTGCGCCCGCTCGCAGGACGACCCCGCCTTCGATCGGGAGTGCTTCTCGCCGGCGGGCACCTCGTTCCAGGAGAGCCTGGTCGCGGGCGCGACCGATCCGCTGGCGTGCAATGGCAGCGCGCGCGAATTCCGCCCCTATGCCGCGCGCAGCCGCTGGATCCGCACCGCCAACGACAGCTATTTCACCGCGATGACGTATCCGGAAGGGCTGCCGAGCACACTGCAGCCGAGCGACATTCACGATGCCACCTGGGGCGCATTGAGCGCCGTCTACGGCGGTGCGCTGCATCCGACCGCCGAGGGCCAGGCGGCGATGGCCGACGCGGCGCTGCCCGCGCTGCGCGAGGTGTTGGGACTGCCGGCGCCGACGCAGTGAAGGCGGAGCGAACAGGCGGCCGGGTCTCAGGCCATGTCGCCGATCCCGGAATTCACGCCGGCTGAATCAAGTTGTGCCGCTCGGGGCTCAATTCGGCGAGGCCACGGTGGTCACCGAGATCACGCGGCAGGAGCCCGGAACCGCGTTCTTTTCGCGCAGGCTGAATTCGATCCCGTCGACTTTCTTCCTGCCGGGCGGAAAGCTCTGGAACACGGTGCTGCCGCGGGTCGCGAGCAACTTGCCCTTGGCGTCGAGGAACTCGCAGGTGATCACCGGGTCCCGGACCCGGATGTCGTTGGCGTTCTGAAAGGTGATGTCGGCGACCGCCAGGCCCGGGAAGCGATGCCAGCTCTGCGAAACCACCGAGAATTTGTCGATCGGAGCCTTCCCGGCGGGGGCGGGTGTGGATGGTTTGGCGCCTGGCTGCCGCGCCGCCGGCTGGTCGGCGGGCTTCTGCTGGGCGAGCACGAGCGGACTCCCGGCCAGGCACAGCAACGCGACGATACAGGGGGCCGCGAGCAGGTTGGCGAAAATAGGCATGGAACGCTCCCTGGCCGGCGCCGCATGAATCACGGCGTCCCGAAGCGGGAATGTACCCCAATACGGTACTGTCGCGGAAATGCCGCGGTTCACGTTCGTGCGGGAATCCCCCGGCAGCCTCGCTCATTTCTAGAGCGAATATCTGCATTCGCGTTTCGCGAGCAGGACTCGCCGGCGACTCGAGCGAAATTTGTTCGGCGGAGAGACGATTGCTGGTGCTGCCGGTCAGGATTGAACTGACGACCTCTCCCTTACCAAGGGAGTGCTCTACCACTGAGCTACGGCAGCGCGACTGGGCCGAACCGAATGGAATAAGAAAGGCTCCGAGCCGCGCGATCCTTGCCACAGGGCGGCCTCGGGGCGCAAGTTCGAGCGGGAGCGCCGTTGCGGCCCGCGGCCCGCGGTCCGCGGCCGGGGATTCGCGGTTCGCCTCACGGTACCTCGGCTCCGATCAGGTCCGATGCCGCCATGGTCCAATCCGACAAAAAGATGAAACGCGCGGCCCGGGACGCGCGTTTAGCCGCGGCGCTGCGCGAAAATCTCAAGCGCCGCAAGGCCCAGGCGCGGGCCCGCGACCGCGCGGCGGGGGCCTCTGGCCGGCGCGAAACCCGCCCCGACGGCAGCAACGCGGAAGGAAAAAAATAAGGTTCATCCCAGAGAATCGCAGAAAGTTCCCGAGTTTTGCCGCAATGGGAGCGGCGCTGTAGCGGCCGGGTCTGGTTTGAGAAGGCGGGGCGGAACATGGATCGCATCAGGATCGTCGGCGGCCGGCCGCTTCACGGCACAATCCCCATCTCGGGGGCGAAGAACGCCACCCTCCCGCTGATGATCGCGAGCCTGCTCACCGAGGAAACGCTGGTGCTCGAGAACGTGCCGCGGCTTGCGGACGTGAGCCAATTGCAGCGCATCCTCGGCAACCACGGCGTCGACATCACCCTGAACGGCAAGCGCTCCGGCGACGGCGAGTACCAGGGCCAGACGCTGTCGCTCTCCGCCAAGGACATCGTCGACACCACCGCGCCCTACGAGCTCGTCTCCAAGATGCGGGCGAGCTTTTGGGTGATCGGGCCCCTCCTCGCCCGCATGGGGCAGGCGCGGGTATCGATGCCGGGCGGCTGCGCGATCGGCACCCGGCCCGTCGACCTGCTGATCATGGCGCTGGCGCGGCTCGGCGCCGAGATCGAGATCGACGGCGGCTATGTGGTCGCGCGCGCCGCCAAGGGGCTCAAGGGGGGCGAGATCCGCTTCCCCAGTGTGACGGTCAGCGGCACCCATACGGCGATCATGGCGGCCTCGCTCGCGCGCGGCTCGACCCGCATCGAGAACGCCGCCTGCGAGCCGGAGATCGTCGACCTCGCCGATTGCCTCAACAAGATGGGGGCGCGCATTTCCGGTGCCGGGACCCCGCGGATCCTGGTCGATGGCGTCGCTCGCCTTGGCGGCGCGCGCCACCGCGTGCTACCCGACCGCATCGAGACCGGGACCTACGCGATTGCGGCGGCGATGACCGGCGGCGAAGTGCTGCTCGAAGGCGCCCGTCCCGAGCTGCTGCAATCCGCGCTCGACCTGCTGGCGCAAGCCGGCGTCGGCGTCGCCGCGACCAACCAGGGCGTGCGCATCTCGCGCAACGGCAGCGCGCTCAACCCGGTCGAAGTCTCGACCGCGCCGTTCCCCGGCTTCCCGACCGACCTGCAGGCGCAATTGATGGCGCTGATGACCTGCGCCAACGGGGTTTCCCGCATCACCGAGACCATCTTCGAGAACCGCTTCATGCATGTGCAGGAGCTGGTCCGGCTCGGCGCGCGCATCCAGCTCCACGGCGAGACGGCGACCATCGAGGGCATCGAGCGGCTCAAGGGGGCCCCGGTCATGGCGACCGACCTGCGGGCCTCGGTCTCGCTGGTGATCGCCGGGCTTGCGGCAGAGGGCGAGACCATCGTCAACCGCGTCTACCATCTCGACCGCGGTTTCGAGCGGCTGGAGGAAAAGCTCGGCCGCTGCGGGGCCGAGATCGAGCGCCTGAGCGGGTAGGGGAGCGCTCTACCATCGGCCGGCGGGGCTCTTGCGGGAGCGCGAGGCCGTCGCTACCTACCCCGACAGATGGTTTCGGCGCCGGGCTCGACCATGGATCTCCTCAAGCTCATTGCGCTCGACAACGACGACGTCGAGGTCATCTCGACTCATCTGCAGGATGCGGTGCTCAAGGTCGGGGACATCGTTTGGCGGCCGTGCGAGCGCCGGCTGGTGGTGGGCCTCAACCGGTTCGACTGGGAAGCGGCGGTCGATGCGGCCCCGAGCTTCCGCCGCCGCCGCACCGCCTTGCGGTTCGACCGGGTGCTCGCGGTCAAGTGCCGGAACATTTCTCGCGACGATCCCGACACGGTATTGAACCTGCTCGCGGTGGAGTTCGCCGCGGCCGATCCGCCTTCCGGCTTCATCACCCTGGTGTTTTCCGGCGATGCCGCGCTGCGGCTCCACGTCGAGTGTCTCGAAGCCGAGCTCGCCGACCTGGGTCCGACGTGGACCACGGCCGCTTGTCCTAACCATCCTCTCACCGCGTGATCGGCTCGGGGTTGACTAAGCCGTCGATGGCGCGCCATTGACCGGCTTTGGCCCGAGATGCCCGATGCCGATCCGCCTTGACGCCGCCGCGCCGGATTTCGCCGAGCGCTTCCGGGCATTTCTCCTGGCCAAGCGCGAGACCGCCGAGGACGTGGAGGCCAAAGTCCGGACGATCATCGCCGATGTCGCCAAGCGCGGCGATGCGGCACTGATCGACCTCAGCCGAAAATTCGATCGGGTCGATCTGGAAACGCTCGGATTGCGCGTCGATCCCGCCGAGATCGAGGCCGCGGCCAGCCGCTGCGATCGCGAGGCGTTCGATGCGCTGCAATTCGCACGCGACCGCATCGAGGCCTATCATCGCCGGCAGCTGCCCGCGGACGAGCATTTTGTCGACCCTTTGGGCGTCGAGCTGTCGTGGCGCTGGACCGCAATCGAAGCCGTCGGGCTTTACGTCCCGGGCGGCACCGCGGCCTACCCGTCTTCGGTGCTGATGAATGCGGTGCCGGCCAAGGTCGCCGGCGTGCCGCGGCTCGTGATGGCCGTGCCGGCGCCGGGCGGCAAGCTCGATGCGCTGGTGCTTGCCGCGGCAAAACTTGCCGGCGTCGACGAGATCTTCCGGGTCGGCGGCGCGCAGGCGATCGCGGCGCTTGCTTACGGCACACAGACGATCGCGCCGGTCGCCAAGGTGGTCGGCCCCGGCAACGCCTATGTGGCCGCGGCCAAACGGCTGGTGTTCGGCAGGGTCGGCATCGACATGATCGCGGGCCCGTCCGAGGTGCTCATCCTTGCCGACCGCGACGCCAATCCCGACTGGATCGCGGCCGATCTCCTGGCGCAGGCCGAACACGACGTATCGGCGCAGCCGATCCTGATCACGCAGGATGTCGCGCTGGCGCGGGCGGTCGAGGCGAGCGTGGCGGCGCAGCTCGAGACGCTGCCGCGCGGCTCGGTGGCGGCCGCGGCCTGGCGCGACTTCGGCGCCGTCATTCTCGTCGAAAAACTCGACGCCGCCGTGCCGCTGATCGATGCCATCGCGCCCGAGCATGTCGAGATCATGAGCGAGGATGCCGACCGGCTGGCGGCAAGGATCCGCAACGCCGGCGCGATTTTTCTCGGCGCCCACACCCCCGAGGCGATCGGCGATTATGTCGCCGGATCCAACCACGTGTTGCCGACGGCGCGCTCGGCGCGGTTTTCCTCCGGGCTCGGCGTGCTCGACTTCATGAAGCGGACCTCGATCCTCAAACTCGGTCCGGACGAGCTTGTAAAGCTCGGCCCCGCGGCAATCGCGCTCGGCCGCGCCGAAGGGCTCGAGGCGCACGCGCGGTCGGTCGCGATTCGTCTCAACCGGCGATGAGCCAAGGCTCGAACCGGCGCCGCCTCGTCGCGGTAACGCTCGACGAAGCCTCGATCGGCCGGTCCACGCCCGACATCGAGCACGAGCGCGCCGTCGCGATCTACGATCTCATCGAGCAGAACCTGTTCGCGCCGAGCGGGCACGACCGCGGCCCTTATGCGCTGCATCTGAGCATCACCGAGAATCGCCTGGTGTTCGACGTGCGGCTCTCCGACGGCGCGCCGGTTGTGGCGCACATGCTCTCGCTCACCCCGTTCCGCCGCATCGTGAAAGACTATTTCCTGATCTGCGACAATTACTATCGGGCCATCCGCACCGCGACGCCGAGTCAGATCGAGGCGATCGACATGGGTCGCCGCGGGCTGCACAACGAAGGCTCGGAACTGCTGATGGAGCGCCTCAAGGAGAAGATCGAAATCGATTTCGATACCGCGCGCCGTCTGTTCACCCTGGTTTGCGTCCTGCATTGGAAGGGGTAGGCGGGATGGCCGCGGCAGGGCGCGCGCTCAAGCCCCATGCGGTGCTGTTCGCCTGCGGCTTGAACGCGATCCGCTCGCCGATGGCGGCGGCGCTGTTCCGGCAATTGTTCGGCCGCAGCGCTTACGTCGGCTCGGCCGGCGTGCGCAAAGGCGAGCTCGACGCGTTCGCGGTCGCGGTAATGGACGAGGTCGGGCTCGACATTCACAAGCACCGGCCGATGACGTTCGAGGAGCTGGAGGAATGGGAGGGGCTCAATTTCGACGTGATCGTGACGCTCTCGCCGGAAGCCCATCACCAGGCGCTCGAGCTCACCCGCACGCTGCCGGTCGAGGTGGAGTATTGGCCGACCCCGGATCCGTCCGTCGCCGCCGGCAGCCGCGAACAGCAGCTCGACGCCTACCGCGACGTGCGCGATCAGCTCATGGCACGCATCAAGGCGAGGTTCGCCTGGCGCCCGGGCGGCAACGAGTGAAGACGAGTGACCGTAGCCTGCATGGAGCGCAGCGGAATGCGGGATGAACGGTCCCGGATTTCGCGCCCGCTCCGCGGCCGCTCCATCCGGGCTACTCCATGCCTTGCGCGGGGGGAGCCGGAGTGTTGTGAAAGCCCGGCGTTTCCGCTAGCTTCCGCGCCCATTCGCGGATGCCGAGGACCCACAAAGCTCGGGAGCCGAGGGGCGACCGGCGAACCCGAACACGGATATCGATGGCAAAGGAAGAGCTACTGGAATTTCCCGGTGTCGTGACGGAGCTGCTCCCGAACGCCACGTTTCGCGTCAAGCTCGAGAACGAGCACGAGATCATTGCCCATACGGCGGGCCGCATGCGCAAGAACCGCATTCGCGTGCTGGCCGGCGACAAGGTTCTGGTTGAAATGACCGCTTACGACCTCACCAAGGGCCGCATCACCTACCGTTTCAAATAATCCCGGCTTTGGTCGAGGCTCCAACCCCGTGCTCGCAACCTCATGATCGGTCGGCCCAAGCTCGTCCTCGCCTCCGGTTCGCCGCGTCGGCTGGCCTTGCTCAATCAGGGCGGGATCGAGCCGGATTCGCTGCTCCCCGCCGAGATCGATGAGCTGCCGATGAAGGGCGAGCTGCCGCGCGCGCTCGCCACGCGCCTGGCGCGGGCCAAGGCCGAAGCGGCGCTGCAGGCGGTGCGGCTCGACGAGGAATTGCGCGGATCGTTCATCGTCGCCGCCGATACCGTCGTGGCGGTCGGGCGTCGCATCATGCCGAAGGCGGAGATGCTCGACGAGGCCGCCGCGTGCCTGCGGCTCTTGTCCGGCCGCAACCACCGCGTCTACGGCGCGGTGTGCCTGGTCACGCCCAAGGAGAGCTTTCGCCAGCGCCTGGTCGAGACCCGGGTGCGTTTCAAGCGCCTCTCGAAGGAGGAGCTCGAGGCCTATCTGGCCTCGGGCGAATGGCGCGGCAAGGCCGGCGGCTATGCGATCCAGGGGCTTGCCGGCGCCTTCATCGTGAAAATCGTCGGCTCCTACACCAGCGTGGTCGGATTGCCGCTGCAAGAGACCATCGCGCTGTTGTCGGGCGAGGGCTATCCGGTGCATTTCGGCTGGCTCAGCGCGGTGTGAGGCATCATCCTGAGGTGGCCGCGAAGCGGCCCTCGAAGGACGCCCGCGCTCCATCCTTCGAGGCTCACCCAACTTCGTCGGGTTCGCACCTCAGGATGACGCAACGGAGGAGAATTGTCTTGAATCTGGCGCTTTGGCTCGAGCGCGCGGGCAAAAGCCACGGCGGCCGGCCGGCGATCGGGTACGGCCGGCGCGTGCACAGGGATTACGGTGAGCTCGCGGAGCGCGCCGCGCGGCTTGCCGGCGCGCTGCGGCAGCGGTTCGGGCTCGCCGCAGGCGACCGCGTCGCCATCATCGCCAAGAACTCGCCCGAGTACGTCGAGCTGATGTTCGGCATCTGGCATGCGGGGCTCGCGGCGGTGCCGGTCAACGCCAAGCTGCACGGCCGCGAATCCAGCTTCATCCTGGAACATTCCGGCGCCCGCGCCTGCTTGGTCTCCGCGGAACTCGAGAGCGGGATCGCGCCGCACGCGCCCGCGAGTCTGGAGCGGCTCGTCACCATCGGCGGCGGCGAATATGCGGCGCTGCTGTCGGCCGACCCGATCCGTTGCGCCGAGGCCGGCGGCGATGCGCTGGCATGGCTATTCTACACGTCGGGCACCACCGGCCGCCCCAAGGGTGCCATGCTCACCCATCGGGTGCTGGCGATGGCGGCCCATGCCTATCTGAGCGAAGTCGATGCTACCGAACCGGGCGATCCGCTGCTTCACGCCGCGCCGATGAGTCACGGTTCCGGCCTCTATATGATCCCGGCCCTCGCACGGCTCGGCGTCAACGTCGTGCCGGAATCCGCGGGCTTCGAGCCCGAGGAGATTTTCGAATTGGTCCGGACCTGGCCGCGCACCTCGATGTTCGCCGCGCCCACCATGGTCAAGCGGCTGGTCGATTGTCCGGCCGATTGCAACGCCGAACACCTTCGCACCATCGTGTGGGGCGGCGCGCCGATGTACGTCGAGGATACCAAGAAGGCGTTGGAGCGGTTCGGCCCGCGCCTCGCCCAGATCTACGGCCAGGGCGAGAGCCCGATGACGATCAGCACGCTCTCGCGCCAGGAGATCGCCGATCGCGCCCATCCGCGCTGGCTCGACCGGCTGGCTTCGGCCGGCCGGCCCTATGCGTGCGTCGAAGTGAGGATCGCCGACGCGGACGACCGCGAGCTGCCGACCGGCGAGACCGGCGAGATTCTCTGCCGCGGCGACGTGGTGATGCCGGGCTATTGGCGCGATCCCGACGCCAGCGCCGCGACGCTGCGCGGCGGCTGGCTGCACACCGGCGACGTCGGCGCGCTCGACGCCGAGGGCTATCTCACGCTCAAGGACCGCTCCAAGGACATGATCATCTCCGGCGGCTCCAACGTCTACCCGCGGGAGATCGAGGAAGTGCTGCTCAAGCACCAGGATGTACGCGAAGCCTCGGTGATCGGCAGGCCGGATCCGGAATGGGGCGAGATCGTCGTCGCCTACGTGGTCGGGAACGCCGAACGCGCAGAGCTCGATGCCCTCTGCCTGGCATCGATCGCGCGCTTCAAGCGGCCCAAGGATTACGTGTTCGTCGACAGCTTGCCGAAGAACAATTACGGAAAGATCCTCAAGATCGAGCTGCGCGCGTTCGATGCGAAACGCAGGGGGTCATGAGAACCACAGACCGGGCGGCATACACGCTTCCCCTCTCCCCTTGCGGGAGAGGGTGGCTCGTTGCGAGTGAAACGAGCAACGAGACGGGTGAGGGGTGCTGATTCAACAAGAGAGTCTGCGACCCCTCACCCGCCTCGCTGCCTTCAGCTCGGCACCCTCTCCCGCAAGGGGAGAGGGGAAGCGCGTTTGGAGCAGCGTTTGAGATCAAATAACTCTCAATCAATCGGTGGAGACACGGCATGCCGGATCGGCTCAAGGGCAAAGTGGCGATCGTGGTGGGGGCCGGATCGATCGGGCCCGGCTGGGGCAACGGCAAGGCGACGGCCGTCACTTTCGCCCGCGAGGGGGCGAGCGTGCTCTGCGTCGATATCAATCCTGCGGCTGCCGAGGAGACCGCCGGCATCATCCAGGCCGAGGGCGGCGCCGCGGTCGCGCA
>WNFG01002128.1_pt1 | contig 20626 bp, 13 predicted proteins | sample 5400431 | NCBI WGS metagenome assembly WNFG01 (sample SAMN13153346, study PRJNA577476) | soil metagenome | isolation source: 120 cm saprolite under Douglas fir tree site 2 hole 3 replicate 2 | place: USA:California | collected 2015-04-18 | reverse complement strand
CGCGTGTGACCGCACGTCTCTGCTATTCTACCACAGCCATACAGATTCTGCGACATGTGAAAACACAGGATGAATGGCTCAGAGGCTGCACCTTCTCCGACATGTCGGGGCCTTTTTGGACCGGAACGAGTCGGAGAAGTACTAGTCTCCGACCCGTTGGAGTACCTGCTCATTGCTCTTGCTCGCTACCTACAAGCGTCAGGTCGGAACCAGTGAGACGGTTTGCCGGAGCATGAACTACCATGTGATTTCCTTCCTCAAGCCGTCTGCGTAAGAGTTTTACTTCGCTGCGCAGTTGGAGATTCTCTTCCTCAAGACGTTCCATCAGACGAATCGCTTCATCGAGCTCTTCAACGGCTGTTGTGCGTAGTTTTTCTCGCGCCTCCCTGAGTTGTCGTCGCAGGTCGGCGTTCTCGAGGCGCAATGTACGCATCACTTCGTCGGTTGGACGCTGTGATCCAGGAAGCTCGGAACGCAGCGTCTGAAATTCTGGCCGAACCAGACGATAGAGCATGACAGTTGATATGCCCGCAGCCTGCGCTATTTTCGCTGCGGTGAAATCTGCCTGGCTCTGGGCCTTCGCATGCATCTCCTGCATGATAGTCAGGAGTTGAGCCCGCCTTTCTGTCCCGCTCATCCGTTGCTTCATTACTCCTCCTCAATTGCTCGTTTTCGTGCTTGCAGGCGTTCCCTCATCTCCTGGCTGGCATGTCGGAGCGCCTCGGCTTCCATCGCCCCGGAACGACGAGCAAGTACTTCATATTTCCCGGCCTGTACGGTACGGCCCGCTGCCGCACTCGCCTCAGCCTGGTGCCGGTGTTGGCGCGTTCTCTTGGAGATTTGGATCAGCATCGGTTCATCTTCAGGATCGGTCAGGAACCATTGACATCCACCTTCCTGCGCTTCCGTGCAGTTCAGATACTCTCTACATCCTTCGGGGCCTTGAGGGAGCGCGCAATAGCCGCATGGAACCCGATTGAACTGGAGGAGCTGTGGATTACTTGCCATGAGGGTGCGCCAGCGAGCATCAAGCAAAGAGGGTTGCCCCTCCTGAAAATGGGATGGTGGTTGATCGTTTTGGGAGCTCACGCCGAGAACGTTGCTGAGCCAGGGGAGCGCAGGTCCACATAGCCGGCCTTCCCGTACTTTCTCTAAAAGTGCCTGATTTTGTGTACGGAGCGTATGTTGATAGGCAAATTGCATATCGCGACTGGTATGATTGAGATCACGCTGGCGTGCGAGCAGCGATACCTGTGGATCGCTGGCAATCGCTGTCTGGCGTGTATGGCGGGCCTGATGCGTTCGCAAGTGATAGATTGCACCATCGGCTGAGCCATCGGTAGTAATGTGCCACTTCGCAAATACGCCCTGATAATGGTGATGGTTGACGAAACGATCATGTTGTAGCCACTTGCAGAGAGCTGAGTAGCTGAGTCCGGTGGCGCGTTTCTGGACACTCCTTTTCCTGGAACTGGCGAAGTAATCTCCGGCTTCCCGTCCCGGTGGTGCGGTAGAGGCTCTCGCCCCTGCCGTCCAGTTCCACGTTGAGACAAGGATGAGCAAATCGTGTTCCGACGGCCTGGCAAAGTCGCGGACCTGATCACTGTAGTGCATGAGGGTCTTGGTGCAGTATTGAGTAATATCTCTCCATTCCGGGCTAATGTAGACCTGATCCTGAGGCCCATTCTTGTTCGGACGAAACTGGAACCAGAGTGCGCCTCCCGGTACCTCTCCCTTTGCTGGGTAGAAGGTGAGCGGTCCATCCGGACCCGAACCCCGTGGGGCCGCAAGGATCTCGTCAATCCGTCTCCCCAATGAGATCGCAAGGATGATGATACACAGGCGCAGGTGGTCGAAATGATTGAGCAACTCCTTTCCTTCACGGTGGAGGCCTAACGTATTCACCAGCTGAAGTATCACAGGAGGAGGGATGAGCTGACTTTCGTCGGCGGCAAAATCCGATGGCCGTTGCTTCGCATGAGGAGTTTTTGGCGGAATACGTTGAGGTGCGCCGAATTGCAGTGACAGATGTTCCCAGAAACGACGTGTCGAGCTTTGGAGGCGTACGGCATTGCTTGAGAGTGGTGCTCCCTCATAGTCTGATGAGAGAATATGCGCTTCCCAGAGAGCAGCAAAAGCGAGGGGGGAAGCGATATCATCGAGCGAAGAGAGACCGTGTTCGAAGAGATAGGTATCGGCGCGTGTTAAGGCGTTGCTTAATCGGGCGAGAGGCCGGTAGAGCCGTGTGGTGCTTCCGAGCAGGCGCTGGTAACAATACCATTTCACATAGGGTTTCAGAAAGGAACGCAGATGCCCGAAATGAAAGCGGTACCTTGCCGCCTCTGTGGGGCGACCATGGGTGAAGTACGGCCAGGCTTCCCACAGGTCATCGGCGAGATTGAACAGGTCCTTGGGATCCCGCTCATTTCCGACGACAAAGCGCTGGATCTCACGCCAATGCGTCTCGGGATAGCGGTGTGCTCCGTTCATGAGGAGAGCATTGTCAGGCGCGAGATTCCCGTTCATCTCCTCCCTCCCTCCCTCCCTGCCGGACGAACGCAAAGTTGGCTTCGAAGCGGTCGAACTGCCCTTTCATCTGCGCGAGCAGGTGCCCAGATCCAGGTCGAACAGCGAGTTGGTGCAATTCCAGCTCCCGCTGGCGATGTTCTGCCTGCCAGGCAGGGAGGAACTCTGACCCTGTGACAAGGTGCTCGCACAAGGAGCACGGAGGAGGACTTCCGTACTCAGCTTTGATACAGTGATCATGGCGACACAGACCCACGGCCTGGTCGCGCTGTACCCTCACCGACAGGAGTGCTACCCGTTCGTCTGAGGAAAGTTCGTGGAGGAGCAGCGGGGCATGCCAGGTGGTCAGCGTCTGCCGCCCATACGTATCGAGCGGACCCCGCACCTGTGCGGGATGCTCAAAGAGATCGAACTGGGTGTATATGAGGGTGGTTGCGAGCGTGCTGTGGCCAAGCTGTAAGCGCAGTGTCTCCAGGTTGAGACCTTCGTAGAGCGCACGGGTGGCGAGTGTTCTCCGAAAGAGGGTGCTTCCAAGATGAATGGGAGTTTCGTTCCGCTCGAGGCGATGACGGCGAACAAACTCCTCTAACCGTCGATTACAATTACCGACGGCCATCTCCTCCCAAAAACCGTTATTGTTGCCATTCAGGAAAACGCGTTCGGTCTGCAGTTTCGCTCAGCAACTGCAGTGCGGTCAACATAGCACTGCAGTTGCTGAGCGATGGTCGCCGGGAGAACGGCCAAGTGCTCTTCACCCTTCTTCTGATGACGCCATGCCAGGGCGAAGAGACCAGCACGGATTTCTGCCCAGTCACCTACTTCGAGGAGCAAGACGCTCTGGCGGCGCAGACCGGTGAACGTCATGAGTACAATCATGAGCGCAACTGCCCAGTGCACGATGCACGCAGCGCCGTCAGTGGACTTCTGGCGCGTGCTCAATTTCGTGAGATCTGGCCCGTTCTCGGTAAATCTGATCCCCGCTTTGATATCCGTCAAGCAGGAAACGAGAATCGTATTCACTTCGTCTTCGAAGAGAAAGTCCCCGTGAGAAGCAGTATGTGGTAAGACGAGCATCGTACCCAGCCAATTCACGATGCTCAGCAGTTCCTGGCTATCGAGTGCTGGCTCTGTGGCGGAGCGCTGCAATAAGGCTTCAAAGAGCTGCAGGAGAGCTCTACGCGCCCTCACGCAAGGAACACCTATCCCTTCATAGCAGACCCAGGCGCGTTGCAAGGCTTCCAGCGTTGCCGAACGTACATCTGGTATGCCAGTGCCAAGGACTTTGCCAGCTTGTCTGAAACCCTCGTAGTGCGCATAGATGGTACTCATCGTCAATGCCCCAGAACGCAGATCTTCTCGTAAAAGGGGCCAGGCCAATGCAGCGAGGTCGTCCCGCATGCGTTCGCGTTTCAAGACGGTTCCACCCTGGAAGGATGTTTTCGCCAGCAGATGGGAAAGCCACTGAGCCGCGTTGACGCTCGACGAGCTCAAAGTAGGCGTCGCGGCGTGCTCGATACAGCCAACGAGGGAGCTTCACCCTGGGCGGGAGACCAGATGCAGCATACATGCGTTCTATGGTAAAATCAGCCAGTGGTACGTTCGCCTGGACCATCGTCTTGATCACTTCGAGCAGCTTCTTCCGCGCCGTTGGAAGTGTTGCTTTGCGTGCCTGCCATTCCTCTTTCATACAATGATAGACTTGGTATGGAAGGATACCAGCCCTGGTAGCGATGCTTCGTATGGTAAACTCTTCCTGCGTTTGGGCCTCTCTGTAGACCTCATCCATGAAGGGCCTCAAGTACTGCACACGCCAGGCATGGCGCAAGGAGGTCCACTCATTGAGCGAGAAGACCTCCAGGATGTCGGTGACGTCTGCGCCTGCAAAAAGAGCAAATTCCTCCAGCGTTACTGCTTGATAGGTGGTCGATCGTGCAAAGAACGCCGCAGCGAGCTGTCGAATCGCCTGCTCGGATGGGCTTGTGTGATTGCTCGGTGTCTTCATGGCTGCAGTTTCTCCAGCAACCCAGCCTCAGCGAGGAGTTGTTCTATCATGGTATTGCTTTTCAGGAGTAATTCATCGGCGAATACTTCCGGTCCTGCTGCGTAAGGCTCTCCAGAGCGACTTGAGGCGTGCCTCATATTCGTCACCACCGCAGCAGGCCCACCATGCTTTTGCAGGTCGTAACCGAAAGCATGGCGGAGCATATGCGGGGTAAGCTGCTGATTCCAGGGAGGAAGCAGTGCAGGACGGAGCGAGTTCACGAGCGCCCGCACACTTTGATCACTGAGCTGTTGGCCGTAGTTTTGTACGCTGTGACTTAAAAAGAGGAAGTGCTGGTCTTCTCGAGGAGAGTCAGCTACGATCGGGCGAAAACGCGTGAGATAGATCCAGATGACATCTCTGACCCAGGGGAACAACAAGACCGGCAGGCGCCTTTCTGCCGGTCCCTTATGCCCCTTTGTCGTGAGATGGATGACCGACTTCGCACGATCAATATCCTGCAATGTGATCTGTACGACCTCACTGCGTCGGCTGCCCGTATAGCGCAAGACCATGAGCATGGCGAGATTACGATAAAAGAGCGCACCTCGCTGTGCTTCTGGATGATCTGCATAGGCAGCATCACCATCCGCAATCTGGCTGCCCCAGCGGTCCCAGGCAGCCCGCAGGAGCTGTATAAACTGATCATCTGGTAATCCCATGATTTTTCGTGGCGTCCAGCGAATGCTGTGTGTGCGACGAAAGCCGGATGCGTTGGACCGTGCAGACCTTTTGGTGCTGTAGAGAGGATCAGTGGGATAATGCGGTACCCCTCGGTAACGCAGCCAATCGAAAGAAACGTCGTAGCGCTCCATCACGTCTACTGTCAGCGAATAAAGCAGTGTTAACATCAGGTCAGCTGTTCGTCGCCCTCTTGCCCCGTCCAAGCGGACCAATTTCCCGTCGCTATTGGGAAAAGGATGCCCCATTAATGCGTTTTTGAACCAAATAAACTCCTCATTTGAGATCTGGATGAGAGACCGATGCCTGTGGACACAGAACTCAACATACAAGCGTGCAGCCCGCGCATAGGTATCAAGCGATGCTGGTGTTGAACCTTTTTCCCGCTGTCGTTGGAGCAGAACAAGATTGAAAGGTGTTACAGGTACACCGCCCGCGAGAATCTTGGGAACACTGTCCAGCATGCGAATGCGAACAGGGAATCGAAGCGGTGTGCTGAGTGAGAGATTGAGCCCTACTTCCAGAGAAGTCACCTGCCTTTCTGCTATCTTGCCATGGTTCGTCGCAGGGCATACTCAAATGAACAGCTTGCTCAGAAATCCTTCCATGTTATAGAAAGTATATCGTCTATGTGCTGTGGAAAGATAAAAATAGTACTTTTGTTCTTGGCAAGAGAGAATTTCAATTGTTGTTAGTTAATGGTGTCGATTACTCAGAGGCCGTAGCGCCGCGCCTCGTAGGACGCAGTCGCCACGACGCCTCGCCGATCAGGCGATCCACCCACAATGACGGGCTTGCCGCGGTACTCGGGGTGGTCCCGCTGCTCGATGCTGGCGTAGAAGGCGTCCAGGTCGATATGCAGGATCGCTCGTGTTCTTTCGTGCATGTTCCTTATGGCCTCTCGGCTGTTTCCATCCCGCTTCTCTTCCATTGTACCAGCATCAAGGATAACTTTTCACTGAAAAGCTGTCCTTTTTACGTTTTTGGCGAAATGACTGCTCTTCAGAGACCACTCTCCTGCTCTTGCAGGAGTAGATGAAGCAATAGGAGCGATCGAAAACGCTCCGCTATTTGCTATCATGAGACGATGCTCTCTGGTGGAGTGGCATCCCATTGATTACACTGATTACAGTGATTACGCTGATGATGGTGATTACTCTGATCATGCTAACGATGACAAGAACCGATAGGCATTCTTCCGAGAAGCTTCTCTTAATTATGCTACCCGAGTAAGGAAGCGCTCTAACTCGGCTAAACCTCGACGGTAGAGATCGAGATAAGCATAAAATTCTTCCTGCGACCCATGTAAGGGGCCTGCCATCAAGATGTCTTTTAGCTTGGGTGTCTGCGCGCGGTATCGATCAAGCGCAAGCTTGCATGCACGTAAGTCGGATCGCCGGGTGGGTGTGAGTGGCGTACGCAAATCTTCAACACGATACGCCGTAGAGTCTCTCATGAAAGAATCAATAGACGCTCGCCGTACTAGGCATGGCAAGCAGTAGCCACAGTGCTGGTAAGCTTCTTTTGTTCCTGAAAAGCGCCCCGCGCCAGGATGTGCGCATGACATTGTTTCTGCAATGTTTGCTCGAAGCGTCATCTGATCGGCGCAGCCTCGTAGCATCTCGCCTTTCGTTTGGAATCGATAGGGGAGGACGAGATCAATGTGTATGCCGAGGGCAAGCAGAACTTCACGGAAAAGGCGCATCAGGTGTGGATGCGTCGACCGCGTGCTGAAACTGCCTATACGCGATGGCGTGAGCGGGACATTGAGCGAAATGAACCCATTCTCCGGCACAATGAGTTGTGTAGCCTGGACCGCATCAGCGACGGCGATTCCAAGCGCGAGGAACAATATTGACCGTCCTCGTGTCGTGATCTCTGATACTCCGATAGCAAGCCTGGGTGGAGAGATCCAAAACCGGAGGTAAGGTACAGTATCAGCATCGTACCGTTGTCGGAGCGCTACAATTGCGCTGCGTTGGGCAATGCTTGTTGGCCCTTGTCCAGATCCATGATGCCCAACGAGTACTACCAGCTCCCCATGTGCGAGTTGATCCAGGGCACCGATGAAGGAATCTAGTCCCCCGGAATACAGGCACACGCGTTGAGCTCTCAGAGGGAGAGTAGCCCACAAGCTTTTCTGAGTCGGAACGAGATATCCTTTCACAGTACTTGTTGCAAGTGGACGCAGCAGAATAATCCAGTGGTCACCGGTAAGAAACGAAAGCAAACGCTCAAGTGCTGGTCGCGCCTGCTGCCACTGTGCTGGACAACTCACCGGAAGATGGAGCTCAAAGTCCCTTGTCCAGCGGTCGTAGGCGTAGCGTCGAGGAATGCTGGCGTCAGCCGCGTAGGCGGAGATAGCGGCTACAAGCAGATCCTCAGCGGATTCGCTCAGTATTAGGCCATATTGCTCGAACACGCTCCCCACTGAGCTTTGTACTGCTTGTTCATGGCCCGGTATCCCGAATGGAACCTCGAGTATCTGATCCGCAAGCCCGATTGTCGGGCGAAATGTATCGCCGGGACCGCGCAGACAGAGTACATGCCACGTCATTCCGTGCCTCCCAACATCTCATATCCTGTTTCGTAGATGCGTTCGACTACCCGGTAACCTTCAGGGCCGTCCCAATCAAGGGCCAGTACATCGATTTCACGCAAGTCGAGGCGTACTACGCCAGCAATGAAATCTTTGATCTCGAGCATGAGAGCATTGGCATCCTCCTCGTTGAGCGCACCCCGTTCGATGCGGTTAACTAACTCCTCCTGTAACCGCACATTGACGTAGTTGGTGATGGATAAAGCGACAATTGCTTGCATCCCGTCAGCATCCATTGCATCTAGGGCATCTATCCCGCCGTCTGCCACATCATACCGGTCGAAGATCGCGGTACAGGTCTCAATCATCGCGGCGCGGGCAATCGCCTCCTCGCGGAGTTCGCCATTCGGGGCAATCATGTCAATAAATGCGGCCAGCACATACTGCGCATCCCGCCCAAGGAAGGGCTCCAGGCCGGCATTTCTGGCCGCCTCCTGGAAGCTGTTTCGCACTCCGTCGGCTAAGAATCCACCAAGCCGAGCGGATGAGGCACGGCCAGCAAGTGCGCTACTTGCAGTTGCACGAGCGCCACCACTGGCCTGCACATATGAACGACCGAGCGAGGCTAGGACTGCAGTGCCTAAGCCAATTGCTACCCCGCTCGCCAAGCGGCTCAGTGCCGCTTTAGGTACCTTCCAGGAGATTTGCGGCAGCGGAATATCCATCCCCAACGGTTCCGGTTCTGCCGTCGTCGATCCCTCGCCACCGAGAGGCACTGGTGCCACCGGGTCCTCTGCCCATGGTGGGAGGAGCGACGTCGTCCCCGTAGGGCCCGAATAGGAGCTGGATGTACCCACATGATGTTTCCTTCATACACACCCGCACAGTTGACAACTGAGCTGGAAATAACTGTACCTACTCTTACTACGACGAGCGCCTCAAAATTGCTCGCGATGCAGTTGCAAGCTTTGCACTCGTCCCCTGCCCCCATCGCTGTACAAGACTTCTCCCAACAGCCTCCAGGGACGTGCCACGTGTCACTCCAAGGAGGTTCGGGGCCGCCGAAGGAGGAAGTTTTGTCTCGGGAAGTGATCCCAGGAGTGTCACCAGTTGCGGGAGAAGATCCGTTCGACGTTCGATCAGCTTGAATAACACTTCGAAAGGCGTGCTCGCATCCAGCACTTCTGCTTGCCGTACTCGCGATGCGAGGCTTTCAAAGAGAGCAGTTGCATCGGCTGGACTGAGCCCTTCGGAATGGCGAAGTCCTAGGGCCTGCGTTGGGGACCTGGAGTCGAGCAATTTGCGGAGTACTTCTACAGCGGCTGGGCTGAGACGCGTCTGTGCATTCTCAAGGACGCCAACCTTATCGTGGGCGACAGAGAAATATGGACGCAAGTCTACTCCAGTCAAAGAGGGCTCGGAGCGGAGCCAGTCCTGCATCCATCCATCCGCTAGCCAAACGATCGCGGCTGGGGGCAACGCTTTCCCACCGTTGAAGGTGTCCTCGGCTCGTTGTGCGGGCGCATTCTTGGCGGCGGCTTTCGCCGCACTGTTCGTTGCGCGGCCTGTCCCATCTGGCGATATTTCAGTGTGCGGGGAAAGAATTCCCGAGCCCGTCTCCCTCGACTGCGGTAATACCTGTTCGTCCAGCTCTGCAGGATACGGTACCTGGAGATGCTTCTCCAGTAGCGGGAGTTCCTCTGGCTTCCCATCTTGTTGGGACTGAAGCTGCGCGAGTTGTCGGAAGAACTCCGGCTTGAGATATTCCAGCAGCATCAGCTTTGCGAGCACTCTGCGCTTGACCGGCAGGCTGCGATCCTCACTGATCACCATGCGCAGCATGAGTGTATTGAGAAAGCGTTTGGTACGGCGCGGATTGCCACCGAGCCCCGGTGCGAGAATTGGGGCGATCTGGGCAACTAGATCGAGGTCACTCTCAAAAGACACGGGGATTGTGCCGCCCTCGAAGAGGGTTCTAGCACGTTCTAAGGAGAAGAGAGGCATAGACGCCGCCTGTGCGAGGTCCCCAGTCAGAAACTTTTGGAGTCGGCCTGCGGCTGGTGTGAATTCTGGGCGGGAAAGATCCCGGTCAGCAAAGAGCAGATTCAAATACGACTCCAGTTCAGCTGCGTTGAGGGCAGGGAGGCGGATGGGTATCTGAATCAACTTCTCCAGGTAGTCACGACCGACTTCTGCCTCTGGTCCTGGCAGTTCTGGGAAATGCTGGCGTACTGCGTACTGAACGAGGCGCTCGTCAGCCCCGATGACGAAAGCAGTTCCCGGCACAAACAGAAACAGCTTGATGGCTTCTAGCGTCTCGATAATGTTTTCGGGCAAACACCGATCGAGGTCGTCAATGAAGACGACGAGCCGCTTTATATCTGCCTTCTCAAGCAGGAGGGCAAAGTCCTTGCGAAAGTCGCGGATGTTGCGCCTGATATTCTCTGGGCCGTCAGGCACTTCGTCCAAGAGCTGCTTCATGCTCGCGATGTCCAGGTCTTTTGCCTGATGTGTGATAACGCCTGGTAGGGCCTGGAGAGCTTGATGAATATCTTGTCCCATGTAGGCAATCGAAGGATGGTGCATGCCCATCAGCGCCGGAATCCCGTATCGGCCAGCCATGCTCGCCACCTGTAGCCAGTTGACCCGTTTAACCAACTTGTCGAGCAAACCCTGGCACTTTTCAAAGAGGGTCCGGTCTGCGTAAATACGATCCTGAAGATCATCAAGTATAGTGCCCATGAGCGCGGTCTTCGCATCTTCGTAACCCTCGAAGAGCCAACCGTTGAACGAGATGCACAGGGTATCCGGGTCGTCTTTAAGAGCAGCATGTATAATTTTAAGTAGCGTAGACTTGCCACTTCCCCAGTCACCATACACCCCAATCGTCGTCGGAAGTAGATGGGGCATCTGTACCAATCGAGTGACAGCCTTCGCAAGGTAAGTAAATTGCAGGAGGTCGGTCTCGGCCTCGTTATCTGACCACATAGAAGCTCCGAATACAGAAATTGACTTGATGACTCCAGTGAATATCTCTTCCATATCCAGCAATCGGCCTATATTTGTAGAACAAATAGGATAGAAGTAAACACTTTTGTCTACTGATTCCTCATAACGAACAATTGATCAATATATCACTTTGTACCAAGACGACTAGCCTTTGTTTCTGACGGTCAAGGAAAGCTTTTGTAAGAAGTTGGTTCTGCCATAATTTTTGCCGATATACTGTTAATTGAGAAAACCCACTCATTTTCAAGTAGAAGAGCGCAGTACAGAGTAGGGGGTCCCCAGAATCAAGACAGTGAGAGACCTGCTGACAAGACGGACAGGCCGCCGTTGGGCTGATGGCACGAACCGTATTGGTCAGAGTGGTCTCGCCACAATAGACCTGCTGTATTTCAAAACCACGGAACGAGAAAGGAGGCGTAAGCAAGTATATGAAGCCCCTGCGCTATAGTACTTTCTTATTGACCGGCTTCCCCCAACCCGCTATAATCAACCTGGCGAGGTTCCCATTGTGCTGTTAGTAGGAGTGCGAATTGGACGTTATCACAGAGAGCTATTCACTGCCCCACGATTACTCGAGACGCATCAAGCAACTGCGCCAGCGGCTGGGGCTTTCCCAGCAGCAATTCGCCGATCTCATTGACGTCTCCGCTCCCCTCGTGCAGCAGTGGGAGCGCGGGCAGGTACAACCTGCCATACGCTACTGGCAGCAGATCGTCCTCGCCGAAACTGAGGGCATGCAGGCCTTTCACCCGTGGTCCGGTGGCGCGCGGCATCTGCGCGAAGCCGACGCGGTGTATGCCGTGGAGGCTGAAACGCCCCGCTTTCTCGATTTCTCCGCCGACCCGGAGATCGTGCGCACGGTAGTGGAGGGCGAGCGTCTCACCTACGGTCACCTCTTTAATCCCGCCTTTGCCGCCGAGATTTCCTTGATCGATCCCTTGCCCCACCAGCGCATCGCCGTCTACGACCACATGTTGCAGCAGACGCGGCTGCGCTTCCTATTGGCCGATGATGCCGGGGCGGGCAAAACCATCATGACCGGGCTGTACATCCGCGAAATGCTCACGCGCCGGCTCATCACGCGCGTGCTGATTGTGCCGCCCGCTGGGCTGGTAGGCAACTGGGAACACGAACTGCGCACGCTCTTCAATCTCCCTTTCCGCATCGTCGCCGGCGCTGATGCCCGCGCTGGCAATCCGTTCATCGGTCCCAGGAGCGACCTGCTCATCGCTAGCGTCGATACCCTGGCGGGTGTCCGCATGTTCTCTCGTCTCCAGGAAGCCGCGGTAGCGCCTTATGATCTGGTGGTTTTCGACGAGGCGCACAAACTGGCGGCCAACCGCGAAGCCGACCTGCGTATACGCCGTACTGACCGCTACAGACTGGCAGAGGCGCTTGTCGGAATACAGGACGAAGAAGAGCGCTGGTCGCTGACATGGAGCTGTCACCACCTTTTATTGCTCACGGCCACGCCACACATGGGCAAGGATTTTCCCTATTATTGCCTGTGGAAGTTGCTGGAACCAGACGTACTAACCACCATCGACGCCTTCAATGCTTACCCGGCAGATGCGCGTCGTCGTCACTTTATCCGGCGTACCAAAGAGGAACTGGTCTATTTCGATGGGCGTCCCATTTATCCTACACGCATCTCGAATACGCTCAGCTATGATCTCACGACGGGTGACGTGGGCGAGCAGGCGCTTTACGATGCCAGCACGCGCTATATCCAGATCTCATATAATCGCGCTCGCCTGCTCAACCGCTCCGCGGCTCGCCTTGCCATGAGCGTCTTCCAACGGCGTCTGGCTAGCTCCACCTACGCCTTGCTGCGTTCTTTTGAACGACGCGCCGAAAAACTGGCAAAAATGATCGAAGATATGCGCGCCGGTCGGCTTAGCCAGGCGCAGTTTACAGCAACACAACAGCAACTGGATAAGCTGGAAGACGCCCTTGACGAGAAGACCGCCGACGAAGAAGAGATCGTTGATGACCAGGAAGAGAACGAACGCAGTGAAGAGCAACTTATGGAAAGCGTGCTGGCGATCTCGCTTACTGAATTACAAGAAGAACTACAGCAGGTAGAGATGTTGCTCGACCTGGCGCGCCGGGTCTACGATGCTGGCGAAGAATCCAAGTTCGAGAAACTGCGCGCCATCCTGCGCGATCCTGATTACCAGCATGAGAAGCTTATCATCTTCACCGAACACCGCGACACGTTGGATTTCCTGGTGCGTCGCCTGGAAGGCATGGGGTTCACAGAACAGATTGCGCAGATTCACGGCGGCATGGACTACCAGCAGCGCGAAGAGCAGGTTGCGGCCTTCCGGCGACCAGTGGCGGAGGGCGGCGCAACCTACCTGGTGGCAACCGACGCGGCTGGTGAGGGCATCAATCTCCAGGTCTGCTGGTTGATGGTCAACTACGATATCCCCTGGAATCCTGCCCGACTGGAACAGCGCATGGGGCGCATCCACCGCTACGGGCAGAAACACGATCCTGTGCATATCCTCAACCTTGTGGCTGGGAAGACGCGCGAGGGCCGCGTTATGCAGACCTTGCTGGAGAAAATGGAGCGCATTCGCAAGGAACTTGGCTCCGGTAAAGTCTTTGACGTGATCGGGCAACTCTTCGATGGCATCTCTTTGCGTGAGTATATGGAGCAGGTGGCAACCGCGACTGATGACCATGAAGTGCAGCGCCGCATTGCAGGGAAGCTAACCCAGGAGCAGGTGCGCGCCCTACAAGCACGCGAGCTTGCGCTCTATGGCGAGGGAGGAGCGGTGCGCAGCGAGTTACCGCGCCTGAAAGCCAGCATGGAACTGGAAACCTACCGCAAGCTGCTGCCCGGCTACGTGCGCCACTTTGTGGAGAAGGCCGCTCCACTCGTCGATATCTCCATCGAGGACGATCTTGAGGGTGTCTTTACACTGCACCCGCTCAAACCAGGAGCAATGGACTGGCTCTTGCCTATTCTGGAAACCTATCCGCCCTCACTGCACGATCGTTATAGCGTGCATGTGCCACGCAACGGTGAACGGGCCATTTTCCTGCACCCTGGAGAGCCCATTTTTGATCGTTTCCGGGCCTTTGTGTGTGAACATTTTACGCATCAGGCGAGACAGGGAGCCGTTTTCGTTGACCCGACAGCAGAGCGTCCCTACTTCTATCACCTGGCGCAGGTCGTCATAACCCGGCAGGCCGATCCTACGCTTCACGCTTTGAATCGCCCGGAGATCATTGAGTATCGATTGGTTGGACTGCGACAGGAAGAAGGCCGTGAAGTAGAGGAATGCCCGGTCGAGTTCCTGCTCTTGCTGCGAGGCAGTCCCAATCTCCCCGATTCAGCCCAACCTTTTGCTGCAACTATCGAAACCTCAAGCGAGCTGGCACTTGCTTTCGCGCTTTCACAGGTTGCAGAAGCCATGGCGGAACACCACCGCCATGCTCTACGCCTAAGCCTGCCGGAACGCGAAGCCTTCATCGAAAACGGCTTCACTTACCAGGCAGCGGAACTCGCCCAGGCACGCACTCGTCAGACCGAAAAAACCCGGACAGGGGACTCAAGAGCAAAGGGCGAACTCACCAGAATCAAGGCTCGCCAAAAGGGGCTGCTGGCGAGCAAAAATGAGGCCTTGACCGTGCTGAGGCGCGAGCCGGAACTGATCGTCCCTGGCGACATCGCCTTCCTGGCGCACGCGCTAGTTGTCCCATCCAGCGATCCCGAAGACAGGCAGCGCTACGATGCCAATGTGGAAGCCATCGCGATGCAGTGGGCACGCGCTTATGAAGAAACGTTAGGCGCAATCGTTTACGATGTTTCAACGTCGGAACGAGCACTATTAGCAGGACTTGAAGCCTGGCCAGGCTTTGATCTACATTCCCATCGGCCTTCAGGCGAACATCTTGCCATCGAGGTCAAGGGGCGTGCCAGTATCGGCGATGTGGAGCTGACCGAGAACGAATACATCAAGGCCTGCAACCTGCGCGATCGCTACTGGCTCTACGTCGTCTACGAGTGCGCCAAGTCAGCTCCCCGCCTGTTGCGTGTGCAGGACCCTTTTGGTAAGCTGATCGTGCGGGCGAAGGGAAGTGTGATTGTGGGTGAGGGACAGATTTTTGCGGCGGCGGAAGGAGAATAGGAAGGGTATGGAAAGCATGATATTACCGCATGAAAGTTCAGGTGGCTTTTGATGGATAGCGGATATAGCAGTATTACCGATGTAGCAGCAAAGCTTAAAATAATCCCGAATGTCTCCATACGGATGGTTTTACTGGACAAAGAGGGACAATGGCTTCTTCATACCTTTCTTGTTGATATTCTACCGGATGAACTTCAAGGAAGCGCTTCTTCCTACCACTACAACTACGATGTAATTGCCTTTGTTGCTAGAACATTACCAGGAGCAGACGTGAGTGAGTGGCTACTTAATAAGGGAGGAGAGATTGACGATTATCGCTTCCAATATGTTTTGCAGCAGAATGTAACTGACAAAAATGTCCACTGGACTCGACTGCAAAGTAACGCAAGTACCCGCTTCGCCGCAATAGCCTATCCTTGTACTCTCTACACTTTACCAGCTCCCTCGAATGCATGGGATTTACCTACGCAAATTCTCGTGAATGATCATTGCCCTTTCTTCCCCAATGGCCCATCGGCTCTATCTCAACTCATCTATGAAGTTACCGATCCTTATCGAGGGACAGATACACATGAAGCAATATCCATCCGTTTCATTCACACGGAAGCGCGCATAAAGCACATTGAGATATCTCCGACCATGCTTTCTTTTGAGGTAGTAGGAACAAATCTGCGGAATACACAACTACAAATAAGTGGCTCACCTGAATTACAAGTCTACGAACCTATATCGAAGACAAAACGGGTGGACTATCCCCTTCCGAATGGGATGCCTCCCACTGTCTGGATCGTTCTCTCGCGTGCTACTGAGTGGCTCGATTATGCCTATCTCCATCAGCGTAGTTCACCATTCACCGAAAAACAGGACAATGTAACATTTAGCCCACCAGATATCAGTACACAGATTCAAGAGCTTATTGCTCAAGGAGAAGGACCAACTATTGAGTTCAAGAAACATATCTCGGATGATGGAGGTACAGCAATAAAAACTGTGGCGGCTTTTGCGAACGATGAAGGTGGTGTCATCCTGCTTGGTATTGACGATAAGAGTGGTGATATTGTTGGGATTACAGAAAGTGTGAACCGAACGAAAGATTCTGTTACAGATTTAGTACGTCGCAAGGTAGTCCCAGAGCCTGAAATACATTTCGAGAGCTATGATTTTAATGGCAAACCAGTAGTAGCGGTTTACGTGAAGAAAGGCAATTCTCCTCCTTACGGCGTAAATCCTGAGAAACCAGAATTTTATGTGCGTCGAGGTGCTACAACTTTTCCTGCTAAACAGGAAGAGATTGTAGCACTCGCTCAAAATAGCATCAAGAATAGCGGTATCAGTTATGAATGAAGAACGTCGTCTCATCGAAGTCGCCTTTCCCTTAAAGCAAACCTCGCTGGACTCCGTCCACGAGAAAAATGTGCGCCATGGACATATCTCAACACTGCATATCTGGCCGGCGCGTCGCCCCCTGGCCGCCAGTCGTGCTGCGCTCATTGCTACCTTACTACCCGATCCAGGCAACGCCGAAGAGCGCAAGCAAATATGGGAGCGTCTTGGCGGACGCCTCGTCACGCGCGTCAAGTCGAAGAAACTCCCCGATGGCAGGATTGAGGAACAGACCAGCGAAGAGACCGAAGGCGGTATCCTGCACTGGGGACGCGAAAGCAATGCAGACCTTGATTGGTTCCGCGAGAAAATCCGCGATGCCTATGGTGGGCGCGCCCCAAAAGTGCTTGATCCCTTTGCTGGAGGCGGCGCAATCCCCCTGGAGGCCATGCGCCTGGGCTGTGATGTCACCGCCGTCGATATCAACCCCGTCGCCTGGTTCATCCTCAAATGCACACTGGAATACCCGCAGCGATTCGCCAACCAGACGCGCCCCTTACCCAGCTTCGCGCTTGAGTCACGTGAGTTCATGGAAGGCTATTTCAAAGCGAAGGGACTCAAGGATGCCGCCTTGCGCGTGCAGCTTGCCTCGCTCGGCCTGGCATCACAAGCACAGGCGACATCACAGCCACAACTAACCGGCGTCCAGGTCGAAGTGGCCTCTGTCGAGGCCGACCTGGCCTGGCATGTGCGGGCCTGGGGCTGGTGGGTGCTCCAACAAGCCAGAGCCGACCTGGAACGCTTCTATCCGACCGTCGATGGCAAACCCACCGTCGCCTACCTCTGGGCGCGCACGGTCACCTGCAAGAACTGCCGCGCCACCGTCCCACTGCTCAAAACGCGCTGGCTGTGCAAAACGGATAAAAAACGTGTTGTTCTAACGATGGAACCGAATGTGGACAAAACGGAGGTGGTCTTTGGGATAAAGGAAGATGTACCGTTGCCTAAAGGCACAACAGCGCAACGCAGAGAAGTTGATAAGCAGACTGGCGGCGGTACTATGTCAGGCTCTGGTGTTACATGTCCCTGCTGTGGCACTATTATGACAAGTGAAAACCTTCGGTTAGAGAGTCAAGCTGGTCGACTTGGTAAGATCATGACGACAGTAGTTATGGATGGTCCGCATGGTAAAGAATATCGCCTACCTACTGAAGAGGAGATACAGCTTACTCTCGAAGCAGAAAGAGAACTTCCAAGCATTTTTGCCAATATTCCCTTTGGATTACCGGAGGAGCCAATTCCTCAAGGTGCAAGTCGCTCTGGTGGAGGCTCTTCATTCACTGTTTTTCTCTATGGACTAAGGCGGTGGAGCGACCTTTTTACTTCCCGCCAACTTTTGGCTTTGGGAACTTTCATCAAGTACACACGAGCCGCAAAAGATACTATGTTACAGCAGGGCTATTCATCGAAGTGGATAGAGGCGATAAGTGCATATTTAGCAATTGTTATTGATCGTCTGGCAGATCGAGGAAGTACCCTCTGCACTTGGACTGTTGGGTGGGACAAAATCAGAAATACATTCACTCGCTATGCTTTATCAATGACCTGGGATTTTGCCGAGAGTGTTTTATCAGCGGATAGCTCTGGGGGTTATCCTGGGGCAATTGAATGGGTCGCTATGTACGTTGAACATGGACTCTTATCCTCAAGTTCCTCACCATCGCCGGAAGTTTTACAATCTTCCGCTGTTAGTCCGTCTGAGTATTTGTTCGATGCTATTGTAACTGATCCTCCTTACTACGATGCTATTTCCTATGCTGATTTGATGGACTTTTTCTATGTATGGCTTAGAAGGACGCTCTACGGCCTTTCACCAGAGATTGATGCGGCTTTCAAACAGCCTCTCTCTCCAAAGTGGGATCATGAGCACAATGACGGCGAACTGATTGACGAAGCCAGTCGATTTGGCGGAGATAGGAATAAATCTAAAGCTAACTACGAAGATGGAATGTACCGCGTTTTCCAAGCATGCTATAAGGAATTGACACCTGAAGGGAGACTTGTCGTAGTCTTTGCTCATAAGAAGCCCGATGCTTGGGAAACGTTGGTTTCAGGTATTATCAGATCTGGATTTGTAGTAGATGGGAGCTGGCCTATTCAGACAGAGATGGCGAATCGTACCCGCGCACTCTCGTCGGCTGCGCTATCCTCATCCATCTGGATGGTTTGCAAGAAACGCCCGGAAACGGCTCGTCCAGGCTGGGATAGCCGCGTGCTGGAAGAGATGCAAGAAAAGATTATTCTGAGACTACGAGACTTTTGGGACGCAGGTATTCGCGGGCCTGACTTCGTGTGGGCCGCAACAGGGCCTGCATTGGAAGCATACAGCAAGCACCCAGTGGTCAAAAAGTCGGATGAGCCTGGACAGATCATGAGCATTTCGGAGTTCCTACGCCATGTGCGGCGCATGGTGGCGGACTTCGTGGTCGGGCGCGTGCTTTCTCACGACGGCGGCGCAGAGGCGGTGAGCGGGCTGGACGATGTGACTACCTATTACCTGCTCCATCGCTACGATTTTGGCATGGAGAGCGCTCCCATCGGGCCATGCATCCTCTACGCCGTCTCCTGCAACCTCAAAGATGCCGATCTCATCAGCCGCTATGACCTGCTGGCTCGCACCGGTGGCCAGACCCCAGTTGAGGAGGATGACGGAGAGGCAGGTATAGAAGATAGCGAAACGGAGCCGACGGAGGGGACGAGTAGTACAGTGCGCTTGAAGCCTTGGAACCAGCGCAAAAGTGCTAGCCTGGGCTACAATGCTCCTGGCACACCACCACCACCGCTTATCGACCAGGTTCACCGCCTTATGCACCTGTGGCGTGCAGGCGATGTCACGAGGGTCGATGAGTACCTGGATGTGCGCGGCCTGGGACATAACCACCTCTTTCAACAGTTGCTCCAGGCATTGATCGAGTTGTCTCCGGCAGGCAGCGAAGAGCGCGCGCTTATCGAGAGCATCAGTAATCATGTGGCGTCGCGTGGCAGTTTGCCCATGTATCCACTTGGCCTTATGGAATAATGTGTTGTAATGAATGGATAGAAAGCAGGTAGCGTGATGGCGAGCAAATTGGCATGGAAACCCTGGCATGAAGTGGTACAGCTTCGCACCGAACTCAAGACCGGCGAATTATCGCTTTCGATCTTCGCGGCAGATCTTTACGACGTAGTGATGGGCAAAGCGCGCCCCATCTACCAGGACCCGTATGACTTCTTCTCGTTCACCTATCCCACCTTCAACCTGCGCGAACTGGCGAAAGATGTGGCGCTGCGCTTGGCAGGCAAGAACGACAAAGCGGTGCGCCAGTTGGAACTGACCTACGGTGGTGGCAAGACTCATACGCTCATCACCCTCTATCACCTTGCTCACCATCCAGGGCAGTTGCCCGACCTGCCAACGGTGCAGGAATTTCGCAACTACATCGGTATGAACTCGCCGCAGGCGCGCATTGCCGTGTTGGCTTTCGATAAACTGGATGCCGAGAAAGGCATGGAGATCGTCGGCCCAACCGGAGAGAAGCGCTGGTTGCGGCACCCATGGAGCGTGCTGGCCTTTCAACTAGCTGGAAGCGATGGCCTGCGCCTGCTGCACGCGGATGGGCAGGATGCGGAGCGTGAAAGCGCCCCGGCGGAGAACCTGCTGGTTGAACTGCTCTCGATGCCAGCGCGGCAGGAATTTGCAACGCTGGTGCTCATCGACGAAGTCCTCATGTATGTGCGTGAAAAGGTGGGACTTGACCCCGCCTGGCGTGGTCGCCTGCTCGATTTCTTCCAGTATCTCACCCAGGCAGCCACGAAGGTCAATACCTGCGCCATTGTGGCCTCGCTACTGGCCACTGACCCGCTGAAAAGCGACACGCTTGGTAGGGAATTGACACAGGAGCTCTATGCCATTTTCCGCCGCGAACGCGAGCAGGGCGTGCAGCCGGTGCTCAAAGAGGATGTGGCGGAGGTCCTGCGCCGTCGTTTCTTCACGCCGGACTCGATCCGCGACCGCAGTACGTTCCGCTCGCAGGCCGTCGCCTCCTTAAAAGGCATAGCCGCACTTGACGAGCAGACCGGCAAGGATATGAAAGCGGCAGAAGAGCGCTTTGTGCAGAGCTATCCTTTCCATCCGGATCTGACCGAGCTGTTTTATTCCAAGTGGACGAATATGGAGAGCTTCCAGCGCACGCGTGGCATCCTGCGCACCTTTGCCCTGGCCCTGCGCGACGCCTCACGATGGGATGACTGCCCGTTGGTCTCCACCAACGTCTTCATCGGTGAGCCTGGGAAGAGCGCCCTCTCCGAGTCGGCGCGCGAATTGAC
>WNFG01013293.1_pt1 | contig 20649 bp, 22 predicted proteins | sample 5400431 | NCBI WGS metagenome assembly WNFG01 (sample SAMN13153346, study PRJNA577476) | soil metagenome | isolation source: 120 cm saprolite under Douglas fir tree site 2 hole 3 replicate 2 | place: USA:California | collected 2015-04-18 | reverse complement strand
CCTCCGGACCGCCCCGATCGTCAATATCCTCCCGATCGTCCGGATCGTCAAGACAGTCAAGACCGCCAGGAGAGCCGTGAGAACGGGGTCAGCGCGGGGGGCAAGTGGACGGAATATCGCGCAGAAGACCCGATGACGGCGGCGAAGCGAGGGCGCTTTGAGCTGCCGGCCAACGAGGTGAATACCGAAGACAGGGTGGACCAGGCGCGAATCGTTCTTTATTGCACCGACGGCAAGATGAACCTGGCCGATTTTCGTCCCAACGTAAGGTTGGGCAGGCCGGACTGGCCGGGGTTTTGGGGACAACCCCAGATGCACGTGCTCGTCCGAGTGGACGACGCGCACAGCAATCACAACTGGAATTGGGTGAACGGACACTTTCTCTCGATGGACAAAGGCACGACGCGAGAGCTGCTCGGGGCGCGATTATTTCGGGTGGAGTTTCGCACTCCTGATGGTCCAAAGATCGCCGAGTTCTCGCCGGCTGGGCTGGATCTGAGCCTGGTCAAGAACGCTTGTGGGCTGACACCGAAGAAACCGTAACCGGATTTGCTCCAGACCCTCATCATGCGCTAGCTGCGCGGATACGCATGTCTTTGTCTTTGCCTTTGCCTTTGCGCAGCGGTTGAGGGCCTATGCAGCACGTTGTATTGAGCTCCACGAACCGCTATGATGCCTCGCAATGCGGCAGCGCCATCCTGCTGAAGCGCAAATTACGAGGAGGCTGTCATGGATTCTAGCCAGGTTCCGCTTTACATCTTTTACGCCGTGCTCGGCCTGTTTGTGCTGGGCACGATTCTGAGCGGTTTTTTCCAAGTTATGACCGCGGAAGCCGTCGTGATTCAACGCATGGGCAAGTTCCAACGCGTTGCCACAGCCGGCATGAACTTCAAGCTGCCCTGGTTGGACCAGATTGCTTTTACAAACTGGCGAACCCAAAGCAGCAGATTTCCTCGTACGTGTTCAACATGATCCTGGGACACGTGCCGAAGATGAATCTGGACGACGCGTTTCTGCAGCAATCCGACATTGCAATCGCCATCAAGCAAGGACTCGATGACGTGATGCAGACATACGGCTACGCCATTGATCAGGCGCTGGTGACCGACATCCAGCCGGACGAGAAAGTGAAGGCGGCGATGAATGAGATCAACGCGGCGCAGCGGGAGCAGGTGGCGGCCAGCGCACGGGGTGAGGCGGAAAAGATCCTCAAGGTAAAACAAGCCGAGGCAGAAGCGGAGAGCAAAGCGTTGCAGGGCCAGGGTATCGCGAACCAGCGGAAAGCGATTATTGAAGGATTGAAGCAGTCGATCGAGGCCTTCTCGGCCGCGGTCGAGGGAACCACGGCAAAAGACGTGATGATGCTAGTGCTAGTCACGCAGTATCTGGATACCATCAAAGAAATCGGAGCCCAGGACAAGTCCAATACGCTGTTCATGTCGCACTCGCCATCAGCCATAGGTGATCTGTTTCGCCAGATGCAGGACGCGGTACTGATTGGGCAGAAGGCAGCCGCGGTGGGTTAGAACGGTGGCGGCTTGCCTGCGGGCGCCAATCGCGAGAAATGGGCCAGGCGATCACCGCCCGGTCTCCTTTGTGTGACATTGTTTTCCCTGTACCCAGCCAGGGAAGCGGGTCTTGGCGTTTTCTGGCCAGGGTCATGAAACTCCAACATCCATCGTTGCAGCAGGTTGCCTTCGTCCTGACGCTCCTCTTCACTTTGGTACCCAACCTGCTTCTTATCCTGGTGGAGGGCCGTCTCGCCCATGTTTTCGAAAGCCGTAAAGTTCTTCGCACTGTCTTTCCCCCTCGCCTTGCTGGTGTCAGCTTCTGCATTCGCCAATACCTGCAACAATTTCGCCAGCTACGTCTGCGCCAATGGAAGTGGCAAAGGTTTGCCCAACACCGTCAATATCATTGGCAACGGGCCGACGGGTTCCTCGGTTGGAACTACAGTCGGTCTAATCACTGGGAACAGCTTTGGCGTCATCATGAATAGCGGATCTGCCAGCGACATCATCATCATCGCCGCGTTCACTGGCTCGGTTGGTGGGACCCTGAACGGAAGCCCATTCACCAGTTTGAGCAGCTTTCCGGAAGGCGGAGCACTGGGCGCGATTAGCACCACGCTGCAAGCGCTCGGGCTGGGGACCGCTCCAACTTCTTTTGGATACGTTGACCTGCACAGCGCACTCGGCTCAGGTCAGACGCTGACGGTTAATGTCAGCGGCCTGCCCGCCGGCACTATTGTTTACGGACTGGCGCTTAACCAAGTGACCACCTGCACCCACGGAAACAATAGGGTCTGCACCACGGCAACGTTGATCACGAACATCACGCCGAACTCGGAAGGCGGGATTACGGGACGCCCCCCTGTGGTGACTCCTGAACCGGGCACACTCGGTCTTCTGGGCACGGGCCTGATCGCTTTGGCTGGGTTGGTACGCCGGCGTTTCGCGAGCTAGTTACAACTCCAAGTCGTTTTTCCTCTCACAGCCCCGGACAGTTTTCTTGTCTGGGGCCTTTTTTTTACCCGAGAAAAACCTTGAACCGCAAAGGGGCGCAAAAGACGCCAAAAATCGGCGTTCTCTCAAGCCCATGCCGCGCCTGTTAGTCTGTTTAGTAAATTTCTCATCCATGAGCAAAGTCATTCTGATTAATTTTTCGGGCGGTGACCGGCCGGGGCAGACCAGTTCTCTGGCTGAGATCCTGGCGAATTATCGCGTCCGCATACTCGACATTGGACAAGCGGTAGTCCACGAAACCCTCGCGCTCGCGGTCCTGGTAGAAGTGCCAGCAGGAGTGGATTTCACTCCTTTAAAGAAGGACCTGATCGTTAGAGCCCACGAACTGGACTTGAAGATCAAGTTCACTCCTGTAACCGAGGAGGCGTTCAACCACTGGGTGCGGTCGCAGGGGAAATTTCGCTTTGTGATCAGCGTGCTGGGAAGAGAGATTACGGCGCAGCAATTGGCGAGAATCAGCGCTGGAATTTCACGTCACGGATTCAACATCGACCGGATTGAGCGGCTTTCCGGACGGCTGTCGCTTAGCGGCCGGGTGGAAAACGCGAATGCCTGCATTGAGCTTGAAATCAGCGGTGAAAGCGATTCTGCCGCCGGGCTGCGAGCGGAACTCATGGAATTGACGCACCAATTCGAACTGGATGTTGCATTCCAGCGTGAAAGCATCTACCGGCGCAACCGGCGTTTGTTTGTCTTCGATATGGATTCCACTCTGATTCAAGGAGAAGCGATTGACGCGGAGTTTCGAAACTGTGCTGCACTCGGTGCCGCTTGCGGATGGCGCGGAACGGCTGGTTTCAACTCTGAAAATGCTGGGCTATAAGACTGCGATTCTTTCCGGAGGATTTACGTTCTTCGGCGAGCACCTACAAGCGCGACTGGGAATTGACTACGTCTTTGCCAACGAACTGGAAATGGAAAACGGCGCGGTTACCGGAAAGGTCGTAGGCAGAATAGTGGATGGCAAAAAGAAGGCAGAGCTTCTGGAGGCCATCGCTTTGAAGGAAAATATTTCTTTGGACCAGGTGGTCGCGGTTGGCGATGGCGCGAACGACCTTCCCATGCTCAACCTCGCAGGCATGGGCATTGCCTTCCATGCCAAGCCATTAGTCCGCGACAGTGCCAACCATGCGGTTTCGCATCTGGGACTCGACAGTCTGCTGTATCTGATCGGAGTGCGTGACCGGGATCTTGATAGGGCAGGGTTCGGATCCAGCGCAGGCTGATCGCCGCGAGCAGTCTCTTCTCAATTTAAGTCGGAAGGCAATTCAGACGAAAACCACAGAACGCGCGAAGTAACACCGATAAATCCCTGTGTTCCTCCGTGTCCTCTGCGGTTTCCGGGGTTTAGGCGGCTTCGTCGCGGATGGCGGCTACAACTTTGTCTCTGACTTCCGCTGGAATCTCGCTCATTTTATGGGCGGTACGCGCGTGCTCGGTGACTTGTCTGAGAACTTCCTCTTCATTGTCGCCGCGGGCGACAAAATCGCAGTCCGCGCCGACGTCTCTACAACTCACGGTTTTTGCCATGGAACCTCCTTCTGGCGGGCAAGTCTAGCACAGGAAAGGCGAGGGAGGGATGAATTAATGGAGGTGCGGTTGAGTTGTACAATCGGCCGCCAGGTATGTGCTATTTCGGCGCCACAGGTTGTTGCTGGGGCTCCGACTTCCGTGTCGAGTGTTGCGCCCAAAGACTGTTCACGACCACGAGCACTGCCAGGACTGCCAGGACCCACGTACCGGGCTTGTCAAATTTCGGGAACAGCCATAGCGACGCACCCACTGCCAGCAGCGCAAAAAGAGGTCCGAGAGGAAGATGGAATTCAGCCCTCGGCGCATTTTCTCTTTGGCGCAGCACGAGCAGCGCGACGCACACCGAAGCGTAATAAATGAGGCGAACGCCAGCTGACATGGTTACGTTCCACTGAAAGCCGGCGGCAAGGGAGAAACCCCAGAGACAGAGTGCGAAGGCAACGATGGCTATGTGGGGAGTGCGATACTTCGGGTGCACTTTGGCCATCACGGCAGGCAAGTCTCCATGCTCCGCCAAAGCAAACAGGATTCGTGGAAAACCGAGGATGTTCGCGCCCAGCAGGCCATAACTGGAGATGAGAACTCCGATGCTGATCAGGTTTGCTGCCCATGGTCCCAGCATGATCTGCGCCGCGGCTGCCAAGGGACGGTCGGTGATCGAAGACTGCGGCAGCACCGAAACAACCAGCCACTGTGTCGCCGCATAAATACACGTGCAAGCACCAAGCGCCACGAAGAGCGCGAACGGATAGTCACGCCGTGGATTCTTAGCTTCTCCGGCGGGCATGAGTCCGGCTTCATACCCGCCGTAGGCAAACATCAGCAGCAAGATGGAGTGGCGCCAGTTCTCCAGAGGACCAGTGGGTGCAGAAATCACGAGCGGGTGATGTCTCAAGGCCAGAAAGACAAAGCCCACACCCAAGAAGCCGCCCAGCGTCAGAAGTTTGGCCACGGTGAACAGATTACTCAGACGTGTTCCGCTACGGACCCCCACATAGTTCACGGCCGTCAGGAAGCCAAGCAGAACGGTCATCGCCAGAAAACGCGGGAACGGAGCTTTCGCAGCCGGCCAGAACTCGGCAAGGTAGATGATGAAGATATTGACGTTGGCCGCAGCGGCGGTGATGCGGGTCAGCCAGCCCAGCCACGCTATTGTGATTCCCGTGGTCCGGCCAAAAGCAGTTCGGGCATAAAGATAAATTCCTCCGGTTTGATCGAAACGCGAGGACACTTCGGCGAAGCAGGCCATCAGCAAGCCAGTGATTGCTGCGGCAAACAGCCAGGCAAACGGGCTTGCGTTCCCCACCAGGCGTGAAATGACTGCGGGCAGCCCGAAGACTCCGCTGCCAATGATGCAATTGACCATGAGAGCGGTCAGGCTCCAGCGGCCAATGGCGCGGAGAAGAGTCGGTTGAGGGCTGGGCTCCAGCACGTGAGGGTTGTATCACAACAGGCTTGAATAACAGAAGATCTGCGGGGCGAAGGTAGTGGTGCAGGTTGAATCCTCTGACCTTACTATCGCAGTGGAGGCATGGAAACCCGCCTCGCTGAAAGCCATGCCGCCGCAGTCAAACATAACGTAATCACGATTGAGAAGGCGATGGGTACGATAAAGAGGTATCTCCAGCTCACAATCGTGATGGCGGCAAAGCAAAGGGCGAACGCCCACGCCGTGCCGCGCATGAGCGCCACAGTCGCTGCCGGAAGGCCACCTAGCTGCCATGCCAATATCGCCGCGAATAGATAAAACACACCGACAGAGAATCCGGCCGCCACAAAGAGGTCCCAATACGTGCGGTTGAACCCCTGCACGTCAAAGTGAGTTGACCGCATTGCGGCAAGAAGGGCATCAACTCCCCATTGGGGATCGGACTGGCGAAAGCCGAGTGTATGTCCTACCGCGAAAAGCAGCAGAAGAACAGCAGCGATTCGATAAAACATAGATGCTTTCATTCTTGCCTCCAGGGATCACGGCAGCGGGCACCACTATCCCGCCGCGTAGGTGCAAACTGTACCACTACCTGGGGGAAGCCTGGCTTTACTTCTGCACTGGCGGGAGCCGCGTGCATCCCGCCCAGCCTGAAGTTTCTGCTGAAGCGCGGGAACAGATTACGTCTGAGCTACGCAGTGCGGCGGAGTGAGGCGCCCGCAATCATCACCGGCAGCCCGATTATCAAGGAAAGTCGCCGGCACTGCATGGCTGATTGATTCACTCGTTTCCGCTCTCAGCTGCCGCCATGCTATGACATCCGCTATGACACCGCTATGACATCCGCTATGACATCCGCGTTGACATTTCCACAGCAGCGAGGCAAACTAGCCAATCTGCCTGCAAAGCGCAGTCTCGCACGCAGCGGATGGCCACGGCACCTCAGACTTCGCATTCATTGCACTTATGCTTATGAGTGAAGACAGGCGCTCCTACACGCTCGACTCAACCCTGGAGACGGTTGACAATGCGGAACAGGCGGCCAGCGAGATCGCGGCTGCGAACGGTTTTGGGGAGGACGAGGTCTTGCAGATCGCGATGGCGGTACGTGAGGCCGCGGTCAACGCCGTTCTGCACGGTAACGCATACGATCCTGACAAGAAAGTTCGTCTGGACTTCGAGCGCACCAAGGGCGACCTGGTCATCACCATTCGCGATCAGGGAAAGGGTTTGGATTTGGGGAAGATCCCTGATCCCCTGTCGCCGGAAAATCTTTTAAAAACATCGGGACGCGGGATTTTCTTAATACGTTCGTTTATGGATGTGGTGGAGATCCATCCTTCCCAAACGGGCACAGAAATCAAACTTATCAAGCACGTCCGCGGAACACCCGCGGCCGGCAAGGAGGCTTCTCAGTGAACTTGAAAACCAGTAATCGCCAGGTTGACGGAATTACGATTGTGGATTGCAGCGGAAGGATCACATTGGGCGAAGGCAGCGTGGTCCTGCGGGACTCGGTGAAAGACCTGCTGACCAAAGGACAGAAAAAAATCCTGCTCAATCTGGGCGACGTCAACTACATTGACAGCTCGGGCATCGGCGAGCTGGTCAGCGCCTACACCACGGTGAAGAACCAGGGTGGCGAATTGAAGCTGCTGAACCTGACTAAGAAGGTCCACGACCTGCTACAGATCACCAAGCTCTATACGGTTTTCGACGTGAGGGACGACGAGACGACTGCGGTTAAGTCGTTCCGGTAATTGCCGTTGTGGAGGCCGGCCTTGGTTGGGCTGGCCTCGCGCAGTTCCCTTCTGGGAAAGCTCATACATATTTTTGTCATGCGGAGCTTTATTGGCTCGGTATCCCACTAGAATTTCTGTGTGATCCCCAAGCTTGCAGCTCTCGCCCTGCTTATTCCTGGCGTTTCTTCCGCTGCATGTATTCCTTTTGATCAAGCGCAGAAACACATCGGCGAGACCCAGTGCGTTAGCGGAAAAGTTTTGCGGGTCGAGACCGGAAGTCAAGGAGTTCACTATCTGGATTTCCGCGAAGACCACGGATCGTGTCCTTTTTCTGTTGTTGTGTTTTCCTATGATCTGAAGAAGATCGGCGACGTGGGTCAGCTTGCGGGCAAGACGGTGGAGATTCGTGGAGAAGTAAAAGAGTACGACGGGCGCGCGGAAATCATTCTCGAAAATGCGAGGCAACTGGGGGGAGAGGCGGTCCGACTGCCTCCGCTGCCGAAAATGTTTGATGTGGAGCAGAAGGGACACTTCAGCGCGGGACAATCGCACGCTCCCCACAAGCGCAGCACGCGCAAGAAAAAGCAGCCGGCGACCCTGCTGATTGAGGTGTCGGAAGACGCGGAGCAGGATTAGTGGGGCTTTTGGGGGCATCTGTACGGCAACAGCTTTTAACCGCAAAGGTCGCAAAGAAATCTCGAAGAACGCAAAGAGGACCTTTCTTCGCGTCCTTGGCCGCTTTTCTTTGCGATCTCTGCAGTTAAAAGCTCTTTTTGGCTATACCAACCCTTTTCTCAGTTCATCCAGAGGGTACAGGGTACCGCGCCATTCCACGCCTCCTCGCCAGAGGGTGAAAATCATGGAGCGGAGCATGATGTAGATGAACAACGTGGTGCTCACCGGGTGCAAGAGGAAATACCACGGGTGAATCTCTGCCTGACGCCAGATGCCGGTGTACAAAAGGAATATAGAGGCAAGCGCCACGGCGTATGGAACACGTGCCCACCCGGGCGCGAACAGTAAGCCAAGGAAGGGTAATAGATTGAGAAATGCCATGCCGGCGCAAGCCAGCAGTGCCCGCCAGGTCTGAAATGACATGACGGCAAAGAAATTTTTCGTCAGATTGCGGACCACGCCCATCGCTCCTCGGGCCCACCGAATCTCTACTAGGTCGTCACCGAAAACGACGCGTTGCCGGAAACCGGCTTCCTTAGTAACCTTCCCAAGTTTCATGTCGTCCACAACTTCCATGCGCAGCCGTGCAAATGTTCCGACCGCATCATATACCTCGCCTCGCACCATGTTGAATGCGCCTACGCCCATGTGATCTTTTGTCTTCGGGTCGGCAACTTTCCAAGGACGATGGCCGAAGGCGAACAGCACCTGGAAGAAAGAAAGCATCATCTTCTCCCCTGGCTTCTTCATAATTACGTGCGGCAGGACAACAACGTGGTCGGCGTGCTCGGTTTCTGCATAGGCGATGGCGCGGCGCAGGCAGTCCGGACGGAACATCACGTCGGCGTCGGTGAACAGCAGCCAGTCAGCAGTCGCTTCGCGGGCCGCGCTCCACATGGCATGCACTTTGCCGATCCAGCCGGAGGGAAGGTCGCGAACATGCACAATCTTCAGCTTTCCTGACGATGCCGACGCGAGCGTGTCCATAATCTCACCCGTGCGGTCGGTGGAACGGTCATCGATCGCGATGATTTGATAGTTGTCATAGTCGAGCGCTTCGAGGCGGAGTAGTGCCTGCTCGATCGACTCCTCTTCATTACGTGCGGGAACAATAATCGCGACACTGGGGTTACCGCTGGGCGGCTTGCGGTCCCACTCAGGCTGCGAAATATCAGGCAGCGTGCGTACGCCAAGAGCGGCGTCGATGACGCGTGAGAGCCAGATCAGAGCCAGCAGAGTTCCTGTGATCCAATGAAAGTAATTCATCCTATGTGAGCCGGAGCAGGGCGGGACTTACGTTCGACGGCCACGGCGGGAGCAAAACGCATACCGTAAAACAGTATGCCAGAAGAGATGGCCATGGCCACAACCGGGAGGATGAAGGCAGTTTGCAGAGAATGGCGGTCCGCGACCTTTCCCATCATGTAGGGCGAGGGAACGTCGCCGAGAATATGGATAATGAAAATATTCACCGCGATTGTGGTGGCGCGAATGTGAGCGCCAACGGAATTGATGACGGCGGCATTCAACGGCGACGTATTGAGCAGAAGGAAAAAGGCCGCGACCGCAATCGCTGGGACCATGTAACGTTCCCGTGTGGACAAGGCCGCGATCATGAAGGGGATGCCCAGGGCCATGCTGACAGCGGAGACCAGGTAGTAGGAACTCTTCATCCGGGGCAAGAGATAGTCTCCGAGCCAACCGCCAGCTAGCGCCGCCAAAATGCCGTCCACTACAACGATCATGCCAAATGTCAGGTTGGCGGCCTCGAGGGAATAGTGCCGTTCGCTGTAAAGGAATTGAGGCATCCATACCTGAATTCCACCAAGCGAATACGTCATGGCGGCCATACCGAGGGTGGCAGTCAGGAATGCGGGGTTGCGACCCAGTTGGTGATACAGCTTTCTGAGAAAGAAGTACGTCGCGAGCCAGACCTTTTTCCAAAGTGGAATACCTTTTGGAATCGGGTTCGCTTCCAGGTTTTCCTTGATGGAGTCAAACCGGCCGCGCTCTGGTTCCTCGACAAAGAGCACTGCGAGCGCCAGCAGGAATCCGGGAACAGCCGCGATGTAGAACGGGAAGCGCCAACCGTACAGAGGAGCGAGATGGCCGCCGAGCAGATAGCCGGCGGCTGAACCGACCGGAATGGCCAGGTAAAACACTCCCAGAATGCGTCCGCGCACCCGTTCCGAAAACAGGTCTGCCACAAAAGTCGGCGCAATAGTGACGAAGGTCGCTTCCCCGATTCCGACGAGGGTGTGCCGAATGAGCAATTGCGTGTAGGTGTGGGTGACCGCAGTAAGCAGGGTGAGCCCGCTCCAGAAAATGGCGCCGAAGACGATAATCAACTTCCGCGAATAGCGGTCCATATCAGAAAGGCGCTGGTAAGCAAGCCGATCTGAGCCGTGTTGATGTGGAGCTCCTCCTGCACCAGCGGCGGGACCGCAAACAACACATTGCGGTCGGCGTAATTCAGGAGGTTGAGCGCCGTCAGCAACATCAGCGTGGTGCGGGGATGGAGGTGGTCCTGGGTCACGTGAGAAAGGAATATAGCATGGGTAGTGCGGGGCCTTCAGACAGGCGCGTGACTGGCGCCCAAACTGCAAAGACTCCATTCACTTCTTGGGCCTGGGCCACTTCGCCGTCACGACGGTGGAAATTCCTCCTCGCGGACGGAAGTCTCCTTTGACTTCAGCCCATACCGGGCGCGCCCATCTCACCACGTCGTCGAGCACCTGGTTGACGATGTTTTCCTGGAAGATCCCTAGATTGCGATAGGACTGCAAATACTCTTTCAAAGACTTGAGTTCGAGACAGAGCTTGGCGGGCATGTAGCGGATGGTGATTACGCCAAAGTCCGGCAAACCGGTTTTTGGACACACCGAGGTAAATTCCGGGTCGTCTATAACAATTTCGTAACCGGGAAATTGATTGGGCCAGGTTTCGACCTGGGGGAATTTCGCGTCCAGTCCCGCTTTAGCGTGTTCGGGGGTGTAGCGCGGCGGCTTCGGCATCTTTCTATTTCTCCATTTCCGAAGCCCAATTGAGAATGACAGACAAAGGCGCAGCATTGGGCTCGTCCACTTTGGTGTTGATCAGAAATCTCTGGCCATCGCCGGTCACGTCGTAGGAAAACACGTCCATGAAAGAAATTTGCTGCCGGGTATGCGTCTGAAACAGGGCTACCGGTGGCCCTGCCTCGAAGTTACTCTCGGTCTTCAAAGCTACGGCCATCATCTTCCCTTCCCCAGAAAGGTAGAATAGCTCCTTGCCGTCACGCCTCCAGCGCGGTTCCTCTCCGCCTCCTCTGGACACTTGCCATTTACCGTTCGCGCTCGGAAATGGGGTCACGTAAACCTCCCAATTTCCCGACTCATTGGTGGAATACGCCACCCATCGGCCGTCCGGCGAAAACTGTGCGTTCCGGAAGGTCGACTTCCCTTGGAGGAGGGGCTTTGCCTGCCAATCTGGCACGGAAAGATACCATACCTCGGCATTCTTCATGAGCAGCAGGTACTTGCCGTCACGTGACCAATCCCAGGGACCTTGCTGTTCCGCACCCAGATCAGCAATCTCCCGCTCCGATCCGGCGCCATCTGAGTTCTTCTGGTACAGAGTGAAATGGAGTTTCTGATTCGAACCAAAAACGATCTGCTTGCCTTCAGGACTCCACATGGGAAGTTGATCGGCCGCCTGACTGAAGGTGAGACGCACGGCTGTGTCGTTTCCCAATCCATGAATCCAGATGTTCACGTGTCGCCCGTCACTGTCGGTCTGGTCAACGACCACGCGGCGACCGTCCGGGGAAATCTTGGGATTGGCGAAGACCGAGGGCTTTCCAACGGCACCCACTTGTCTGCCGTTCCGGTCAAACCACATCAACTGGGACTTGTCGGCGCCCTTTCCGGTCTGCACCACCAGAGTCCCCTTTCCGGCCACGCCGAAAACAGCAAGGTCCAGGAGCGGAAAATATTGCACTTCGTCGCTGACCACGTGTGGTTCTCCGTTTAGCACATAGTTGCGCTTGTCAAACCGCTGGGCCACCAAGGCATTGTCCCGCATGTACAGCAGGTAGCCAGGAGCGGCGTACGCGGCATTCGAATTCTCGCTCGAGTCCAGCGAACCCAGAAAAACCTCGTTCTGTCCCAACCGTCCCGAAAAGTTAGCCGAGAGATACAGGTAGTGTCGTCCATCTGGCAAGAAGACGGGCCAACGATGACTGAATTCGGAGCGAGAAGCATCTACCTGGGTTACGACGGTTGGCGTCCCGCCTGCCGACGATACGCGGTACAGTCCGGCGAACCCGTCTGGCGTGAACAAGATCACTCCGTCCCGGTTCCAGGTGCCACCACGGCCATGGGGAGCATCGCAAAGGACTTGCGGTGACCTTCCCGCAAAGACCTCTACTTTCTTAAGCTTTCCCTGCGAGAAAAATGCAACGGACCGGCCATCCGGTGACCAGAAAGGATGGGAAGCATCTTCTGTTCCGGGCACGATAGTTGCCTGACGGCCTCCCACATCGTGGGTCCAGATCATGTACTTGTTTGCCTGATCGGAATAGGCAACCATAGCCACCATACGTCCGTCGTGTGAGAGTGCGACGTCGTTGGCTGGAAAAGGGAAAGCACTCGAAAAGTACATCGCGGGTGGGGGATGATGCGCGCCAAGCCACCAAGTCACGCCTCCGGCGATCATCAGCAAGAGCAGCAGACCTGCCAGCAACCAGCCCACGCGGTCCCAGCTCTTGCGCTTAGCGAAAACTCGTGCCGGCAGGCCGGACTTCGAGTCCGATTCGGCGATCCACTTCAACTGCAGCTTGACGTCGTGGACCGTCTGCAGGCGTTCCTCCGGATCCTTGGCGAGGCACGCTCTTACCAAAGACTCATAGGCCGGGGGCGACATCGGTTGAAGGGTTGAAATAGGCTTCGGCTCGCCAGCCAGAATCGCCGCGATTGTGCTAGCGGTTGTCTTTCCCTCAAACGCGCGCTGGCCCGTGATCATCTCGTACAGCACCGCACCTAGAGCGAAGATGTCCGAGCGAACATCCGCTTCTCGTCCCTCCACCTGCTCGGGCGACATGTATTGGAAGGTTCCGACGATCGTTCCCTCCGTCGTCAGCGGACGCGACATGGTCGCTAGAGAAGCGGAGCTCTCTCCGATCGGCACCATGGTTTTCGCGAGCCCGAAATCCATTAGCTTGGCGCCGGTCTTGGTCAGCATGATGTTGCTGGGCTTAAGATCACGATGCACCACGCCACTACGGTGCGCTTTTTCCAGTCCTTCGCAAATTTCTACTCCAACTTTCAATACCTGGTCGAGGGGTAGCGGGCCTTTGCAGAGGCGATCAGCCAGGGTTTCCCCTTGCAGGTACTCCATGACGAGGTAACTGATTCCGTTGTGCTGGCCGACGTCATAGAGATGGCAGATGTTGGGATGGCCCAGCGAAGAGACGGCGCGAGCCTCGCGCTCGAAGCGTTCGCGGGCATCGGGTTTCTGCGAGAGATGTTCGGGTAGGACCTTGATTGCAACTTCGCGTTCAAGCCGGGTATCGCGCGCGCGGTACACCTCGCCCATGCCACCAGCGCCTAGCGGCGACTGAATCTCGTACGCACCGAGTCTGGTCCCACAGTTGAGCGGCATGTGTGCGCGCCATTATAGTACCTGGGCCTGGCGGGCATGTAGCGGATGTTGGCGTGTTCGGGGGAGTAGCGTGGCGGCTTCGGCAAGTGGCGTTGTAACCAGTGCGGAGCCGGACGCAAAAGTGCGCGCCAAAGGTCCATTTCGGCGATATGCTCAACAGGGCGAGGGCTGCCGCAGCGAACAGATGCGACAAAAACCTCATGTTGCGGTGATTGGCGCGGGAGCATTTGGCGGATGGACTGCCTTGTATCTGCTGCGTCACGGCGCGCGGGTCTCCTTGGTCGACGCTTGGGGACCAGGCAACTCCCGAGCATCCTCCAACGGTGAGACCCGCGTGATTCGGGGGACATATGGACCGAACCAGCCCTATACGAAAATGGCGGCTCACGCCATGCAGTTGTGGAGAGAGCACGAAAAGCGGTGGGACCTCCAGCTCTTGCATCCCATCGGCGTACTGTGGATGGCGGTGTCCGGCGACGATCACTTCGAGCGCGGATCTTTGCCCCTGTTGGACGAAGCAGGCATCGCGTACCAGGAACTCGACAGCGACGAAATCGCAAGACGGTGGCCGCAAATCAACCGGGATGGAGTGGGGTGGGGTATTTACGAACCCGACAGCGGTTTTCTAGCTGCACGGACAGCATGCCAAGCGGTGCTGGAAGGGTTTCTGGCGGAGGGCGGCGAATACGCACAAGCTGCCGTGTTGCACCATGACCTGGAGTGCAGCGCGGGCAATGGCCTCGCGCTCGCAGACGCATCGAAGCTGGTCGCCGACCAGTATGTGTTCTGCTGCGGGCCCTGGCTGGGCAAGCTCTTTCCAGAAACCATTGGCGATAAGATTCGGGCGACCAAACAGGATGTGTTTTTCTTCGGCACGCCCACGGGAGACGACCGTTTTTCCGAAGACAAGCTTCCGGCATGGGCCGATCATCGCGACCGTTTCATCTACGGTATTCCAGGAAGCAGTGTTCCAGGAATTCCAGGTCGAGGGTTCAAGATAGCGGATGATAGTCGCGGTTCTGAATTTGATCCGACCACCGGTAAGCGCGTAGTAAGCGCGGAGACTCTCAAGACCGTGCGTGAATATCTGAGCTTTCGCTTTCCTGCCATGAAGGATGCCCCGCTGCTAGAAACCGGCGTATGCCAGTACGAGAACACTCCGGACAATCACTTCATCATTGACCGGCATCCGGCGGCGGACAACGTATGGCTGGCTGGCGGAGGATCGGGACACGGGTTTAAACACGGGCCGGCGCTGGGCGAGATGCTATCGAGGTTAGTGATGGAGCACCAAGATGCTGCTCCCCTGTTCAGGCTGGAGCGATTCGGGAAGTAGGACTGGATTGCTTCGGAATAAGGTAAGGGCTGCGGTTTCAACTGCACACTAGTTTTGGCGTCGATTTCCCGGTTCTTTTGGCAACTGCCTGCATCCAAACGGTTAAGAGTGGCGTTTGTCCGTGCCGGTGAACGCGGGTGTTACATTAATCGTTAACAGTTACGTCAAACTGAAATGGCTCAAAATGGCAAGAGAGCGGGATTTCTCGCCCGGCGGCGCTGGGTGGTGTGGGCCGGCGGCGCAATTGTCGCGGTCGTGCTGTTGGCGTCGTTTGCGTCCCGCGATGATTCGGTGCCGGTCACATCAGCCACCGTCTCGCGCTCCACGATTCGCAGCGTAATTTCCACCAACGGGAAAATTGAGCCGGTACAAAACTTCGAAGCTCACGCACCGGTGGGTACGAACGTCGAGAGAGTGCGGGTAAAAGAAGGCGATCAGGTTAAGAAGGGTCAGTTGCTGGTTGAGCTGGACGCAGCCGGGGCACGCAGCCAGGCGGCGCAGGCGTTGGCCCAAGTGCGCGCCTCGGAAGCCGATATCAAAGCAGTGGGGCGGGGCGGAACGCAGGAAGAAGTGCTCACCTTGCAGGCGCGACTGGTGAAGGCACGCGCCGATTATGACGCGGCCCAGCGCAACCTGGATTCGCTGACCCGGCTGCAGCAATCGGGCGCGGCATCTCTAGGCGAAGTCCGGGCGGCGCAGAATCAACTGGACACCGCCGCGGCAGAGGTCAAACTGCTGGAGTCCAAACAGAAGGGGCGCTATTCGTCGCCGGAAATTGCGCGCGTCGAAGCGCAGCAGTCCGAAGCGCAGAGCGCCTACAGCGCAGCCCAGGATGTGCTCAGACAACTTGTGATTCGCGCGCCGTTTGATGGCATTGTCTATTCCCTTCCCGTTAAACAAGGTACATACGTCAATCCTGGAGACCTGGTGCTACAGGAAGCGGACTTGTCAAAAGTGCTGGTGCGGGCTTTTGTGGACGAGCCCGATGTGGCGCGGCTGACCCCGGGAGAGAAAATCGAAGTCACCTGGGATGCCGCGCCGGGACGGGTGTGGAGCGGAAAGGTGAGCGCCGTGCCGGCGTCGGTGAAGCTGCACGGGACGCGCAACGTTGGAGAAACCACTTGCATCGTCGCCAATCAGGATTTCAAGCTGCTGCCCAACATCAACGTGGGGGTAACGGTGGTGACCGCACAGCATGAAAATGCGCTCACCGTTCCGCGCGAGGCACTACGGCAGGATGATTCCGTGCCCTATGTGTATCAGATTGTGAACAACGTGTTGCAGCGTCGAAATGTGCAGATTTCGATCTCAAACCTGACCCAGGCTGAGATTACTGGAGGAGTTCCCGAACACGCGATGGTGGCGCTGGGGTCAACGAATTCGAAGCCGCTGCACGACGGATTGTCAGTAAGGGTGACTCATTAAATGATGCGCCGTATTCTTTTGGTTTTCATGCTGGCTGTTCTTACGGTTGCTCCGGCCGCCGCCGGATTGGATGAAACCGTCCCGACATTGATCGCCTCAGGTCACGTGGACGAAGCCTTGACAGCGTTGCGGGGACAAATCAGTGCGTCGCCCAACGACCCGTTGGCGCACAACCTTCTTTGCCGTGCCTATTTCAGCCTGGGACAGTGGGACCGCGGGATTGCCGACTGCGAAAAGGCGGTGTCGCTGGCTCCTGATAATAGCCAGTTCCATTTGTGGCTGGGAAGAATTTACGGCGAGAAAGCGGATAAATCCGGTTTCATGACCGCAGCGGGACTGGCCCGCAAAGTGCGCGATGAATTTGAGAAGGCGGTACACCTCAACCCGAAGAGCGTGGACGCGCGCACCGACCTGGCCGAATTTTATCTGGAGGCCCCGGGCATCGTCGGAGGCGGACGCGATAAAGCCCAGGCGCAAGCCGATTCCTTGCTCAGCCTGGATCCCGCAAGGGCCCACTGGGTGAACGCGCGCATCGCGGAAAAGAAAAAAGACTTCGCCACCGCTGAGGAAGAATATCGCGGGGCGATCACAGCCAGTCGCGGTAGTGCCAGTGCCTGGTTAAATCTGGGCCTGTTTTACCGGCACCGGGAACGATGGGATGACATGGAGCAAGCTTTAAGTCAGGTGCGTCCTGCTCCTTTGGACCGGCCCGATGCTCTGGTGGATGCGGCCGAGATCCTCCTTCGCTCGCAGCGAAATTTGCCGGAGGCGGTGCAATTACTGCGGGCCTACTTGAATTCCAGTGGCCAGGTGGAGCAGGCTCCGGCGTTCAAGGTCCACTATCTTTTGGGCACCGCCGACGAAAAACTCGGTGACCGCCAGGGCGCGGCCGCGGAATACAGGTCGGCGCTGGATCTGGCGCACGAATTCCAGCCCGCGCAACAAGCGCTGCAGCGCGTGAACCGCTAGCCGTTATCATTAATGGTTTCAGGCCAACACCGTCTCAGCAGAATCGTTCCGGCAAAGACTTTCAGCACCATTGCGTTTTTATCCCCGCATGAAGGTGGAGATATGAAACCTGCCTTGCAACTGCTTCGCAGAGCGTTTTGGAGGATCGCGGGCGAGGACGTCCGCCGCTCCATGTTGATCCTTGTTTTTCTCTTTTCGTCTCTTGCTCTACCGGCGCGGGCCGAGCCACTGACGCTTAAGCGAGCGGTGGAACTGGCTCTGACCCACAGCCCACTGGCGGGAGAAGCCGGGGCTGATGAGCAGCGGGCGTTTGCGTCGATGCGTGAAGCTCGGAATCAATATATTCCACAGGTGACAGCCGGCTCCGGACTGGGCGATTCCTGGGGTTATCCGCTGAGCCTGGAGGGGTCGGCGCCACCACGCTTACTTATCTGGAGCTGGTGAAGTGGGAGCAGCTCATGGACCACCTGCGTGAGCAACACGACGATGCGCTCAAGATGCAACAGGTCGTGGAGCAGCGAATTCGGGAAGGCGTGGACAACGAGCAGACGCGCACTCAGGCCCGGCTGGCCACTGCTCGCGCCAACTTGCGCATCACCCAAGCGCAGGGGGCAGTGGACGTGTTACGGAGCACGCTGTCGCAGCTCACCGGGTTGCCGGCAGCGGCGATTGAAACCGATGCAGACTCGGTACCCGCGTTGCCGGAGATTGCGGCATCAGACGACCTCACCGCCAAAGTTACTGAAGCCAGCCCCGCGGTTCTTTCGGCGCAAAAACATGCGATTGCGCAGAGCTTTCGCGCGCGTGGCGAGCACCGCGCGCTTTGGCCATCGATGGATTTCGCCACCCAGTATGCGGTGCTAGCGAAGTTCAATAACTGGACACAGTTCTTTCCGACCAAAGCCTTTGAGCGGAACAACGCCACCATCGGAGTGGTAATCCGTTTTCCGTTTTTAAACTTTTCCCAGAAGGCGCACGCCGAAGCGGCCGATGCCGACGCCATTCACGCCAAGAAGGAAGTCGAGGTCGCGAGGAACCAGGTCTCGCAGGAAACCCTGAAGCTGCAACGCGCAGTGCAGCAACTGACTGCGGCGCAGGAAGTCTCTGAACTGGAATATGAGATCGCGAAGTCCGATGTGGATTCGGTTGAGATCAAAATGAATGCGGGGACAGCCAGTGTTCACGATGCCGCCAACGCACGCAACGCGATGACGGAAAAATATAGTGCGTTGCAGGATACGAATTTTCAGTTGCTCCGGGCGAGGATCGGGTTGCTGCGGGCTACAGGGGAGTTGGAGGCGTGGGCGGAACAGGCCAAGTAGCCCGGCGTAATGGGCGAGTGCCCCGCATCAGCCGAAAAGCGGTCAGGACGCAGCCACCCTCACCTTTGCTGGCGCGAGCAGGATCAATACTACACCGACGATCACAAGAGGAAGTACAGCGCGCAGCAGATCAGCGCGTGGGATCAAATTATGGAATGCCTGCTCCGCCATAATGGCGGCGTGAATAAGGCTCGACCACGCCGTGAAGGCAATCAGGCTGCGATTTGCTGACGGGTCACGTAACGCAAGCAGTAGGAAAAGGCCCAGCGCGGCATAGACGCCACCGAGCATCTGCTCACATGGCTCCAGGTGCAATCTCAACAACGGGTAAACACCAGCTAAAAAGAGCAGCCCCACTGTCACCAACACGATCTTCAGAGCTCGTTCTCGAATCATTGTGTCCTCCTGTGAAGAAACAAAATAAGGCGTACAACGCATAGATACTCAGGGCGCAACCACAACGTCCGCCGGAGCACGAATCAGGGAGCTTTGAGTTTCTGAAGCATCTCGACGGCGCCCCGATTCTTTGGGTTTAGCTCGAGGGATTTTTGATAGTTGGCGATGGCCAGCGGTTTGTTGTCGTCGTCCATGTACGCCTCTCCTAAGCTGTCGTAAACATTGCCCGATTGCGGATAGGCTTCGACGTTGAGTTGGAAAATTCGGATGGCATCTTTGAACGTTTTCGCGCGAATGAGTTGGTAACCCAGATTATTCAGTTCGCTTTCGTCGAAGTCGTAGGTGGCAGGTTGGGTCGCCTTCAAATCATGGTATTGCTTGACGGCCTGCTCAATGCCGCTCGACGCGATGGTTGCGGAGAGCGTCTCGGCGATAGACACTCGCCGGTCGTAGGCGGCCTTGACCTGAGGCAACCATATCGCCATGGTGACCGCAAAAATTCCCGCGACCATGCCGAGTGTGAGCACAAAAAGCATTGCAGCCGTGGCCATGCGTCGTACCGTGCCGGGGCGGTCCTGAACGCGCAGATAGATTTCGAGAACGGCCAGCGGGACCAGATACTGGGCGAAGGTCATGATGGTGAGGAACGGGCCCCGAAATGTAACCGGGTCGAAACCAAACGGGCCCTTGAAGACCAGGAGGGTCAAGAAAAGTGCCAGCCGCAAGAACCACGCTGCGCTGGCCACAAGGAACAGGCGCAGGGCCCATCGGCGATGAGTCTTGAAATCGCGCGCCATGGCGTAGCGCAGGGCCATCGCGGCACAAAGCCAGATCAGGACCGCGTTTAGGGTGGCGCCTATGTGTTGAGGAAGGTCGCCAACGGTTCCCCGAATCCACGTCATATAAAGACCAGCCGTGCCGATGGCGACGGCGGCCAACATATAAACGCGTCCGTTCCAGCGATGAAATACCGGGAAGCGGTTTCGGATTTGCGGAATCAGTTGAAGCGCTCCGGCGAGCATGACCATAACAGCCGAACTAACATGCATGGCGACGGCGAAATTTCCCAAGGTATCGCCAGAAACGTGACCACGACTGATGAATTTGCTCCATCCGTGATAGTCCCCTCGCAGCGCCGTAACACCATAGAAAGACGCTACTGCAAACGCGAAAATCAATTGACCGCTGACGGTCACCACAAACCAGAACCGCGCGGCTGCTTTCAAAGCAGTATCCGCAACGGAATTTAGTTCCAACCGGTTGGCCATTACCGCTGTGCTCATAATCTTTTCTCCTGCCAGTTACTGAAACCAGTGGATACGAATTAGATCGGTCCTTGATAACGGCGCAAGCGGACGGTTACGGCGATACATGCCGCGAAGAATGCCAGTCCGATCCACAGGCCAGGGGTGACCAAGAATTTTCCCGGAGTAAGGTGCATCAGCGGATCCATCGAGGCGCTGTCCCCCATGAAGGAGCCGCCCGCCGCGTCGCCACTGAAGCGGTAACCCAGGAAGGCGGCGAAATGCGAAGTGTGGAAGGCAATCTTTTCGACGATGGAGATTGCAGCCCAAGGCAAAGCGGCCCATAGAAATGCTGCGCGCCGTGCCCAGGCTGAGACCAGCAGCAGCCAGCCGTAGATGGGCGCATACCAGAG
>WNFG01003798.1_pt1 | contig 20653 bp, 14 predicted proteins | sample 5400431 | NCBI WGS metagenome assembly WNFG01 (sample SAMN13153346, study PRJNA577476) | soil metagenome | isolation source: 120 cm saprolite under Douglas fir tree site 2 hole 3 replicate 2 | place: USA:California | collected 2015-04-18 | reverse complement strand
GAGGAACCGCGTGGGCGCGCCTGAGACAGGCCCTGGGCTATGGAACGATCGACCTGTCGCCGCTGGCCCCTGCCCCCGGGGCCGGGCCCGTGCAGCCTCCGCCGGGTTCGCGCTTCGTCTCGGTCCAGGAGTCGAACACTTCGCTGGAGCTGGACGTCGCCGCGTCGAGGCGACTGCAAATCGTCAGCTCCGCGGCCTGGGTGGTGGCGGGCGGGGCGGACCAGGATGCGCGCACGTCGTTCCCTCTCTATCGAGGCCCGCAGGTGCGGGCGCGGCTCGACTGGAGCGCCAGCCGCCTGGACACGCTCCGGCTCGAGCTGGCCGGCTTCGACTACCGCTACTCGAACGAGCGCCGCGCCAGCGTGGCCAGCTTCACGGCCGGATGGCGCACGCAGCCTTCGCGCGGCACCGAGCTGTCGCTGACGCTCGGGCCCGCGGTCGGCCGCGCACGGTCGGCGGGTCAGCAGGCCACCACGCTCGCATATGCCGCCGGGGCGGCGGACTTCCGCGTCACGGCCCTGCGCGAGCTGTCGGCGAGCATCGGCACATCGGTCGAGCCGGTCGGAGATCTGCTGAGCGGCGAGATCGTGGAGAGAGCAGGCGCGCGCGCCTCAGTGGTCTTCGGGCGGCCAGGCGGGGTCGTCACGGCGGCGCGGGTGATCGGAAGCGTGGCGTTGACCTCTGGCGCCGGCGGCCCGACGAGCCCGGAGGCAGGCGATCGATACTTGCAGGGCGAGGTGAGCGCGACGGTGTCTTTGGACGCGCACTCGACCTTCGCCGCCGGCGCCCGCGGCGCTTTCCTCAGCCGGCCGCTGCTGGGCCAACCCGCCGACCAGTGGGCCGCCTTCGTCGCCTACGCGGCACAGCTGCCCTTGCTGAGATAAGAGATGGAAAAGCTGGTCCTCTTCTCGATCGTTGCGGTCACGATCATCGCGCCCGCGGTGGCCGCCGCGGACCGAAACCCCCGGCTGGGCCTGCAGAAGGCCCTGGCTTGGACGCTGATCGGCATCCTCGTCTACCTGCTCTCCGTGATATTCATCTATCCGCGGTTGGTCGGTTGACAGCCAGGGGGGACGGCGAATGGCCCGAACGACCAACGATGTCCACGCGCGCGCGATCCACCCGCCGCTGCCACCGTACCCGCCTTACGACGGCCAACACGAGGAGCTCTTCGACTGGCAGAAGGTGCGCCGCTACGTCCTGTTCTCTCTTGGCTCCATCCGGCGGCGGCTGCTCTTGTTCGTGTTCGTCTCCGCCGGCATGGTCCTGCTCGCGGTCGCGGCCTTGGCCGTGCTGCCGAAGACGTATGAAGTGCAGTCCCGGTTGCTCGCGCAGAAGAACCCCGTGCTGGCCGTTCGAGCCGACGCGAATCAGATGGAGCAGCCGACGCGAGCGGCGGCCGAGACCATCATCAGGCGCGACAACTTGCGCGCCCTGATCCAGCAGACCGATCTGCTGAAGGAATGGAAGAGGCACCGCGCCCCAATCCTCCGATGCAAGGACTGGCTGCTGCGGGTGGTGAACCGCGCGCAGACGGAGAAAGAGCTGACCGAAGGGTTGATCGATCTGCTGGCGAAGAACCTCACCGTGTGGACCACGCCGGAGGGGACGGTGGCCATCAACCTGCTCTGGCGCGACCCGCTGATGGCCTACCGGCTGGTGGACGCGGCGCAGCAGAACTTTCTCGAGAAGCGGCACGTGCTCGAGGTTTCGACCATCGCCGAGCAGATCTCGATCCTCGAAGGGCATGCCGCCGGCCTCAAGGAGGAGATCGAGTCGCAGGTGGCCCAGGTGCAGCGCATGCGCGACCGTTCCACGCCCAAGGGCGCCCGCGCGTCGCCCCTCCCTGCGGCCGGGCTCGTCGATCCCGACGTGGTGAACCTGCGCGTGATGCTCGACGCCAAGCGCCGCGCCATCACGGACCTGGAGGAGTTTCGACAGCGGCACCTCGTCGAGCTGCAGACCCGGCTTACGGAACAGCGCGCCATCTATTCCGGGAACCACCCGATCGTGCTCGACCTGGAGCGCAGTATCGAGTTGCTCCGGCACGAGTCGCCACAGGTCACCACGCTGCGGCAGGAGGAGGCTGACCTGCGCCGGCGGCTCTCGAGCTACCCCGACGATGCCCAGGGCGCCTCTCCCGGCGCTGCCACCATCCCGCCGGAGCTCTTCCGGGATCTGCCCGCGAGCGAGGACTCGTCCGTGGAGTACGCCCGCACCCAGCTCCGCTATGCCGCCCAGCAGTACGCCTCGCTGCGCGAGCGCATCGACGCGGCCCGCATCGATCTGGATACTGCCCGGGCCGCATTCAAGTACCGCTACTCCGTAGTGGTCCCGCCGGAAGTGCCCCGCAGGCCAATCAAGCCGAAGGCGCCGCTGGTGATCGTGGCTGCGCTGCTGGCGGGAGTGCTTCTCGCCGTCTTCGCCACGACCGCCGCCGACCTCCGCGCAGGCGTGGTGCTGGAGCGCTGGCAGCTCGAGGACCTGCTCGGGCCCTCGCAGGCCGTCGTCGACGTGCGCTCCCCCTGGCGCGCGGCCGGCCAGCTCCCGCCGCCGGGATCGCCCCCGCCGTGAACGTGACGGCGCAGGTCCGCGCTGGCGGCGTGCCACGGCCGGACCGGCTCGTGGTCGCGGCCGTCGCCGCGCTAGGCCTGCTCACGCTCGTCCTCGTCTTCGTCGGGAACGGGAACGTCGGCCTCGCCCTTGCGCCGCTCGCGCTCGGGCTCGTGGTTCTCGCCGCGGTCCGGGCACCGCTCCGGTATTCGCTGCTGGTCGTCGGCTTCCTGTGCCTGACGCTCGATAACCCGGGCGAGATCCCCGCGGCCGGCCTGTGGCGCTCGCCGTTGTACGTGGCGGGCGCGCTGCTCCTCTCGCACCTCAACGTCACCATCCCCATCAAGGCGCTGTTCTTCTCGGGCCTCGATCTCGCCCTGGTGCTCCTCGCCGCCACCTGGGCGTTCCGGCGCATGACGGCCTCGCATGTCGACTTGCGGGGGCACGTCCCGCCTGCCGCTCCTCTCCGGAGCGCTGCCCTGCTCTGCCTCGTCGCCATCTTCGTCGTGTGGGGATACGGGCTGCTCCGGGACGGCGCCGACTTCCGCTTCTCGCTCTGGCAGGTCTACCGGGTCATCTACCTCCCGTGCGTGTTCCTGCTGTACACCGCAGGCATCCGGGGCTCCGGCGACGGCCGCGCGTTCGGGATTGCGCTGATCCTGGCCGCCTTGGTCCGCGCTTGCCTCGCCGCATACCTGCGGCACCTGTTCCCCAGCGTCGAGCAGATGCCGTACGCGACGGCCCACGCCGACTCCATGCTCTTCGCCGACGCTTTCCTCCTGGTGCTGATCGTTTTCTTCGAGCGGCCGAGCCCGCGGAACCTTCTCGTCTCGCTGGCCACGCTGCCCCTCCTGACGTGGGGAATGATCGCGAACAACCGCCGTCTCGTCTGGGTCGAGCTGCTGGTGGGCTTGCTCGTCCTTTACTTCATCACCCCGTTCACGCGGCTCAAAAGGAGGATCGCCCAGACCGTCGCCGTCTCGCTGCCGGCGCTCGCGCTGTACGCGGTGCTCGGCTGGAGCAGCCCCTCCTCGATCTTCGCCCCGGTCCGGACCATACGCTCGGTGATGGATTCGGCCGCCGACCCGTCCGCCCTCTGGCGGGACTGGGAGAATTACAATCTCTTCTACACGGTGAAGAGCAATCCCCTCTTCGGCACGGGATTCGGGCATGGCTACGTCGAGATCGTCCGCTTGCCCGACATCTCCAAGAACTTCGAGCTCTACCGGTTCGCCCCGCACAATTCCGTCCTGGGACTGATCGCCTTTTCGGGCGCCGTTGGGTTCGCGGCGATGTGGCTGATCATCCCACTCGGGGTCTTCTTCGCCGTCCGCTCGTATCGCTTCTCCACCACACCTCGGGATCGCACCACGGCGCTCGCCACGGTAGGCATCCTCGTCGTGTACGTGGTGCATTGCTACGGGGACATGGCTCTGGGGAGCTGGACTTCCGTCTTCACGGTCGCGCCCGCGCTCGCGCTGGTGGCGAAGCAGGCCGTCGCCACCGGCGCTTGGCCGCTGCGCCCCCGGCAGTGGAGCGCCCTCTCGCCTCGGGCGGGTGGTTGATCCGCGGCCCTTCCCAGGTCGGCTGGACGCGCCGCCGGAACCACTGTACGAATCGGAAGGCGGGAGGCCCGAGCTACCGCCGAATAACAAGCAAATTCAGCAGAACCAGGGATCTTTTCAATGTCCAGCCGCCGTAAGAACCCGAACGAGGGTCCGACCGACGCCCTCCAGGTGATGGCGCTCGTGCCAGACCCCAAATTCGCCCGCGACTGGTGGGCCGAGCGGCAGCCGCAGGTAGGTTCGCCGTCCGTCGTGCCCTGGTGCTCCCCGGACCTGATCGTCGTCTGGAGCCAGTTGCGCGGCGACTGGTCGTGCGTGGTCGTCATGCCGTCGGAGCCAGACGACTCCACAGCGGGCCTCGGGCGGGCGCTCTCCGAGGTCGGCGCGCGCCTGTCCGTCTACCCGATCGAGTTCATAGAAGCGAACGGCCTGGATCTCGACAGCTCGACGCGGCTGATCGCGCGGGTCGGAACGTCTGCCGATGCGGCAGGGCGCCGCGCGCCGACCAACGGAAGCTCTTTCGCATCCTCCACGTGGGCGCCGCCGATCACCAGGACGATCGTAGCGCTCGAGAGCCCGCTGGCCAACCCGCTGTCGGTCCCGATCGCGTACGCCGCCGACGGCGTCGTGCTCTGTGTCCGGCGGGGGCGGGACCGGATCGCGTCGGTACGCGACACGATCCAGATCGTCGGTGCGGACCGGATCCTCTGCTGCGTCCTGATCCAATAGCTCACGGCCCGAAGAGCGGCTGCATCGCCAGGTACCAGAGCCGGTTCCAGGAGCGGCACCCCGTGTCGTTCGGGTGGATCAGGTCCATGTACTCGGTCTGGTGCGCGATGAAGTACGCGTAGGAATCGGGCCCCGGCAAGAGTCCGTTCTGGACGGTCAGGTCGTCGATCACCGCGTTGTACTGCGGGATGAAGTTGTGCGCCCCGTCCTTCGCGTACGGGATTCTCGCCAGCACGGGAACCTTCCCGGCTGCCTTGAGCCTGTCGATCATCGACTGCAGGCCGGTCCTGAACGATGCGGTGTCTTGGTTGTTCGACGACGAATCGTTCATGCCGAACGAGATGCCCCAGTAGTGGTAGTCGGGGTTCCAGGCGAGGAATGTATCCAGGTTGGCGAGCGCGCCAGAGACGACCTCCCCCCCATGCCCGCCGTCGATCATCGCCGGGAAGTGGGCGGGTCCCGCCTGGTTCACCAGCGCCGCGAAGCTGGGCTGGTGGGTGGCGGCCGGGTCGTCGCTCCGATCGGCCCACAAGGCAGTGATGCTGTCGCCGAAGAAGAACCAGGTGTCGTTGCCACCCGCCGAAAGATCGTGCACGTCTATCTCGTCGATCTGCACGCCGGTCTGGCTGTTGGCCGGCGTGCTCTTGATCACCATCTTCACCCAGCTCTTGCCGGTGAAGTCGAAGCTGTGCGCGCGCGTGCGGACCTGCACATTGCTTGCGCTTGCCACCGTGGCCCAGCTGCCGTCCGCGCCGTTCGTGGAGTCGCCCGAGACCTGGATGTCGTAGGAATCGGGGCTGCCGAAGTCCGTCTCGTCATAGTTGAACGAGGCGCTCGCAGTCCAGCTGAGCAGCACCTTGCTGTATCCGGTCCCGATCTTGATCGCGGCCCAAGAGGGGTTTGCCACCGATGGTCGTCCACCGAGCCAGAAGTGGCCATCGGAATACCTGCCGTCGGTCAGGTAGCCTGCCACGTCGCTGGGCGAAGCGAAGACCGGCTTGAAGCGGGAGACGATCGGGTTCGGGACCGGAGCGAGCCCCGAGAAGCTGGACACGGTCACCGCGGCGGTCGCGAACGTGCCGCCCGGCAGGAGCGCTTTCACGTGGTAAGTGCCGGTCAGCAGCGGCGCCGTGTACAGCCCGGTCTGATCCACGGTACCGCCCGCGGCCTCCACCACCGACCAGGTGGGCGTCGACCCGGCAGGGGTGATCCCGAACACGCGCGTGGTTCCGGGCAGCATCGTCCATGCCGCAGGCGCGACGGCCATGGCCACCACCGTGACGGTGGCAGTGTCGTTCTTGGTCGGGTCGGCGTGGCTGGTCGCCATCACGTGATAGGTCCCCGTGACGGCCGGCGCCGTGTACACGCCGCCGGCCGAGATGGTGCCGCCGCCCGCCTCCTGCACCGACCAGCTCACTGCCGTGTCGGTCGTGTTCGAAACGGTGGCGCTGAAGGGAGTCGTGCCTGCGATCGACACGCTGGCGGTCTTGGGCGCCACCGCGACGGCCACGGCGGGCACGACGGTGACCGTGGTGCTGGCCGACACGCTGCCGACGGTGTTGCTCGCGGTGAGCAGATAGGTGGTGGTCTTGGACGGCGTCACGCTCCTGCTGGTCCCGGTGACCGTGCCGATCCCATTATCGATGCTCAGGCTGAGGGCATTGCTCGCGGTCCACTGCAACGTGGTGCTCAGGCCCAGTGGCACGGTCTGAGGGTTGGCCGTGAAGCTCTGGATCACCGGCGGCTGCAGGACGGTGACGATCGCTGCGGCGGTTGCCGTACCGCTCGTGTTCGTGGCGGTGAGCGTGTACGTGCTGGTGACCGAGGGCGTCACGTTGACGCTCGAGCCGGTGACGTTCCCCACCCCGCCGTCGACGCTCATGCTGGTCGCGCCCGTCACGGACCACGAGAGCGTGACCGTCTGCCCTGCCATGACCGTGGAGGGCGATGCCGAAAACGACGAGATCACCGGCGCGCCGCCGGTCGCAGGCGCGACGGTGACCACGGAGCTGGCGGTGACGCTCTGCCCGGCGGCGCCGGTGGCGGTGAGCGTGTACGTGGTGGTCGACCCGGGCGAGACGGTGCGGGAGCCGCTCACGGCATTCACGGCCCCGATTCCGGGGCCGATCGAGGCGCTGGTCGCACCCGAGATGCTCCAGCTCAGCGTGCTGCTCTGCCCGGCCTGGATTTGCGGCGGCGAGGCCGCGAACGTGGCGATCGCAGGCGCAGTGGACACCGAGGCCGTCGCCGCTGCGGTAGCAGTCTTGCCCGCGGCGTTGGTCACCACCAGAGTGTAGGTGGTGGTCGCGGCCGGCTTGAGCGTCACCGGAGTGCCTGAGGTGACCGGTCCTAAGCCGGGCTGGATCGATCCAGCGCCGCCGCTGAACGTGAAGGAGAGCGTCACGGACCCGCCGGCGAACACCAGCGCCGGCGCGGCGCTGAACGAGGCGATCGAGGGGGCCGCGAAGGCAGTCACGTCGGCGCGTGCGGTGATCGACGGGTCTTGTTTCGACGCGGCGAGCACGTGGTACGTGCCCGGCTGTGTCGGCGCGGTGTAGAGACCCGCGCTCGTGATCGCGCCTCCCGCCGCGCCCTCCGCGACGCTCCAGACGACGTCGGTCCCGGCGGGAGCGACGCCGAAGTCGAGCGAGTCGCCGACCGTGAGCGTGGCGGTCGCGGGCCGCACCGAAAGAGCCGGCTCCGGCCTCGTACCCCCTCCACAAGCAACGCCGGCCGCGGCGGCAGCGACTGCCGCGAGCCACGCAGTTCCGGCTGAAGGACGCATGGCACCCCTTTCCAGGGGACGTTCCTCCGGCCGATGCACCTCGTCAAGGATGGAAAAGGAGGCGAAACACTCACAAGGTGGCCGTCCTCCTCCCCGCGACGAAGCGATTGGAGAGGATGCACCTAGAAGCGACCGCGAGCAGGGCGGCCCTTCGCAACCCACTGCGCGAAGTACAGGCTGTAGAGCGTGGATGCCTGCCAGTCCACGGAGACCTCGTTGGTGGACCAGCTGTCGTTGTCGGTGTAGCGGCCGTCCAGAGGAGTGGAAGCATCGCGGGGAAACGCAGGATCACCCCAGTATCCCCACACGGGGATGGGCCGGCCGTGCGGCTTGGACCCGTCGGTCGGCTCGGGCGCCGCGTTCGGTCCCCCGGCGACCATGCCGGGGAAATCGTGCGGGTCCGCGCCGAGCGTCGCGAGCCAGTGCTGGAACGCCCATCTCCGGCCCCGGGTCACGCCCGGCAGACCGCTCACGTAACAGAACTGCAGGAAGTTCCTCCCGAACGCGTAGTGCACGTTCGCGAGGGCCTGATCGCAGTCGGCCGCGGCCTTCACCGGGTCGTCGAGGCAGGTCTTCACGCTGTACGCGCCGGTCCGCGTGAAGCCTGCGCCGATGGAGCCCCAGTGGTACCGCGTCGCCCACTGGAAAGGATGGCCGTCTCCGTCCGCCCGCGCCTGTTCGGCCAGCGCGCGCAGCCGCTTCCACAGCGCCTGCTTGCGCGCGGGATCGCCGGCTGGCGCCCTCAAGTAGAGCTGTGCCGCAAAGCCGTTCATGTGATGGTAGCTGGGATCGTACCGCAGCTCCTCGAAGCTCTCCTCGAAGTCGTCGCGGAACCGTCCGTCGCCCGTCGCCAGGAGCATCCCGGCCGCAGCGTACATCCGTGCATGCCGGCCGATCTCGGCGTCGCCGTCTGCCCGGAGCGCCGGGCAGGTCGGACCGTCGGTGTTCTCGCTCCAGTGCGCCCTGAGGTAGCGGTACCCGCTCCACGCCGCCTGCAAACAGCGGTCCGCAAACCGCGCCTCGTAGGGTCGAAAGATCGTGGAGGCGTACGCGAGGTGTCCCACGGCGCGCGCCGTGGCGAGCGTACCGACCTCGCCGTTCTTGTACGTGGGCACGCGGTCCGGGGTGTTCGTCCCGTACGGCCCGTAGTGCCCCTCGCACGTGCTGTTCCGAAAGCCCCCCGACGCGTCCTGCACCGAGAGCATCCATTCGAGTCCCCACCGGATCTCATCGAGCAGGTCCGGCACGCCGTTACCCGACTCAGGGATGTTCGTGTCGTCTCCCAGCGGCGCGAAATCGCTGAACGCCTCCAGCAGCCAGAACAGAGCGGCGCTGAGCGACGCGCTGTAGATGGAGAAGTCTCCGGCGTCGTGCCAACCCATCCGCACGCCGGGAGGAGCCTTGTCCGCATCGCTCGGATGCGTCCACGGCCCCTCGGCGTGAGCCGCGTCGATCGCGGTGAAGGCGCGCTGGTAGTAGAACCACCGCTGCACGGAGCGGACCGCTCGATCAAAGACGTCCGTGCCCACGTCGAACGGATGGCTGGAAAGACCGTTGTCCGCGACGATGCGGTAGCGGCCAGGTGAGGCGAGTGACGAGAAGTCTCCGACCCAGACCTCCTCCATGGCGCCGAGCAAACCGGTTCGAATCCTGCGCGCCGGCGCCCCGCCCACGAACGCAACCGAGCCGTCCCGCTCGCTCGTGACGCGGAAGGACTGGAACGCGGCCGGGGAGCTGAACTGCTTCTTCATCAGAGGGGCGTAGCCCACCTGCGAGGCAGCGAGGTGCGCGAACGCGGCTTCCTCGTCGCGCGCCGCGAGACGCTGGCGCGTGGCCCAGGCGCCGAGCACCTGCTTCGCGATGCGCCTCGCCCCGCCGGGCCCGACGCTCGCGATGGCGAGCGCGCCAATCAGCGCGGCGACGAGGGCAACGGTCGTCTTCTTCCCCAAGGTCATCGCGGAGCCGACATCCAATGCTGCACGATGAGGCGGGCCCGTCAACGGACCTGTGGGCGCAGATGATGCTCGCATCCACGCGCGAGGACGCCAGCCCTCGGGCCGCCGGCGTGATTCGCGCCACGGCGTGCGATGCGCTATCGTCCGGAGCGCGCGCGGGGCGCGGCGAGGTTCGAGCCGGTCTCGGCGCGGACGGGGGGATCGGAACACTTGGGAATCCGAGTCGGCGTCGTCGGCGCGGGGAAGATGGGGCTCTCGCACTACGCGATCGCCAATGCCCTTCCGGACGCGGAGGTCGTCGCCGTCTGCGATACATCGCGGTACGTTCTTTCGGTCCTGCGGAAGTACGCCGGCGTGGCGACGTACACGACCTTCGAGGAGATGGTCGGTGAGGGGCGGCTCGATTGCGTCATCGTGGCGACGCCGACGGTGACCCATTTTCAGTGCGCGAAGTACGCGCTCGAGCGGGATCTGCACCTGTTTGTCGAGAAGCCGCTGACGCTCTCCCCGGGGGAGAGCAGGGCATTGTCCGAGCTCGCGATCGAACGCAGGCGGGTCAACCAGGTCGGTTTCCACAACCGTTTCATCGGCACGTTCCAGGAGGCGCACCGGCTGGTGCGTGCGGGCGCCCTGGGGACCCTGACCAGGATCCACGGCAGCGCTTTCGGCCAGGTGGTCCTCAAGGAGCAGGGCTCCACGTGGCGATCGCGGAAGGCGGAGGGAGGCGGTTGCCTGCACGACTACGCTTCGCACGTCATCGACTTGATGAACTTCCTGGTCGGTCCGCCCGCCCGTGTGGACGGAGCGCGGATGCAGAGCATCTTCTCGAGGGACGTCGAGGACGCCGTGTCGGCCGTCTGCGGCTACGCCGACGGGATGACCGGCGTCCTGGAGACCAACTGGAGCGACGAGAGGTTCCGCAAGATGAGCACGACCATCACCGTCCACGGCACGAAGGGCGAGCTCGTCGCGGACCGTCAGGAGCTGAAGGTCTACCTGCGTCCGGGGTGCCGCTTCGAGGCATACGAGGACGGTTGGACCACGCGCTACATCACGGATCTGCAGAAGCCCGTCCGGTTCTACCTGCGCGGCGAGGAGTACTCGGCGCAGCTCGACGCGTTCTTCGAGGCGATCCGCTCGAGCGACATGGCGCACGAGAACTCCTTCGCCAGCGCATACGAGACCGACCGCGTCCTGGAATTGATCATCCAGGCGGACCAGGTGAGCAGCTGAACATGGCACAGATGGACCGCATCCTCTTCGGAGACAACCAGTTCTTCGGCGTGAACCACATGTCGGAGGAGAAGGCACGCCAGCAGCTGGTCCGGTTCAAGGACACGGCCGCGATCGTTGAGGTGCTCGACGCGGCGTACGAGATGGGCATCCGCACGTTCATGTGCACGACGCACGACCGGATCGGCGAGGTGTGTGACCACATGCGCGCGAATCCGGCCCGCTACAAGGACTTCCTCTACTTCCCCTGCATGCCGTACGCGCACAAGTACGCCAACTCGGTCAGCCAGGTCGGCCTGCTGGAGACCATCCAGCGCTTCTCCGCCAGCGGCGTGGTGAGCACGCTCGTGCGCGGCGCCGTGGGGACGCTCACCCGCGACATCTACGCGCTGATGAAGCTGCTCGTCGACGCGGAGATGAAGCGCTTCGAGGGCCTGAACACCCCTGTGATCTTCGTGCAGAACGTCGTCACCGACCTCCTTCTCGGGCTCAAGCTTCATCCGGTGTTCGCGGAGTTCGACCGGTACGTGCGGGAGCGGTACGGGGCTGAGGCAGGCTTCATCACGATGAACCTGCCGCTGCTGCTCGACGCGCTCGACCAGGCCGGGCTGGAGAACCCGATCGTCTGTGCGAACATGAACAAGATCGGGTTCCGCATGTCCGGCGGCATCGATGCGTATCGGGAAGCGTTGCGGACGCGGAGCTGCCGGGCGATCGCGATGTCCGTGCTCGCATCCGGCGCCATTCCGCCGAAGGAAGGGATCGAGTGGGCCTGCCGGCTCGAGGGGCTCCAGTCGATCGTGTTCGGCGCCTCGTCCCCGGGCAACATCCGCCAGACCAAGGAACTGATCGAGCGCGCCTGGGGACCGGCACGGGGTCCGGCGCCGATGGCGGCCGCGCTGTAGGGCTCCGGAAGGACGGACCATGGCGCGGAAGGTGCGGTTGCTCAACGTGGACGTGGACGACATCACGATGGACGAGCTGGTGGGCTCGTTCCGCGACGGCCTGCTGCTGACCCTGCACGTGGACATGATCATGAAGCTGCAGAACGATCGCGAGTTCTACGAGATCCTGCCGCACTTCGACGTGGTCACCTGCGACAGCCAGATCCTCTTCGGCGCGGCGAAGTTGCTCGGCACCCCGCTCCGCGCGCGCGTCTCCGGGTCCGATTTTTTTCCGCGCTTCTACGCGAGACACAAGGATGACCCGCGCGTCACGGTGTTCATCTGCGGCGGCGGTCCGGGCACCGCCGCGATAGCCGGCAGGAACGTCAACGCGAGCGTCGGACGGGAGATGGTGGTGGGAACGGACTCGCCGCCGTTCGACTACGACGCCAAGCCGGGCGAGATCGACCGCATGATCGCGAAGATCAACGAGTCGCGGGCGAACGTGCTCCTCGTCGGGCTCGGCGCGGGGCGGCAGGAAAAGTTCATCGTCAAGCACCGTGACCGCTTCCCGTACGTAAGGACGTTCCTCCCGCTCGGAGGGACGATCGACTACGAAGCGCGCACGCTGGAGCGGCCCGGCGTGTGGGTCACCAATGCCGGCCTCGAGTGGCTCTACCGGCTGATGAGCGAGCCACGGCAGCGGTGGCGGCGCTATCTCGTGCACCAGCCGCCGGTGTTGCCGCCGGCTCGCTGCGGCCCGGTGGCGGGACTAGTGGCTCGGCATCGCGTCGAACCGTTTCTTCGCCGGGAGCACGCCCACTCTCGGAGTGCGCGTGGGATCCACGAACGGCCACAGCTCCGACCCCATGAAGGCGGGCTTTGCGGTCTGGTAGAGCGACGGGGGCAGATCGTGGCTGGAGACGGAGGGATCCCAGACCACGCCGTCGGTGACCGCGTCGTAGTTGCCGTGCCGGAAGAGGAGCCGCAACGCCGTCCCGTCGTCGAGCGACCCGTACCCGAGGCTCGGATCGGCGTCGTTGCCGATGCGGTAGGCCGCCGCCGCGTCGGCCGTCGAGGAGAAGTTGGCATTGCTGCTCTCGTAGACCGGTTGGAACCCCTTGATCACCAGCTTGCCCTGCAGCAGCACGTTGCCGACCACGGTCATCTCGCGGTGCCAACCATGGATGTTGACTGCACTGATGCTGTCGGTCGCAGTCGACGGGGGGGCGTTGATGCCGGTGGCGTAGTTGCGGAAGAAGGTGTGCCACCCGGCGTTGCCGTGCGTGGTGTCGACCGAGAGGTTCGGCGTCCAGTTCCCCTCGAACAGCTCGAAGTGGGAGAACGACGCATGGCTGCCGTCGATGCTCGTCTCCTGCCACCAAGGTTGCGCCGCGATGATCGCGTCGTCGACGTAGTTGTAGGCGAGGACGTTCCCGCCCCCCGACGCTTGCGTCGAGAGCGGCTTGTTCAGGTACCACATGATCGAGTCCTCGACCAGGTTCTCCGAGGACTGCGAGGTGAGCGCCACGCCGTACGCCGTACCCCCCGGGTTGATGTCGGTCGCGTGGTGCACGTACACCTGACGGATCTCGTTGCGGAACCCGTGGGCGACCGAGATGTGAATTCCGGTCATGCCGGAGCCCGTCGCCGGATTGCCGTCCGACTCCACGTCGAGGACCCACGAGTACGCGCAGTTGAGCATATCGATGTTGCCGCTGAGCCCGCCGGTGACGTACAGATGCTCGACCCCGGAATGATCGACGCGGTTGCCGATCGAGGTCGCGTTGGTGAGGAAGACCTGCGGCGAGAAGGCCGCGTCGAACTTGATGTGCAGCGGCGTGGTGATGGTCAGCGTATTGCCGCTGATCGAGCCGATCTCGATCTGCTGCCCGACGGAGCGGTAGCCGCCGCTCGAGGCCGGGCCGTACACGTTGCTGGTCGGCCCCCGCTTGTACCAGGTGTTGTCCCCGCGGAGCACATACGAGGTGTCGTCGAGCTGGTCGATCTGCGCGATGTCGCCCGCCGCGAACCCGCTGGCGTTCTGGACGGGGATGGAAACCGCGCCTTTCGCCAAGCCGCCCACCACGTTCACCGCCGGGTTGTAGGTGGGCCAAAAGACGCCGATCTGGATCACGGGCACCTGGCCAGCCACTGGATCGAGCTTGATCTTCGTCTGGCCGGTGCCGGCGCCGCGCAGGACGACGTTGCTCTTGAAGAGCTGGATCGGCGACTTGACCAGGTAGGTCCCGGCGGGCAGCATCACCACCTGCCCCGAGGGGCAGGCGGCCAGCGCGCTGTTGATCGCCGCCGCTGCGTCCGTCGTGCCGTTCCCGTAGGTCGAGGCGCTGATGGTGGCGCATACCGTGGTCCGGACCGGGATGCCGCCCGGCACTCCCGGGTTCCACACCGTGATGCGCTCCGGCGGGATCAGCCCCTTCGTGCCGGGGACGAACTCGCCGTTGTTGACGGGGGCGGCAGTGCCAGGTTGGCATGCGGCGCAGACAGCGGCGGCGGCGAGCGCGAGCATTCTGCGACGTGAGGGATCCATCTGCCGGTCTCCTGGAGACGGGATCTGCACGCGGGCGAAGTGGCCGGCGGCTACCCATCCTGGCGGACTCCGCTGTCGAATGAAGCACACGCCGCGAACGATGCAAAGTGGCGGCGGGTGCGGCCGGAGGAGCCCCGGTGCGACAGCGGCACCGCAAACCGCACCCCTGGCCCGGTGACTGCGGACACATCGGGCGCCGGCCTTCGGCTTCAGCGCTGTGACAGCCGCTTCCGCACCCGCGCGCACGGCTTTTCCACGACCTCGTAGATGGCGACCGAGATCGCGACCGAGACGCCCAGCACCAGGACACCGCGCGCGACGGGGGGCAGCCATGGCAGATGGCGGACCGCGGCGTACAAGATGACCTGGTGGACGAGGTAGAGCGAGTACGAGAGCATGCCGAGGAATTTCACCCAACCGAGATTGAGCACACGGAAAGGCAGGAAGTCCGGCTGCCGTACCGCCACGATGAAAATCGGATAGAGCGCGATGCCTTGCAGCGAATATCGGAACGACTGGCGGAAGTCCGGGTCGCGTACCCCGAAGCTGACCAGCAGCGCCCCCACGGCCAGCGGCAGCAGCACCGCCCGGTACAGTCGCGAAGTCGAACGGGAGGTTTCATCGAGCATCGGGTTGGAGTAGACGGCAAGGGCGCATCCGAAGAGGATGTTGTCCACCCGGGTGTCGGTCGCGAGATACGTGCGCTGCTGGCCGGAGTGAAGCCCGTATATGAGGATGCAGCGCCACGCGAGCACCGCTGCGCAGATCGCCCAGAAGACGAGCGCCTGCCCGCGCCCCGACAGCTTGAGCCGCTGGAGCAGGATGTAGAGCCAGGGGAAGAGAAAATAGAAGTGCTCCTCGACGGCCAGCGACCAGTATACGCCGGTGCCCGGAGCGACACCGCCGGAGTCGTGCCGCACGATCCAGTAGTTCGCGTAGTGCAGCGCCTGCGCGGCGACGGCGCGCGGATCCAGCGAAGGGTTGGGAATCACTCCGCCGGCGCTCGCTGCTGTCGCCGCGATCAGCACGAGGTAGAACGGCGGCAGGATGCGGAGCACGCGGCGAAGGTAGAAGTGCTTGAGGCTGACGTCGCCGTACCGCTCGAACTCCTGCCGCATGAGCGTCGTGATCAGATACCCGGAAAGGAAGAAGAAGACGGTGACGCCGAAGCCGCCAGGGACGATGCCCTCGAGCCCGGCATGGGCCACGAAAACGAGCAGGAACGAGAAGGCGCGCAGGCCGTCGAGAGAAGGAACGGTGAGCGCCTGCTTTCCCGCCTTGGCCGCTGCCGACGCGGTGCCGCCATCCAGTCCGACGGCGACGCTGCCGATCGAGGCCACCGCGCCGGCCGGAGCCGGCCCGGCCAGCTGTACGACGCTCGCGTCGGTGGCCCCCCGAGGCCTCATCGCGCAGATTCCGCTCCCCCCCGTGATCAGGCCGGCCCGCCGGGCGCGCCCCGCACCGCCTCAGAGGGCGGTTTTCGCAAGCAGAGGCGCTGCATGTCCCTGAGATTGACCGTCACACTCAGCTTCTGCAGGAGCAGGCGCCGTGACATCGAACTCACGACCCGCTGCAGGAAGGCGCTCTTGGCGATGACGCCGACGTTGTAGGCGAGCCGGTCGAGAGTGAGCGTCCGCCCGACGTACTCGAGCTTCTCGAGCTCGAATCCGGCGAGCGCGTACGCTTTGCGCAAGGTCTCGGTGGTGAAAAAGAAGATGTGTCCGTCGCAACTCAGGCTCCTCTCGCGCCGCCCGAGCACGCGGTACATGAGCGTGTCGTAGCGTGGCGTCTCGAGAACGAGATGGCCTCCGGGTTTCAGCACCCGGAAGATCTCGCGCAGCGTGCCGACCGGGTCGGGGACGTGCTCGATGACGTGCAGCATCAGGACGGCGTCGGCGCACTCCGTCGGAAGCCGGGCTGATTCGAGGGTCGAATTGACGGTGGGGATGCCGACCTTGTTGGTGGCCTGGCGCGCGGCGCTGCGATCCGGCTCGATGCCGAGGACCTCCCAGCCATCCTTTAGGAAAGCGTCGAGCTGGAACCCGCAGCTGCAGCCGACTTCGACCACTTTGCCGCGTGCGGGGTGCAGGCGGTTCAGCAAGGCGCGCGTCGTTGCATAATCTCGAATCTGAAGCTGCTCCTTCTCGTAGCGCTGAGGGTTCACGGCAGCGAAGTCCCATTCGCCACTCCGCGTTTCCAGCTCTATGTGATCCGCGTTCTTTCTCGGGTTTGCGTACATCAGCCCGCACTGCTTGCACTGGACGATCTGGTTGAGCTGCGCCACGCCCGCTGGATAGAGCACCGTGAAGGAGTCCGCGCGGCAGATGCCGCACGTGACGCTCACCGGCAATCCGGCCGCTGGGGCCGTGGACCGTCCTGCGTGGAGCTCCGCATATCCGGGACCCGCGCCGGCAGCATGGCTACCCGCCGGAGAGGCATGAAAAGCGCTCACTCGATGGTCCCCCTGTAGCCGAGAGGGAACCATCGTATCGGTTTGGGGGGTCGTCGGTCCAGACCGACCGAGGGCCTTCTTGGAGCCCACCTTCGGGTAACGCAGCGCGCCGCTCGACATTTGCAGTCTTGTCCGGATGGGGTACGAGCCACCCGGACGCGCCGCTGCAGCCATCCGTCTTCCCGTACAGCCACCGTTCCGTCCCGCCCGGACAAGGCGAGCAGACGTTCACCGCGACCGCTACGGCGCGAACGCCGTTGGCGTCGGTACCGCGACGGTTCGTCGAGAACTGGACGTCCAACTCGCGACTAGCGTGCCGGGCACGGCGCGGCAGGTGCGGAAACTCAGACCACAGACGGGCGCACAGGCCACGCGCCGGTAGCAGTTCGGCATTTGCGCTCCTCGGCGCGATGCGGTGGTGTGTTAAGAATGGTCGATCACAAAATCGCGAGATGAACCCGGAGCGCCTGAACATCCTCTGCGTGTCGCAGATGCCGCCCAGCCCGCCACACTTCGGCGCGCAGGCGCGCATGCACGGGTTGATGACGAATCTCGCGCGGCGCCACCAGCTCACCGCCATCTCCCTGGTGGACGAGGAGTTCGATGCAGACGTGTGCGGCCGCGCGATGCGTGAGTACTGCCGGGAGGTCATCCTGGTGCCGAACCCGAAGGGGCGCAACGGCCTGGCCAAGCGCGCGCTCCAGCTTCGCTCGATCGCGTCGCTGCGCAGCTTCGAGCGCCATCGTTACTCGGTCGCTGCACTTCAGGATGCTCTCGACCGCGCGCTGCGCCAGCAGCCGTTCGACCTGGTCGACCTGGAGTTTCCCTACCTCGCGCACTTCCGTTTGCGGCAGTCGCCTCCCGGCACTCCGGCGCCCGCGGTCGTAATCGACGCGCACGAGATCGCATACGACATGGTTCGCCAATTCGCGCGCACCGGGGGTGTGGCCCGGCGCGTGTACGCCGGGCTGAACTGGCGCAAGCTCCGGAACGAAGAGCTGGCCGCGTTCCGGTCCGCCGACGGGATCTGCACCTGCAGCGCCGCCGATGAGGAGCGGGTGCTCACCGACGTCCCTTCCGCGCGGACCGTGGTGATCCCCAACGCCGCGGACGTGGACTTCTACCGGCCTCGCGCCTCCGATCCTCCGAGCGACGGCCGCACCATCGTCTTCTTTGGCCTGCTGTCGACATGGCCGAACATCGACGGCGTCCTGTTTTTCCTGCGCGAGATCTGGCCGCTGATCGCCGCGCAGCGGCAGGAGGCCCGATTGAAGATCATCGGCGCGCGGCCGCCGCCGCAAGTGCTCGAGTTCGCCGGGCCCCGCGTGGAGATCACCGGGCTGGTCGAGGATCTACGGCCGCACCTCGCTTCGGCAGCGGCGTTGGTGGTCCCGCTGCGCATCGGCGGAGGGACGCGTCTCAAGATCGTGGAGGGCATGGCGATGGGCAAGGCCATCGTCTCGACCGCGCTGGGCGCCGAGGGGATCGAGGTGGTCCCCGAGCGGGACGTCCTCATCGCCGACGGCACCACGGCGTTCGCCGCGTCGGTGGTGCGCCTGCTCGACGATCCGGCGCTGGCGGTGCGACTGGGACGGTCCGCGCGGCAGCTCGCGGTGGAGCGATACGCGTGGAGCGCGGCGGCGACGGCGCTGGAGCGCTTCTGCCGTGCGCTTCTCGAGACGCGGAGCTGCCGGTGAGTCCCGTGACGCTGAAGGCGGCGCTGATCGGGGCCGGGCAGATCGCGCGGCAGCATCTCTCCTGCCTGCGGCAGCTCCCGGGGGTCGAGCTTGCGGCAGTGTGCGATCTGTCCCCCGCGGTGGCGGAGTGTGCGGCGGAGAGATACGGCGTCCGCTCGTGGTTCACCGATCACGGCGCGATGCTCCGCGAGGTCCGCCCCGACGTGGTCCACGTCACGACTCCGCCAACGTCGCATTACCGCCTCGCGCTCGATGCCTTGGAGGCGGGAGCCCACGTCGTGGTCGAGAAGCCAGCGACGTCCACGTTCGACGAACTCGAGACGCTGATCCGCCGCGCCGGCGAGCTCGGCCGCGCGCTGATCGAGGACTACAACTACCTGTTCAACCAGGCGCCGCGCGAGATTCTGCGCCGGATCGAGGCGGGTCAGTTCGGCGGAGTCGTCCACGTCGAGGTGCTGATTTGCCTCGACATTCTCGGCCCCGAAGGTTTCGCCGACCCGAACTCGCCTCACCCGTGTCTTTCGCTCGTGGGCGGGGCGATCGCAGACTTCCTTCCACATCTGGCGTCGATCGCGCACCTCTTCGTTGGCCCGCACCGGCGCGCGGATGCGGTCTGGACGAAACGCAGGCCGTCCGTCCTTCCGTACGACGAGTTCCGCGCCGTGGTCGACGGCGAGCGCGGCACGGCTGCGCTTGGGTTCAGTGCCAACGCGCAGCCGGACGCCTTCTGGCTGCGCGTCTACGGCGAACGGATGCAGGTGGTGGCCAACCTGTTCGAAACTCGAGTCACCTTCCATCGCCTGCGCCCGGGCCCCAAGCCGCTTCGCCCGTTCCTCAACGGCGTCGAGGAGGGGAAGGCGATCCGGCGCGCCGCCGTCGACACGCTGCTGCGAAAGTTTCGCGGCGGCCCCGGAGCGTACGAAGGCCTCTTCGAGCTGATCGGCCGCACGTATCGCGCGCTGGCAGACGGCTCGGCGCTTCCCGTCTCCACGCAGCAGGTCCGTGAGGTGAACCGTCTCATCTCCGACCTCAAGCCGCACCAGGCTCCGTGATGAAGATCCTCGTCACTGGCGCCAACGGGTTCCTCGGTCGCCATGTGGTCGCCGCACTGCTGGCGCGCGGGCACCAGGTTCGAGCGTTGGTCCGGCCGGCGGTCCGCCTGGATGCCTTGGGTTGGCCCCCGTCCGTCGAGATCTTTCGGGCCGATCTGCGCTCGACGCGCGAGCTCGCGCCCGTGTTCGAAGGCGTCGAGGTGCTCGTGCACCTGGCGGCAGCGGTCTCCGGCGGCGAAGACGCCCAGTTCGCCGCCACCGTGACCGGGACGGAGCGACTGCTCGGCGCCATGGCTCGCTCGGCATGCCGGCGGCTGCTCCTGGCGAGCAGTTTCTCGGTGTACGACTGGAGCAACATCCGCGGCACCCTCGACGAGAGCTCGCCGACGGAGCCAGTGCCCGACCTCTACGAGCGCGACGGGTATTCGATCGCAAAGGCGTGGCAGGAGCGGGTCACCAGGCGCTTCGCGGAGAAGCATGGCTGGGACCTCACCGTGCTTCGACCGGGCTTCATCTGGGGCCGGGATCACGGGTACGTGGCGGCGCTCGGACAGCGAGCGGGAAAGGTCCATCTCGTTATCGGGCCGTTCGTGCGCGTCCCCTTCACGCACGTGGAGAACTGCGCGGATCTGTTCGCTGTCGCCGTCGAGGACCCCCGCGCGCGTGGAGAGACCTTCAACGTCATCGACAACGAGGGCGAGCGCGTCTGGACGTATCTGGGGACCTACTTGCGCGGCACGGGGCAGCCGGGCATCCGGATTCCGGTTCCCTGGGGTCTCGCCTTCTTGTTGGTCCGTCTGGCCTACGCCACTGTCTTCCGCCGCAACCCGAGGCTGCCCCACTTTCTGGTCCCGTGTCGGTTCGAGTCTCGGCTCAAGCCGCTGAGGTATACCAACCGCCGCGCGCGGGAGTTGTTGGGATGGCGGCCGCCGCTCGATTTCCGCGAGTGCCTGTTGCGCACCTACGGCGCTCCGCACGCACCATGAGCCCCACGCACGGGGCGGCGCGCTCCGCAGCCTGGCGGCGCACCTGCAGCTCGCGTTGCGGGGCCTTGCGTAGCCGCCGGCTCGCTGCGGCCCGGTGGCGGGACTAGTGGCTCGGCATCGCGTCGAACCGTTTCTTCGCCGGGAGCACGCCCACTCTCGGAGTGCGCGTGGGATCCACGAACGGCCACAGCTCCGACCCCATGAAGGCGGG
>WNFG01001344.1_pt1 | contig 20655 bp, 17 predicted proteins | sample 5400431 | NCBI WGS metagenome assembly WNFG01 (sample SAMN13153346, study PRJNA577476) | soil metagenome | isolation source: 120 cm saprolite under Douglas fir tree site 2 hole 3 replicate 2 | place: USA:California | collected 2015-04-18 | reverse complement strand
CGCCAGGACGATCGAAATCACGCCGACAACGCCCGGCACCACGGCGCCGGGATGGTTGAATTCCGCGTAAAGGGCCAGCGCTCCCAGGGCCAGCAGGAGGAAGGCGATGTTCGGGTCCATCAGCGACGACATGAGCCGTTGCCGCAGCGACATCTCAAAGACGTTTACCCGCGTATTGGCCACGTGCAGCGTAACGCTGGTGCCGTCGTAGCGCTTGAACGTTCGTCCGTCGATCGCGCGGAGCAGCGATTGCTCGGTAGGGGCGATGACGTCGATCAGTTTCAGCGACAGCGCCTCCTGCTCGGTGAACGACTTCGACTCGCGCACCGCGCTTTCGGCCACGGTCACGTTGCGCTCGCGCTTCGCGGCGATCGTGCGCATGAAGGCGGCGGCATCGTTCTCCATCTTCGCCTTCATGACCTCGTCCATTTTTTCACCGAGAAGCACCGGGTGCGCCGCACCGGTATTCGTCCCGGGAGCCATGGCCGCGATGTCGGCTGATTCGAGAATGAAGAAGCCGGCCGACGCGGCACGGCTTCCGGCGGGAGCGACATAAACGATGACCGGTACCCGCGAGGTCATGATCTTCTCGACGATGGATCGCGTGGAATCGAGCAGACCGCCCGGCGTGCTGAGCACCAGGATGACCGCATCGTCGTGCTCGCTCTGGGCCTGATCGATGGCGCGTCCGATGAACTCATCGCTGATCGGATGGATCATGTCGTTGACGTTGAGCCGCAACACGCTGGCGTGAGCGTGGAGCGCAGCGGCAGTCAGGAGCGCAGCGATGGCAAGAGCGCGTCTCATGCCGTTGATCGTACACCTGAGACAGCGGCTGCGCCGCGTTGTCGGTTGTCGGTTCTCGGTTGGTTATGAGCAAACGTGGGTCGGACTCTCTAGTCCGACCGATTCTCGCGCGGTATGCGGCGTCACCCTGTATCAACCGACAACCGACAACCGACAACGCGGCGCAGCCGCAGCGTTACTGCGTTCCGTAATCCGGAGTCGGTTCGTAGTTGAAGAACTTCGTGATGTCGTTTCGGAAGACGAGCTTGAAATCGCCGATCGGGCCGTTGCGCTGTTTGCCGATGATGATCTCGGCGATTCCCTTCTCCTCGGTGTCTTTGTTGTAGACCTCATCGCGGTAGATGAAGCAGACGACGTCGGCGTCCTGTTCGATCGATCCCGATTCGCGAAGGTCGGAGAGCTGCGGGCGGTGATCGCCGGTGCGCTGCTCCGGACGGCGGGAGAGCTGCGAGAGCGAGACCAGCGGAAGGTTCAGCTCCTTGGCGATCGCTTTCAGCCCGCGAGAGATCTGTGAGATTTCCTGGTTGCGCGACTCGGTCTTCCCCTTCACGGCCATGAGCTGAAGGTAGTCGACCATGATCATGTCGAGGCCGGCCTCCATCTTCAGCCGCCGCGCTTTGGCCCGCATCTCCATGATGTCGATGCCGGGCGTGTCGTCGACGAAGATCTTTGCCTTGGCCAGCCTGGCCGACGCCTCGGCCAGATCACGCCAGTTCCGCTCGCTGAGCATCCCCGCGCGGATGAGGTGGTTCGATACGCCTGATTCGGAGGAGAGGATGCGTAGTCCGATCTGCTCTTTCGACATTTCGAGCGAAAAGACACCGACCGAGTAGAGGCGCTGCGCCGGCGAGCGCGGCTCGCCCGAGCGGTCGGGGATGGCGATCGATTCGGCGATGTTCATCATGAACGACGTCTTCCCCATCGATGGGCGGGCGGCGATGATGATCAGGTCCTGCGCCTGGAATCCGGACGTGAATTCGTTGAACCTGTCGTATCCCGTGGGGATGCCGGTGATGAGCTTTCCGGCGTGCTGCAATTGCTCGATCGCGGTCATGTTCGACCGGGTGATGCGATCGAGCGCCACGAACCCCTTCTCGATCGATCCCTCGGCGATCTCGTAGATGGACTTCTCGGCGATGTTGAGCACGTCGGCCGGCTCGCTCGGAGCGTCGAGCGCCGCGCGCATCACCGAGTTGCCCATGACGATCAGCCGGCGCAGCGTCGATTTCTCTTTGACGATGCGCGCGTAGCGCTCGACATTGGCGATGTCCGGGATTCCGTCTACGAGCGAGGCCACGTACGCCGACCCGCCGACCTGTTCGAGCTGGGCATTCTTCGCCAACTCCTCGCGGACCGTGAGCGGATCGATCTCTTTGCTCTGCTCCGCCAGCCGCCGCATTGTGGCGAAGATCGTCCGATGCGCGTCGCGGAAAAAGTCCTCGGTGTTGATCGTTCCGACCACGCGGTAAAAGGCGTGGTTGTTGATCAGGATCGATCCGAGCACCGCGCGCTCCGCATCCGGAGACTGCGGCATCGGCCGGTCGAGTGCGACGTCAAGTTGCGCTACGGACATTGGATTGAAGGGAGCGGAGTCTAGGCCTTTTTTTCACCTTGGCACGATGCTCACAGTCGCCTCACACGTGTTCCACACCATTTCCACAGGACGGCGAGCGCCATCGACCGGGGAGGTGAGCGCAGGTTAGCAAAAGGTGGAGGAGGACTGTTGAAAAGTGAAGATTTCCCTTGACACGAAGTTGCGACTTCTACGCTTGGTAGAGATACAAGTGCGACGCGTTTCGGTCTACTGATCGTCGACTTCGGACTCAACGTCGAGTCGGTTCGACTGACGGTCGTCGACCTTCGACTCGACGGGGAGTCGGTCCGAGTGACGGCGTCGACTTGGACTCAACGGTGAGTTGGATCCGACTGCCCCTCGCCCACTTTGGACTCAACGGTGAGTCGATCCGACTGACCGTCGTCGACCTGGGACTGGACATTCTCGTTCGTTCACATGACGTCAAGTGGTCAAGGACATCAGATTTCGCTCGACATGGAGGCAACGAGTGGCTTGAATGACTATTCCAATGACAATTCCATTGAACAAGTGGTCGATGGGCCATCTGTGGTGGTCATCGCCCTTCGAGATGCCATTCAGTCGGCTTCGCCTTGGCATCACCGGAATGCTCCCCTCCGGTAACCCTGTTGGTCAGCGAGCCGTCTGATACCCGTCTGGAGGACTTCGAATTGATCAAACGCATACTCATTCCCTTGTTCGCGCTTGCGCTACCGGTCTTCGCGCAGCAGGGCACGCCGGCGCAGCCGCCGGCAGCATCGCAAATGGCCCCCGGGCAATCCGCGGCCACTGCCACGGACGCCCAGAAAGCGGTGGCCGTCGTCAACGGCGAGACCATCACCGTCGAGAAGCTCAACCGGATGTACAACAACCTCAACGCCCAGATGCGCAAGCAGTACGACGACAACGGCGGCAAGGGCGCGTTCCTCGAGAACTACATCCGCAAGCGTCTTCTCATTCAGGAAGCGTACAAGTCTGGTTTTGATAAACGGCCGGACGTGGCCGCCGCCGTCGAGTCATCACGCGAATCGACTCTGTTCGACCGCTACGTGCGCGATGTGGTGGCCACGCCGATCGTGACCGAGGCCGACACCAGGGCGTACTACAAGGACCACCCGGACGATTTCGCCACACCGGAAAAGGTTCACGTCCGCCATATCGTCATCACCGACATCGCCAGCGGCCCTGGGCAGAAGAGCAAGGAAGAAGCGTTGGCGCGCATCGAGAAGGCCGCCAGTGAGATCCGCGCGGCCGACGCGCTGAGCGCACAGGGGACGACCAGCCAGGAGACGCTGGCGCACTTCCGCATCCTGCACTTCGCGGAAGCGGCGAAGAAGTATTCCGAGGATGGCTCACGCGAGAGCGGCGGCGATCTAGGTTGGATCGTCAAAGGTCAGACCGATCCCGATTTCGAAAAAGCTGCCTGGGCCATGAAGCCGGGAACGCTCAGCGGAATCGTCCACACGAAGTTCGGCTATCACCTCATCCTGATCGAAGGGCGTGAGCCGGCCGGTACGGAGTCGTTCGAAAACGTTCAGTCGACCATCCGCGAGTACCTGCTCACGCAGAAGGCGCCGGACGTCATGGCCTCGGTCACTCGGCTTACGAACGAGCTGCGCGCCAACAGCCGCATCAGCACGTTCCCCGAGAACATCAAATAGCTTGCTACGACGCGGCGCTCGCGGCATCGCGGGCGCCGTGCGCGGCTTCCCACTCCTCGGCTTCCGGGGAGAAGAGGTTGATGCGCGCCTTCTTGTACTCGCGCGTCGGATAGAGCGCCTGCTTCTCATCGATGCCGGTATCGATGGCGATGTCGGCGATGATCGACTCGCACTCATCGACCGAGCGTCCGTGCACGATCGTGTAGAGGTTGTACGGCCAGTCGTCGTAAACAGGGCGGAGGTAGCAGTGAGAGACCGCCTTGTTCTGGGACATCTTCACGCCGACACTTTCCACCCCGTCACCCGGAACGACCCATACGCCCATGGCGCTCGCGGCGAAGCCGGTCTTGCGCGGCTGCACCACCGCGCTGTAGCGGCGGATGTATCCGCGTTTCAGCAGCGATTTCGCCGAAGCGAGCAATTCGTCAGCGGCGCTGCCATTGGTCCTGGCCATCGCCTCGAAGGGACGCGGCTGGAGCGGAAGATCGCGTTGCAGAAGACGGACGGATTCGATCTCCAACGGTGTCAGCGGCGCGAACTGGCCGTCACCGTGTGATTCATCCGAGTCGTTACTCCCTTTGAACTGCCGGAGAGTCGGCAGTGTGCGAACGGTCTCGCAGCCGGCCTCATCGCCGAGGATCTCGACCGTCTTGTCGAGGCCGAGGCGGGATCCCGGCGAGACGGCGATCGTGAACCACAGATTGAAATCGTTGTTTCGCCGGTAATTCTGCGTCACACCGGGGTGCGCGTTGATTGCCACCGCCGCCTCGTCGATCCGTTCGGGATCGACTTTGGCCGCCACGAGGCACGATCGGTAGCCGAGTGCTCGCGCATCGAACTGGGCCGCGAGCTGCCGGAGCAGGCCTTCGCGCTTCAGCCGCTCGATGCGCTTGATGACTTCTTTCTCCGACATGTCGATGGCCTGTCCGATGAGGGCGAACGGTGTCGAAACCAGCGGAATCTCACTTTGCAGGGTACCCAGCAGCTCACGGTCCCGTTGATCGATTTCCTGCATTTGGATCCTCGGCTCACATTGTGGCGTTGGGATGTTGGGGATGTGCCGATTGTATGAGATCGGACGCTCGTTCACCAGTGTTCAAATGGCGGAATCGGCGACTCATCGGTAGCAATCTTCGGAAAGTCGTTGGCATCAAGTCGCTCCTCCCCTCCGCCGCGTGCAAGAAGCGCCGCAACCCACTGGCGATGACGCCTTGCAGCCTCTTCGACCGAGGTTCGATCGATGCCGCACCAGCTCTTCGGAAAGCGTTGGAGCTTCTCCAGGGAGGCATCGAAAAGACGCAGTCCTCCCGAATACGTCCCTCGCTGGACGTGGTGATAGGCCGCCGCGAGCTGGATGAGCCCCTGCAGGAAAAGATGAACATCCGACTCCGCCTCCAGCCAGATCGTCTCCCACGATTCATGGGCATCCCAGAACTCGCCGGCATTGAAGTGATCGAGGCCGGCACGGAAATGCGCGACGAAGTCGGTCATGAGGTTTCGAGGTCTCGCAGTTACGCGGTTTCGGGGTTTCGAGGTCTCGCGGTTCAGACGAAATCGCGGCATACCGACCGCGAGACCGCGTAACCCCGAGACCGCGAAACCGCAGTCAATCGCTCGCCCTCGTCCCCTTTCGAAGCGTCTCGCACATCGCGGTGGTGAAGTCGGCTGTCGTTCCGGTCCCGCCGATGTCGCGGGTGCGGTGCTCGGGGCCGGAATCGAGCACTTTCATGATCGCGTCATCGATCCGTTGAGCCGGCCCCATCTCGCCGAGGTGGTGAAGCATCAGCACTGCGGATTTCAGCATCGCCAGCGGATTGGCCTTATTCTGGCCGGCGATGTCGGGCGCGCTCCCATGCACCGCCTCGAAGACCGCGCCGCTCTCGCCGATGTTGGCCCCGGCGACGACGCCCAATCCGCCCACCAGTCCCGCCGCGAGGTCGGAGACGATATCGCCGTAGAGGTTTTCCAGCAACAGGATGTCGAACTGCGTCGGATCGGTGACCAGTTGCATGCATAGGTTGTCGACGATCTTGTCGTCCGCGACGACGTTCGGATACTCCTTCGAGACGTTGCGGAAGCACTGCAGGAACAGGCCGTCGGACAACTTCATGATGTTGGCCTTGTGGACCGCGGTGACCCGCTTACGTCCATGCGTGCGCGCATATTCGAATGCGAAGCGGGCGATTCGCGTCGACGCTTTCTCCGTGATGATCTTCAGCGATTCGACCACTCCCGGCACGACCTCGTGTTCCAGGCCGCTGTAGAGGTCTTCGGTGTTCTCCCGGACGACGATGATGTCGACGTTCTCGAAGCGCGTGATGATGTTCGGCATCGACTTAACCGGCCGCAGGTTGGCGTAGAGGTCGAGTGTCTTGCGCAGCCGGACGTTGATGGAAGAGAACCCGGTGCCGATCGGCGTCGTGACCGGTCCCTTCAGCGCAACTTTGTTGCGCAGGATCGATTCGAGCACCTCACCCGGCAGAGGGTCACCTGATCGTGCGATGGCTTCGGCACCGACGAAGAACTTCTCCCATTCGACGTCGACACCCGCGCACTCGATGATCGAGACCACCGAGGCCGTCACCTCGGGGCCGATCCCGTCACCGGGAAGAAGCGTGATCTTGTGTTGCGTCATGATGAATCCTTTCCGACCGCTCACGCGCCGTTGCTAAGGAGAAGTCCATCGGCAGCAGGTCGGACAGCGAACCATATTCGGGCAGTTCGTCGATGCAGCGACGGACGCTTTCCAAGGTCGGCGGGATGAAGTCGAGATACCACAAGCGGCCGCGCGTGAGCGGCTGTTTTGAGAACGTACCGAGAATCTTGATGGAGCGCTGAAGCAATGTCTCGAAATAGCGGCGGCGCATCGACCGGCGTTCACCGTGTGGCAGCGCGGTGCGGGCCGGCAAGCCATGGACCCGCCACTCCGCATAGTAGTCGACTAGCTCCAGCTCCGTCGCCTCACCCAGGATGCGGGCCACGCCGCGGTCACGAAGGAGAGAGGCGATATCGTAGGTGTCAGGACCCATTCTGAGATCCTGATAGTCGATGAGATAAAGCTTCTCGTTAAAGATATGTATATTCTGGCCGTGATAATCGCGATGGCATAAAACGTAAGGATGCCGCGAAATATTATCGGACAGTTTTCTGAGTAATGGTTTTAGAGTCTCGGCGGCCGCGGCGGGCACACCCATGAGTTTCTCGACGTAGAACTCGCGCGACATCTCCAGCTCGTTGAAAAAGAAGTCGCCCGTGAATGGTGGGTTGATGTCGAGCGCACCGGCCTTCTGGAAGTAGGCGAGGAGCGTGACCGCCTTCCGGTACCAGCGGACCCCTTCCTCGCGGTCGCGATGGAGTAGGTCAAAGAGCGTTTGATCGCCGACGTCCTGCTGCAGCATGGCCGCGTCGCAATGCTCCATCAGCTTCGGCAGGTAGGCGTGCTTCGATGCCGCGCGGTACGCGGCCAGAACGCGAGGCAGATCGTGCCGCACCTCGTCCGGGTACCAGGTCAGCATGTGCCTGTTCCCGTCGCCCGCGGTGATCCGGTAATAGACCCGCACCGAGGCGTCGCCGGGAAGGCGCGCGGCCGCCCATCCGTCGCCGAGCCACGACTGCAGCGCGGCGGTTACCTCCACCGGAAGATCAGCGGTTTCCGTCATGACTCCGGACGTCCCTTGCAGACTGCGTGACACCAGCAGGTCCCACGCAGTCTGCGCACGGTCCGGACGGGCAGAATCTTATTTCGGAGCCGGTCCCCGTTCATCCGGCTTGGCGTCGCGGATCACGATCTTGTCGATCGAGGTCGGGTTGTTCGGCCGGTCCTGCTCGCCTTTCGGTGCGTTGACGATTTTGTCGGCAACGTCCATCCCCTTGGTGACCTGGCCGAAGACGGTGTACTGGTTGTCGAGGAACGTCGAATCGCTCGTGACGATGAAGAACTGCGACGAGGCGCTGTTTGGAGAATTCGAGCGTGCCATCGATACGATGCCGCGCTTGTGCGACACGGAATTGAACTCGGCGTCGATGTTCTTGCCGGAGCCGCCCGTGCCCCAGGTCGACGGCGAACCGGAGATCGTGTTCGGGTCGCCGCCCTGGATCATGAAGCCTGGAATGATTCGATGAAACTTCGAGCCGTTGTAGAAGCCTTTCTCGGCGAGGTCGATGAAGTTCTTCACATGGTTGGGCGCGACGTCGGGGAAGAATCGGATGTCGATCTCGCCGGCGCTGGTGTGCAGCTCGGCTACTTTGTTTTCGTACTGGCTCATCGGCTTTTTCTCCTCTGCTGCGGTCGTCGGCGCGGCCGGCGATACGGTTGCCTCGGTCGCGGTTGCACTGCTGGTGGTCATGGTTTCGGTTTGCGTGGCTGCCGCCTCGCTGTTCGTGTTACTCGCGGGCGAGCACGCGGTGACGGCGACGGCGAGCAGCGCGTAGATGACGTTATTCAAGAGCATCCTCCTTCGTGGTCTCGGGCGCGAATCCTACTACGCGACTACGAGCCGGAGTAAAGGACGAAAGGAGCCCAGTAACGGGGCAGGCGAAATCCGTCCGTTCTCCGGACGAGCTTCAGCTTGGCGGCCCGGAGCGCCACGGCTGGATCGTCCCCGTGACGGATGCCGGCATACAGGTCGGACATGAGCCCTGGAGTTGCGCTGTCGTTCACCTCCCACAGCGCGGCGATTACCTGCCGGGCGCCTGCGTGAAGGAACGCCCAGGCCAGGCCAACCAGACCCTCGCCTGTGTACGCGCGAGTCCCCGCGCCGTGACAACTCGATATGGTGACCAAGCGGGCGTGAAGCGGCTTTTTGACGATGTCGCGCGCGTAGAGTTTGTACGACTCGCCCTCGCGCGCGAGGATGACCGCCGACTCGAGCGGCCGCAAACGCGTTGCGAAACCATGCGCAACAAAATGAATGAAACCGTAGCGCTCCGGTGTGGCGCGCGCGTAGGCCGACGGCGTCGCGGCGGCGCCGGTCAGAGCGACGCATGACTTGAACTGCTGCTGAATCCGCGTCACCTCTTCCGCGGCATGTGCGAGCCGGGGGAACTGCCGGTCCGGAGAGGGCGGATCACCGACGATGAGCATCGACGTTGACGCGTCTTCCGTCTGCGGACGATTGAGCAGATCGATGGAGCTTGCCGTTTCGACCGTCACGTTCTCGATCCAGTAGTGGTGCGAAATGGGATCGACGAGAGTTTCCATGTTGAAGGCGTGCAGACGGCCGTCGGGGATGACGATGACGCGCTGGCCGCCGCGCAAGCGTCTTGCCGCCGCGGGAAGCAGCATCGTGTAGAGCCGCTCGCCCTGTGGAGCGCTGCCGCTGCCGGCCATCAGGCCGGTCAGATCTCTCATGTACCGGCCGAGCGCGCGCTCGATCTCGTCGGATGGTTTCAGGACATCGACAGCGATGGACGTCGGTGTAATTGTCCAGACGTACGAATGGGTCGGCGCAAGCCAGTAGGCGAGGATGACAGCTCCGCGTTCCCGCGCCACGCGCTTCAGATCGCCGCGAGGTTCAGTCGTGTCCTCGCCCAATGCCTCTTCGAGCGTCTGCGCCCGACTCTGCTCCGCCGCGTTGAGCGCGTCCTCGCGGCGGTTCGCCGCGAGAAGAAACTCTACATATCGATCGTAGAGCTCGCGCACGAGCGAACCGAACGGTAGGCGAAGCTCTTCGCTGATCACCTTGCGGCGCGCCTCGGCGGCTGTCTCGACAGCCCGGCGAAAGTACTTTTCGGCTTGGGCAGGGTTATTGGCCGCGACGTAAAAATCAGCAAGGCGCGCCTCCGCCTCCCATTTCTGTGGGCTCGTCTGCCATGCGTCGACGATATGGGTGGCTTTTGCGATTGCCGTGTCGAGCTGTCCCGCCGCGGCGTCGATTCGCGCATCGATGAGCAGTGAGCGTAGTTCCTCCTCGGGCTTCTTCGCGGCGCGAAGCCGCGCCAGCGCTTCGTTGTTCATGATTCTCGCGGAAGCGAGATCACCCACGGAGACTTGCGCGTCGGCCATGTTTGCCACGAACTCGCCGAGGTCGGCATGATTAATTTCGCGGGCTATGGCCAACCCTCTGGAGTAGTAGCGGAGCGCTGCGGCCGGATCGCGGTCGTGCAGCGCGATATCGCCGAGATTGTGAAGCGCGGGAACCATGTCAGTCCGCGACCCGATTTTTTCCGCGATCGCGACTGAGGATATTAAGTAGTCGTGCGCTTCTTCGAAATCGCCGACGTCTTTCAGGGCCCACCCGAGATTACCGGAAACCTTGGCGATCTTAGATGGCGACTGGAGCTTCTCCGCCAGCTCGAGCGCCTGCCGATCAAGATCGACCGCTTCGCGATATCGGCGCTGCGACGTGCGCAGCCGGGCCAGCGTCGCGAGCGCATTGCTCTCCAAGACGCGTTGATTGTGGCGACGAGCCAGGCGAATGGCATCGCGCGCGTACTTTTCCGACGCCTCCTGATTGGGTCGCACGTATTCAAGCGCAGCCCGATGAAAAAACACGTCGCTCAGAAGGAGCGGCTGATCGCTTCGGGCGAGCGTCTCGGCATCACGAAGCAGAGTATCGGCTCGAAGGAGAGGATTGGAGACATCGGCATGTGGCTTACGAATTTCGAGCTCGGCCTGCGCGAGCATGCGGCGCACCGCAATCGCGCTATGGGCCAGCCGAGGCGGCAGATTGACGCCGAGTACGGCCGCGGCGGATTCGTGTTTGGTCTGGCCCCTCAGAGCTTGTGCGTAGAGAAGGCGCAGTTCCCAAACGTCGTCATCATCATTCGCACCGAATCGCTCGAGGGCCGCGCGCAGAAACGCTTCCGCGCGCGGCCAGTCGTTGCGCTCGCACAGTTCCGTTCCCTGCAGAACCGCGGCGTGTTCCGGCGACAACGCCTTCGCACTGCTGAAGAGCAATGCGAAGACGATGACGACCCATCTTCGATCAGGGAAACATATCCGTGCCATTAGTCGTAGCCGAGGCCACCGTGCCCGAGCCATCATTCGGCGATCCGAGTGTGTAGCGCAGCATATTGACGGTCCTCTGGTTCTCCTTGAGAATCACCTCGCCGATCGCCAACGTACCGAAATCAGCGATGCGCACGATGTACCCATTCCGTCGAACGGGTTTGATCTTGTCAATCCGGCGGCGTGTCTCTTCGTCGCTGAAATCCTCATCGGTATCAGGGATGTCGAGGTCGGCGACCAGCGAGGCGCGGATCACGCCACTCTTCGAAGGAGCGCCGTTGACGCAACGATCCGCCGGCCAGCAGAAACGCTTCCCATAGCGTGACGTGAGCCGGTTTTCCGGTGCGATCGGTACGGCTGGTACCGCCGCTGCGGAAGCACTCGGCGCCTCCCCGGCAAGCAACTTATCCTCCGTGACGGAATCGCTCTGGAACGCTCTTACGAAGTCGGAGTGGGTCGGATAGCGGGAGAAGACGCTGGGGTCAAGCGTTACGTTGACCCGGCGGCCGGCGATCCTGACGTTATCGATGATCGAGCCCTCGAATGTGAACGCCGGATCGCCGCATTCAGACTGCGGTTTGTCGTCGACAGCCACATGCTCGGATGTCACGCGCACGCACAGCAATTCGATATGAACCACATTCATCAGGTTCAGATTGCGAATGATCGCCGTGGACACGGTGTTCCGGAAGCAACCCTTCTGGCTGCCGCCGACGTAGACCGATGCCTCGTCGAACGAGATGATTCCTTTGTAGTTGAAATTGCGAACCGTCTGCGATCCCTCGCCGCCGCTGGGCGCGAGCACGACCGACGCCTGGCTCGGGATGACGTCGCAGCACGGCTTGTTGTTGACTCCTCCGAACGCCAACGCGTTGGCGTGATAAACGAACGACATGACTGCCTCCTCTCTTCTCTCTGCACTGCGGTTTACCTGACTTCCAAAGTGAATGTTGATAGAGCGACTTCACGCTCGCCACCTCGGAGCAGGAGCGTGTAGTTGCCATTCGTGAGTAGACCAGGACGGATGGTTATCAGAATTGGTGCGGATGTATCCAACCCGACAAAGCTGCCCAGTTCGATCGTGTGATGTGTGTCATCGCGCACGGCGAAGCTATAGACGGCTCGTTGATGGGGATTCTCTTGCGGAATCTGGCCGTGGAGAATCAGCGAGTCAGCCGGGTGAATGGTGATCACGCCGGCGGGCGCCCGGTCTGCATCGAATGGCACCAGATGAGCAATCGCGCCTGCTGGCTCCGATTTGGCAGCCACCGTCTGCAACTGAGTCAACCTCGGAATCAGAACAGCGTTTTCTACGGCCAACGACGCCACGAGCACTGAAGCTGCAACCGCCCACCCGTTGAAACGCCCGGCTCGCGGCGCAGTCTGCAATGCTTCTTCCGTCCCCGCTCCGGCGCCGATCTTCGTCTCGTCTCGAACGTCGCTCGAGCACTCGGCGCAATCGAAAAAATGATCCTCGAACGCATCGCGCTCGGCCGGTTCCATTTCGCCGAGGATGTAGCGCTCCGCGGCCATCGATTCCACTGCTGCGCGATGCTCCGCGGCGAACTTGAGTTCTACTTCGTCGTGATGTTCCATGTGTCCGTCTCTTTAACCCTTCTCAGTTTGGTAGTGACGGATGGTCGCTATCCGTTTCATCGGATCTCATCCGCGTCACGTTTCGGCGCCAGCTCTTTCGGAACTTTCCCTTGGCCCGATGAAGCAGTACGCGCAGATAGCCGGGCTTGATTCCCAATTCACGGCAGAGATCGTCGGGGCGGCGTTGCTCGAAGAAATGGGCGCGGAGAATCAACGCGTCGCGCTCCGGCAGATTGGCTATCACGACGCGGATGTGCTCGGTCTCTTCGGCGTTGAGCAGCCCTTTGACGACATCCTCCAACGTGACGACTTCGAGGTGCTCGTCGGTCAGTGGTTCGGTGCGATTCGCCTTCCGGTACCACTCGAACAGGACGTTCGTGCAGATGGAGTTGACGTAGGAACCTAGCCTCCGTCCGTCGCGAACTCCGCCGTCCAGCGAGCGCAACTTAGCGAAAAAGCGGGCAAAGACCGTCTGCCGGACGTCATCGATGGCATCCAGCGACGGCAGCCGCCTGCGGAGCTTGATCAGCAGAATCTGCTGGAAATACGAGTAGAAATGCTCCTCAGTCCAGCGATCGCCTTCCCGCAGACGCCGGACGTATTCGTCGTCGAACGTGAAGAGGTCCATGAGTATATAGAGTGACTGAAACGTTACTTTAGCAGCTACTCGCCCTTCCGGCTGCGCGTATTTCCTTAGCCGCGCAGACGGCTGACGGCCTTGCGAAGCGCCGCGTGACCGATGGCGATGTCGACGCTCCGCTGCAGCATCGGAATGTATTGCGATGAGAATGCGTCCTCGGCTTTCGCACCCACGAGGCTGTCGATACGGTCGGCGATGGCGGCGACGTCCGCAGCTTCGAAATCAGTCCGCACCATCTCGTCGATGTCGACGATGAGCGAGGTGACAGGCTTGAGCCATTCGAAGAAGGGATCGTCGGTCAGAAGTTGAAGGAGTTGCGCAGGTTTGACGGGCGCGACGGCGAGCGCATAGTCCTCTTTCGCGGCGTCGATGAGAGCGCGATGAAGCGGAAGAAGAAGCTTCGAGACCTCGCGGAGCGACTCACGCTGGACAGCGCGCTCAGGCGAGTCCGGCGTGTGCATCGTTCGCGCGTAGAACGATTTCTTGTCGAGCGGCATGGCCCCGTAAACATCGCGCCTCCACGGTTGGTTGGGGAAGGGTGGGTAGGCAGTGGCCAACCGTGGAGGCGCGAAACGGTGATGATGAGAATCGAAAGTCTACCGCAAGTGGAGCGGCGCAAGTAAAGGTCTTTCTTGCCTCCGCGCGGCGCACGGACTTAGAATGCGCCCCCGCGCCGGGCCCGCCTCGGAATGTGATTCCGGCACGGGTGGTTAACGTCGCTTGCTCGCACCCATAGCTTAATTGGATAGAGCATCTGACTACGGATCAGAAGGTTCGAGGTTCGAGTCCTCGTGGGTGCACCAAACTAGAGGAACAAACCGGCGGCGGGCAATGAGCCCGCCGTTGTAATCTTTGAACGATGGATCATCAGGCGCGTTGGATGAAAGAAGCCCTTGCGCTTGCGGAAGAAGCCGCCGCGGATGGGGAGATTCCGGTCGGTGCCGTGATCGTCGACAGCGAGGGCGTGATCATCGGACGCGGCCGTAACCGGCGCGAGTCCGGCGATCCTCTCGGGCATGCCGAGCTGATCGCCATCCGCCAGGCCGCCGAGGCGATCGGCGACTGGCGGCTGGAAGGGACGACGATGGTGGTGACGCTCGAGCCTTGCGCGATGTGCGCCGGCGCGCTCGTCAATGCCCGCGTCGCGAAGCTGATCTTCGGAGCGTTCGATCCGAAGGCGGGCTTTTGCGGCACGCTTGGAAATCTGGTTCAGGATGCCAGGCTCAATCACCGGCTGGATGTCGTCAGCGGAGTTGAAGCCGAGGAGTCGAGGCGTCTTCTGCAGGAGTTCTTTCAAGGATTGAGAAAGCGGTCGCAGGATACGGAGAGGTGGCAGAGTGGTTGAACGCGGCGGTCTCGAAAACCGTTATACCTTCACGGGTATCGGGGGTTCGAATCCCCCCCTCTCCGCCAGGCCGCACGGCGGCCGGCGTTGGTTGGCCTAGCCTCGGCCAGCGATCCGTACTAAGTTGCCTCAGCGAACGCCGTGAGTTTTGAACGGAGAGATGGCCGAGTGGCTTAAGGCGCACGCTTGGAAAGCGTGTGTACGTTAACGCGTACCGTGGGTTCGAATCCCACTCTCTCCGCCAGCGTTCCTAACGCCTTCGGCGTCAGCAACTTGCGGCGCCGTGTGATTTAACCTTCGAACGATCCTCGATCGTCGTCACAGACCCCAGGGTTAACGGCGAGCCGCATTTTCGCGAGTTAGAACCCGGCTCACGGAGGTGCTCAGGCAAGTGCTCTGAGGCGTGCTCATCGTGATCCCTGCTCCCGCTGCCGTTCCGCCGCCTCCAGCCACTGGGCCATCTTCTGGTCATTCGCGGCGTGGCGCGCCCAGCCCTGGGCGGTCGCGTTCCAACGGTAGTCTTTGATCGTCATGTCGATGCCACGGTCGATGAGGAATCGCATCGACTCGTAGTTCGCGTGGAATACCAACTCGTGCAGGATGCTCGCCGGCTCATGGGAGCTCCAGGTGGCGTTGATGTCGGCGCCGTGGTCGAGCAGGAAGTCCGCCACGTCGAAGTGGTTGTTCATGACGGACCAGGCGAACGCCACGTCAAGGACACGCTGCACGCGTTGCGCGCCCCACTCGCGCGCATACTCGTCAACTCGGTCCTTAGGCATGTACGGACTGCAGGGGTAGTGATTCTCGACGTCGCGCAGCGCCGGTGCGCCGGACTCGTCGAACCACTGCTTCACTCGCGGGAGGTCGCCCATGCCTGCCGCGTGCGGCAGATCGTCGGGCAGCGGCCAGATGCGAGTGAGCAATGGAATGAGGTGTGTCCTCACGTAGGTGAACGCGAACTCGATGGCCTGCGACGGGGGCGGCGGCTGGCGCCGTAGTATCGCGGGATCGAGATCGAAAAGGGCGAGGATGCATTCCCTGCGATCCTTCAGGGTCGCGCGCCCGATGATGTCCGCCTGAAACTCCACGAAGGCTTCACCGAGCAGCCACGACTCACACTGCAAAAGACGAACGAACGCCGTGACGTCGCTGTCTCCGATTGGTGGCGTCACCGAGGTCGAGTGACCGCTCCAGGAACAGACCGCCCGGTTGACCTGCTCCATCACGAAACCCTTCCACAGCCCGACCGCCGTCGCGTGCCCGGGTCTGTTTTCGATGAAGTAGGTGACGAAGGCGGGGCGCCCTACGCTTCCATCGACGTGTGTGCCCAGCTCGGGATCGAGTGCGATGACTCGGTCCAGCAGGAGCGACGCCACGGCCTCGTGCTCGAAGCCGCACGCGATCGTGAACGCCTCAGTGGCGGCGGCCAGATCGTCCCCGTGCTCATCGAGCGCGGTGCGAACGGCGTCGATGTCGCCAAACGCGGTTCCGAACTTGAGCGTGCGCGGAAGCAGACCTTTGCGCCGAAACAGCTTCAGCAGCCCCCTGGCGCGCGACCGGAGGAGGCCCTCGCACACCGATGGCGTCACGACCGCGCCGGTGTCGATCAGCAGCTCGGCGCACGCCGCGCGGGTGAAGTGCTCTTCGCTGACCGGGTCAAAGCTGTCGCCATAGGAGCCGGTGGCGATTCCGAGCAGCCCGCCGCTGCTGTCGTTGCCCTGCCAGGACAGCAGCGCCGGGTATTCAACCAGCAGCTGCGTCAGGCGTTCGACGTCGTTGTCGTGAATGACGCGTCGAGCCTGCGTTGCCGCCCACTCCAGACCTTTGCCGAGGCGTTTGCTCGCCTCCGCGATGAGGTCTTGCCAGCCTGCGTAGCCATACTCACGCGCGAGCACGCACTGGGCGTTGCGCTGCGATAAGGGCAGGTCAACATTCGGCAGTTGCACCCGTGCACGTGCGATGGCACCGGGGTCACCGGCGGCGATGTCGCGCGCGAGCTTCTTTGCCTGTTTACGGAGGGATTCGAGAGACGGACGAGCCGGGAGAGACTTCGAAGTGGTCATTACGACCTCCTTTCATCAATCGCCTGTACCCCGCTGAAATCAGGCTGAAAGAAGGTGCAAACGCACACGACTCAGACCAAAACAGGTGGGAGTGTTCCCTTGCCGCAGGTTGGTGGCGCCCTGTCAGCGCGCTTCCGGCAGTATCAAGGGATTACCGGTTCGGTGTCAAACGCGGGCGCCGAAGCAGGAGCAGTGTCGCTCAAGGCGAGGCAGCCTTCTGGGCCAGGCTCGGCGGCGTCTAAGGCGATCCTGGTCATGCGGCAAGCACAGCGGTTCGAAAATCGTCCACAATGCCCCGCCACATCGACGTCCAATTGTCGGCTTACTCCAGGTACTCCACCCTCTCCTCTTCGCTCGGCTTGAGCTCCCGGTTATGCATGAGGAGCCTGGCGCAGGTATTCCAGCGCAGCACCGCGTCATCATTCCCGGGAGGGCGGATTCTCTCCGCCTTCTCGTACCAGTCCATCGCCTCGCGGAATGCCTCATACCCGATCGGTCCGCTCATGTGATGTCCGAAGGCCGCCTTCCCGCGACGCTCGCACACGACCCCCGCGTAGTACGCGCGCTCGTACTCGTCGCGCAGTCGTCGCACGAACTCCTCGCACCGTCCTTCGCCCACTGCGAATCGCTGCTGGCCGAATTGATCGGTCAGCGCGAGAATCATCGTCACCAGCGCGCGCTGGTTCTCTGGTTCGGCCGCCAGGATGTCGAGGCAGATGCTCTCCGCTTCCGCCGGCTCGTTCAGCAGCCGGTATCGATCGGCCCTCTCCAGCGCCTTCGGAATCGCTTCCTTCGACAGCGGCTTGAGCTCGTACATGGTCAGGCTCCTTCCCCGCGGATCATCCGCCACAGTCGGAGCAGCGGATCGTAGAAGCGGTCGACGACGCGCTCCTTCAGCGGAATGATGGCGTTGTCCGTGATGTGAATGCTCTCCGGACACACCTCGGTACAACACTTGGTGATGTTGCAGTAGCCGAGGCCGAGGGATTCTCTGAGCAGGGGAGTGCGGTCGAGGGCGTCGATGGGATGCATTTCCAGCGCGGCGGCTTCGACAAAGAACGCCGGCCCGGCAAACACCTCGTGTTTGTCGTGCTCGCGCAGCACGTGGCAGACGTCCTGGCAGAGGAAGCACTGGATGCACTTCCGAAACTCCTGCACTCGATCGATGTCCTCCTGGTACCACTTCCACTCCGCGTCCTTCCGCGGGGTGAACGCGGGGATCTTCTTCGCCATCGCGTAATTGCTGGTGACGTCGGTGACAAGGTCCTTCATCAACGGAAACGCCTTCATCGGACGCACCGTGATTGGCGCGCTCTGCGGGAAATCGTCGAGCCGCGTCTTGCACATCAGCTTCGGCCGCCCGTTGACCTCCGCGCTGCACGAGCCGCATCGCGCCGCCTTGCAGTTCCAGCGGCAGGCGAGGTCTGGCGCTGCGTGAGCCTGGATCCAGTGGATCGCATCGAGCACGACCATCCCCGTCTCGACCGGCACCTTGTATTCGCGCAGCTCGCCGCCGGCGCGATCGCCGCGGAAGACCTGGAAAGTGCAGTCCCCGGTCATGATTCGAAAAGCTTCCTCAGCTCGTCCGGCATCTGCGGACAAGTCGTCGGCGAGACCGACATCCCGTCGGCGCTCTTCTTGACGCACATGTTCACTTTGCCGAGCTCCGGATCTTCTTTCGGATAGTCGGTGCGGCTGTGTGCGCCGCGGCTCTCGCGTCGCAGCAGTGCCGCGCGGCACGTCGCCTCCGCGCATACGAAGAGGTTCTCCAGATCGCGCGCCAGATGCCATCCGGGATTGAACATCACCGATCCCTCGACGTGCGTATTGTTGATCCGTTCGCGAACGAGGAGCAATCGACGCAGCCCCTCCTCCAGATCGCTCTTCTCACGAAAGATCCCGACGTGCTCCGCCATCACATCCTGCAGCGCGGAGTGGACCGTGTAGGGATCCTCTCCGCGACGTTCGAACGGCGCCATCGTCCGGCGCGCCTGCCAATCGATCTCGTCCTCGTTGACCGCGGGCCATTGCGCCTGATTCGCCGCAAACTGCGCCGATCCCATTCCGGCGCGTCGTCCGAACACCAGGAGATCCGACAGGGAGTTGCCGCCGAGACGGTTGGCGCCGTTCATGCCGCCGGTGCATTCGCCCGCGGCGTATAAGCCGGTCACGGTGCTGGCCCCGCTTTCAGGATCGACGCGGATTCCTCCCATCGCGTAATGCGCGGTCGGTCCGACTTCCATCGGCTGCTTCGTGATGTCGACGTCCGCGAGATCCTTGAACTGATGATACATGCTCGGCAGCTTCTTCCTGACGCGGTCGGAATCCTGGAAGCTGATGTCCAGCCACACGCCGCCATGCGGTGTCCCCCGTCCCTCTTTGACCTCGGTGTAGATCGCACGCGCGACGTTGTCGCGAGTCGACAGCTCCGGTGGACGGCGAGCTTCGGTCTGCCTGCCGGCCACGGTCATATCCACCCAGGTCTGCGATTCCTCCGGCGTCTCCGCGAAGTCGTTCCGCTTGCTTTCAGGAAGGTACTTCCACATGAATCGCTTCCCCTCGCTGTTGGTGAGCACGCCGCCTTCGCCGCGGACGCCTTCGGTCACGAGAAGTCCCATCACGCCCGGCGGCCAGATCATCCCGGTCGGATGGAACTGAAAGAACTCCATGTCGATCAGCTCCGCTCCCGCTTCGTACGCCAGTGCCTGGCCGTCGCCGGTGTACTCCCATGAATTCGAAGTCACTTTCCATGCTTTGCCGTAGCCGCCGGTGGCCAGCACGATTGCCTTGGCCCGGAAGACGACGAAGCGGCCGGTCTCCCGCCAATAGGCGAGCGCGCCGCTGACGCGATCACCGTCCTTTAGAAGTGCAACGACGGTGCATTCCATAAAGACGTCGATTCCCTGATGAACGCCGCGCTCCTGCAGAGTGCGGATCAACTCCAGTCCGGTGCGATCGCCGACATGCGCGAGGCGTTTCCACGTATGGCCGCCGAACGCGCGCTGCAGAATCTTGCCGTCGGGCGTGCGGTCGAACACTGCACCCCATCGTTCCAGCTCGCGAACGCGATCCGGCGCTTCCTGAGCGTGGAGCTGGGCCATCCTCCAGTGATTGAGAAACTGGCCGCCCTTCATCGTGTCGCGGAAATGCGTCTGCCAGTTGTCCTGCGGGTCGACATGCGCCAGCGCCGCCGCGATTCCTCCCTCGGCCATCACCGTGTGCGCCTTGCCGAGCAGGCTCTTGCAGACCAGTGCGGTTTTGGCGCCTGACGCTGACGATTCGATCGCCGCGCGCAGACCAGCACCTCCAGCGCCGATCACGATGACGTCGAAAGAGTGCCGGTCGTACCTCTCCATTCAGATCAGTCTCAAGTTGAGGATGCGGCCGGTGGCGACCATCCAGACATAGAAGTCCGCGGACATCACGCCGAACAAACTTGTCCACGCCCACAGCATGTGGTGCTCGTTGAGTGTCGACAGACGTCCCCATGCTCGATAGCGGGCACGGCAGACCGCGTTTGCCGAGAAGCAGTCGACCTGACCGCCGACGAGATGACGCAGCGAGTGACAGGAGAATGTGTAAAGCGTCAGCAGCGTGGAGCTGAGAGTCAACACGATGGTGCCGACGGTGATGCCGAACGTTCCCCGTGGCCAGAGCGCCTTCCAGACGTCGTACCAGAGGAAGATCAAAACGAGCAGAGAGAAGTACAGAAGATATCGATGCAAGTTCTGCAGGATCAGCGGGAACGCGGTTTCGCCGCGGTAGTCGCCGCGCTTGCCCTCCGCCACTGCGCAACCGGGGGGGTGAAGAGTGAATGAGCGGTAATACGCCTTGCGATAGTAGTAGCAGGTCAGACGGAATCCGCCCGGAGCCCACAGGATGAGCATCGCCGGCGAGAGCCATTGGGGCAGCGGCGTCCAGCGGCCCAGGTTCGGCGAATAGAAGGGAGAGAGAAGCTCGCCGGCTTCGTAGCTGCGGTTCATCACCGCGCGGAGCGTGGCGTAGATGACGAAGCCACTCA
>WNFG01002424.1_pt1 | contig 20674 bp, 17 predicted proteins | sample 5400431 | NCBI WGS metagenome assembly WNFG01 (sample SAMN13153346, study PRJNA577476) | soil metagenome | isolation source: 120 cm saprolite under Douglas fir tree site 2 hole 3 replicate 2 | place: USA:California | collected 2015-04-18 | reverse complement strand
CGCCGCGCGCTGATCACGCTCTGCATCGGCTACGGCATGGGCATCTCGACCATCATCGACCGCAGGTTCGACTGACCCGCGGTACGTGTACCAGCCGACGCTGCGTCTCCGTTGCTTCTCAGGTGGGTGTCGAATGCAGCGGGCGAGGAGTTCAGCGGACGCCAGTCATGCGGCAGGGTTGCTGTATCGAGCGTTGCTGCCGTCGGATTCGGGGTCGCGATCCGCGACGTGGATCGCGTGAACGCCCGGGTCCGTGCGGCAACTCGTCCCGGGACAAGTTCGCACAATGACCCTCCGAAGGTCCCGGAGGTAGATCGAGACGGAGTCATCGGTCGTTTGACCGATGGGACCACTTTCTCGTTGACGGTTTTAACGCTTCGTCTTGTCGCGAGGCGCCAACGTCCGTTGCACGCCCGTTCTGAACGCCGAGGATGCGTTCCGAGAGGCGCAGCTGTGACGGCCGCGCCTCGCAGTCACATCGGAGCGTCGCGTGCGCCCACGGGCTCCGCGGAGCGCGCGGAAACGGCCGTGCTACGCAAGCTGCATGATGAATTCACAAACTGTTCTCCAGTCGCTCAGCAGCTCGGAGCTTCTCGCCAGGACGCGCCAGCTGGTCGAGAATTCTCGCCGGATCGAGGCAGACCTCCTGTTGCACCTCGGCGAGATCGACGAGCGGAAGCTCTATCTCGAATGCGCATTCCCTTCGATGTTCGCGTTCTGCGTGGGGGAGTTGAGATTCTCCGAGGGTGCCGCCTACAATCGCATCCTGGTAGCGCGCGCAGCGCGGCAAATTCCCGCCGTCATCGATGCGATGCGCTCCGGGCAGGTGCACCTGGCCGGGCTGCGTCTGCTCGCGCCCCATCTCACGGACGAAAACCATCGCGAGGTGCTCGCGGAGGCGGCGGGCAAGTCGAAGCGCGACATCGAAGAGCTGGTCGCTCGACTCTCGCCGCAGCCCCCCGTGGCGACGGTGGTCCGAAAGCTTCCAGATCGTCCCGCCCCAGCTTCGGCAGCGCCGCTCGCCCTTGCTCTGGATGCAACGGCCGCCCCGTCGACGAGACGCGAGGACCATCGTCCACCCATCGCGCCACTGACCGAGGAGACGTTCAAGATCCAGTTCACCGCCGGCCGCCCATTCCGGGACAAGCTGCGCCAGGCTCAGGACCTGTTGCGGCACCGCGTTCCCGACGGAGCCCTGGAATCCATCTTCGACAGGGCCCTCGACCTGCTGATCGAGCAGGTGAAGAAAGAACGATTCGCGACCGGCCGGAAGCTTCGGCCGGCGTCGACCGGACCTGCGGACGAACACCCTTCGCGCCACATCCCGGATGCGATCAAGCGCACGGTCTACGAGCGCGACGGTGGGTGCTGCACGTTCACCGGCGAGGATGGCCGGAGGTGCCCGGAGACCGGTGCCCTGGAATTCGATCACGTCGACGGATTCGCCAAGACGCATCTGCACCAGGCCGATCGGATCCGGCTGCTCTGCCGTGCGCACAACCAGCTCGCCGCGGAAAAAACTTACGGGAAGGCGTTCATGGAACGAGCCCGGTCATCGCGCACCTCAACTCGTCCCGGGACAAGTCCGCAGCCTAGGCTCCTATGAGCCTCCCCGGGCTTCTTCGGCGCCGCGCCGGAGCGGCACCCGGCCAGGGTGGCGCACCGAGAGATTCCTGGGACAGCCGTACCGGCTCCAAAAAGTAGAGCGTCGGATGCGCTGGTGTATCGTCCAGGCATGCGGATTGGCATGCGACTCGCTCTCACCTTGTGCGCACTGGGGATCGCTGCCGGACCCGTCTCGGCGGCGGCGAAGAAGACGACCGGCAAGGCGGCGGCGGCCAAGCGCGCTCGCGCCGCGCAGATGCGGGAGCGCGGCCTGGCGGCGATCGCCGCCGGGCGCGAGGACGAGGCTCTACAGGACTTCGGCCTCGCCGTCGAGGCCGACCCGAACGACCAGGTGGCGCACCACGAGATCGGGAAGATCCTGTTCCGCAGGGGACAGGTGCAGGAGGCGATCGGGCACTTCCGCACCGCCGTGCGGCTCCAGCCCAAGGACGCGTCGGCCTGGTACAACCTCGCCTTCGCGCAGCGCACGGCGCAGAAGTTCCCCGACGCGGCCGAGTCGTATCGCCGCTACGCCGCGCTCGCTCCCGAGGATCCGGACGGCTATTACGGCCTCGCCGAGTCGCTGCGCCAGTCGGGCCAGGCGGGCGGCGCCGTCGCGGCGTACCGGCAGTACCTCGAGAAGGAGAAGCGACCGAGCGAGCAGAAGTGGGTGCAGCGCGCGAACGAGCGGATCGCCGAGCTGCAGCCGCAGGCGGACATGGAGGAGCAGGCCGCGGCGGCGCTGGCCTCCGCGACGCCGCCGGCCGCTGCCGCCACGCCGACCCCGCCCGCGAACACGACCCCGCCCGCGGCCTCCACCGCGAGCACGACCCCCGCCACTTCGGAAGGCGCGTCCGGCACCCGCACCATCGTCCACGGCGCCGGCGAGCCCGCCCCGACCGGCAAGCTGGCCGTCGCCGTGCCGGTGGACGTCGGCGCGAAGATCGCCGAAGGCGACAGCGCGCTGGCCGCCAAGGACTTCCGCATGGCCCTGTACGCGTACCAGGACGCGATCATGGCCGACCCGAAGAGCGTCCCCGCGCGGGTGAAGGCGGGGCACGTCTACGCGAAGATGGGGCACGACCCCGAGGCGATCGAGCAATGGAACAAGGCCATCGCCCTGGACCCCTCGAACGCCGAGGCGCAGGAAGCGCTGGGCGCGGCGTTCGCGCGCCGCGAGATGCGGAGGCCCGCACCCCAGGGGACGACGATCGTCACCGTGGCGCAGCCGGGCACGGCGGCGCCCGCGCCGGCTCCGGCCCCAACCCCTGCCCCGGCCGCGAAGCCGGCCCTGGCCAGCCCGACGCCGCCGGCGTCGGGAGATGAAGCGTCCGCGCGGCGGCACTACTCGGCCGGCGTCGCGCTCATCCACGATCGCAAGTACGAGCCCGCCCTGGCCGAGCTGGACCAGGCCATCGCCCTGCGCCCCGCGTACGCGAACGCGCTGATCGCCCGCGGCTCGGCGCAGATCAGCCTGGGCCGTTTCCAGGAGGCCGCCCAGGATTACGCTGCCGCGCGCGCGGCCGACCCGGCGCTCGCCGCCCCCCTGTTCGGGCTGGCCGAGGCCTACCGCCAGCTCGGCGACGCGCCCCGGGCCATCGAGATGTACCGCGCGTTCGCCGAGAGCAACGCTCCGGACGCACAGCCGAATCTCAAGGCCTACGCGAAGCAGACGGCGGACTCGCTGTCGCGCAAGTGACAGTCCCCCCGCCCGCTTCAGCACACCTGGCTGCGCTCGGAGTTGCGGCGGACCCCCCGCGGCCCTAACTATTCGGCCCCTGCCGCGGACGGCTTGATCCCCTGCCGGCGTCCCGGTAGAGACGGCTCGCCGATGCCCGACAAAACTCCACCACCGCGGCCGCGACCTTCCGCGACGGGCCGTGAGGAGGCCGCCCAGCGCAAGGGGGTCGATCCCACACGGCGGGCGGCGCTCGAGGACGAGCCGCAGGAATTGAACGGGCGGGAGCAGCCCGCCGGTGGAGGCACCCAGACCGAGGAGGCGCGCGAGATCGCGCGCTCCGCCGGGCAGCCCGCTCCGCAGAACGGAAACCTGCACCACGAGCTGCCGGCCCACCCCGGCGTCCCGCTCGCTCCGCCCGGGATCGTCCCCGAGTCGGACGTGCGCACGCACAGCCCGGCGGCGGCGGCGCCGCCCAAGGAGCACGGCCTGGTCGAGGAGCTGGGCGAATTGCCCTGGACCTACGGCGACGGGCGGCTTCTGGCGCTCATCCGCGATCCGCAGACGATCTACGTCTACTGGGACCTCTCGCAGCAGCAGATCGAGCAGGCCTTCGGCGGGCTCGGGACCGCGCGCGCCAGCCTCAAGGTGTGGAACGTGCGCGGCAACGAGCTTCTGCGCGAGGTCGAGGTGCACCTCGAGTCGCGCGGCTGGTACGTGCGCGAGCTGCCGAGCGCGCTGGAGCTGCGCGTGGAGCTGTGGGCGCTGGGCGATCGCGGCGCCCGGATGCTCCGCGCGGCGCGCCCGATCAAGCTTCCCCCTGCGCAGCCGAGCGACGTGCTCGACGAGGTGTACGCCACCCTGCCGCTCGGATCGGCGCTGCGCGGCGACCCGGTCGCGGGCGGCCGGCCTCTGGCGTGGAAGTCCGGGGCCGCGCCGCCTGGCTGGGAGCGGCGCATGCAGCCCCGCCATTCGACCACCAGCCGCAGCGGCGGCAAGGTGCCCTGGAGCGGCACGCTGCAGAAGAAGGACGAGGAGCCGTGACTCGCGGCGTCCTCTCCATCGTCCTGCACGCGCACCTGCCGTACGTGCGCCACCCGGAATACCCCGAGTTCCTCGAGGAGGACTGGCTCTACGAGGCGATCACCGAGACGTACCTGCCGCTGGTCGAGGTCTTCGACCGCTGCGTCGACGACGGCATCCCGTTCCGCGTCACGCTGACCTTGACGCCGCCCCTGGTCGGCATGCTGCGCGACGAGCTGCTGCTCTCGCGCTATGCGAAGCGGCTCGACTCGCTCTGCGAGCTGACCGACAAGGAAGTCCACCGCCTGCGGAACGACCCGCAGTTCGGTCCCCTCGCCCGGCACTACCGCGAGCACCACTACCACCTCCGCCGGCTGTTCCACGACCGGTACAAGCGCGACCTGGTCGGGGCCTTCAAACGGTTGCAGGACCACGGCGCGCTCGAGATCATCACCTGCGGCGCGACCCACGGGTTCTTGCCGCTGATGGTCCATCCGGAGGCGATGCGCGCGCAGATCCGCGTGGCCGCCGCGCACTACCGCATGCATTTCGGTCGCGACCCGCGCGGCATCTGGCTGCCGGAGTGCGGCTACGCGCCCGGCGTCGACCGCTACCTGGCGGAGGAGAACATCCGGTTCTTCTTCGTCGACGCGCACGCCCTGGCCAACGCCGCGCCGCGCCCGCGCCGCGGCGTGTACGCGCCGGTGTACACGCCCAGCGGGGTGGCCGCCTTCGCCCGCGATCCCGAGAGCTCGATGCAGGTGTGGAGCGCCGACTACGGGTACCCCGGCGACGCCGACTACCGCGAGTTCTACCGGGACATCGGCTACGACGCCGACTGGGAATACATCCGCCCGTACATCCAGGCGACGGGCGCGCGGAAGAACGTCGGCATCAAGTACTACAAGATCACCGGCAAGGTGCCGCTCGACCAGAAGCAGCCCTACGACCCGGAGGCGGCGCGCCGCAAGGCCGACCTGCACGCCGGCAACTTCCTCTTCAACCGCACCAAGCAGGTCGAGTACCTGCGCCAGGCGTTCGGCGAAGGGCCGCCGCCGATCGTGATCAGCCCCTACGACGCCGAGCTGTACGGGCACTGGTGGTACGAGGGGCCGGCCTTCCTCGACCTGCTCATCCGCAAGGCGGCCTTCGACCAGGACGTCCTGCAGATGCTCTCGCCGATCGACTACCTGGCCATGTACCCGGAGCAGCAGGTGTCGCAGCCGCCCATGTCGAGCTGGGGCGCCGGCGGGTACGCGGGCGTGTGGCTCGACGAGTCCAACGACTGGGTCTACCGGTACCTGCACAAGGCGGCCGACCGGATGATCGAGCTCGCCCGCTCGTTCCACGATGCGTCGGGCGTCCAGCGGCGGGCCCTCAACCAGGCGGCCCGCGAGCTGCTCCTCGCCCAGTCGAGCGACTGGGCCTTCATCATCAAGACCGGCACCATGGTCGACTACGCCGTGCGCCGCACCCGCGAGCACCTGCTCCGCTTCACTCGGCTCTACGACGAGATCAAGGGCAACCAGGTGGACGAGCGCTGGCTCGGCCAGGTCGAGGCGCGGGACAACCTGTTCCCCGAGATCGACTACCGCGTGTACCGTCCCCAGGCCTGACCGGCGGGCGTGTCCGGACAGTCATCGAATGCACAGATTCCCCCCGACCCGGGAGGGAATCCGTTTGCGCGTAGCGCTCGTCTCCACGCCCTTCGTGCCCGTCCCGCCGCCGCGCTACGGCGGCACGGAGCTGGTCGTGGCGGAGCTGGCGGCTGCGCTGCGGCGGCGCGGCGTCGAGGTGGTGGTGTACGCCACCGGCGACTCGCGGCCCGAGGGCGTCGAGGTGCGCTCCTATTTCCCGTCCGCGCAGTGGCCGCCCAACGCCGACGTGGACGCGACCCATGCCGCCTGGTCGCTGCGCGACATCGGGCGCGATCCGCGCGGCTTCGACGTGGTGCACCTGCACAGCGGCGCGGCGGTCGAGCTGTCCCGGCTCTGCCCGTACCCCGCGGTCGCCACCGTGCACCACAACTGCGACGAGAAGCTCTCGCGCATCTACCGCGCCAACCCTCAGGTAAAGCTGGTGGCCATCAGCGGCAGCCAGGCCCGGCGGGAGGAGGCGCCCGTCTCGGCCGTCATCCACCACGGGCTCTCCCCGGAACGCTTCCCCTTCCTCCCGGAGCAGGGGTACCTGCTCTACCTGGGCCGCTACTCGCGGGAGAAGGGGCCGCACCTCGCCATCGAGGTCGCGGCACGCGCCAGGCTGCCGCTGGTCATGGCCGGCGAGCCGCACGAGCTGGACTACTACCTCGAGCAGGTCCTGCCTCTCATCCGCCGGCACGGCGTGCTCGAGCTGGGCGCGGTGGGAGGCGAGCGCAAGACGAATCTATTGGCGCGGGCGCGCGCGCTGCTCTTCCCCATCCAGTGGGACGAGCCGTTCGGGCTGGTGATGATCGAGGCGCAGCTCTCCGGCGTGCCGGTGCTGGCGCTGCGCCGCGGGAGCGTGCCCGAGGTGGTGCAGGACGGCATCACCGGCCTTACGGCGGACGATCCGTGCGAGCTGGTGTCCGGAGCGCGCGTGGCCGACAAGCTCTTCGACCGGGCCCGCATCCGCGCGCTGGCGTCGGAGCGCTGGTCGGCCGACCGGATGGCGTCGGACTACCTCCAGCTGTACCGGCAGGCCGCGGCCGAGAGCTTCGCAGCCGCCGATGCCGGGTACGCGGGATAGACGTGGGCGATCGGACGCTGACTCCCATCGCGGCGAGCGAGCTGCTCGGCTACGACGACCTGACCCAGCTGCCGGAGTCCACGGGCACCGAGAAGCTGGTCCTCAAGCGGGGCAACCTGTTCGCGGTCACAGGGCGGCTGGGCGACATCTTCCCGCCGGGGGCGCGCGACCAGGGAGGGTACTTCGAGGACACCCGGTTCCTCAGCAAGCTCAAGCTGACCGTCGCCGGCGGGCCGCCGGTGGTGCTCTCCACCCAGAACACCTCCGAGTACACCTCGCAGATCGACCTGACGGTGACCTCGACGCTGTTCGGCGGGCTCTTCGCCGATCCGGTGAACTTCCTCCACCTGCGGCGCGAGCAGTTGATGGACGACCAGTTCGTCGAGCGGCTCACGCTCACCAACTTCCTCGTGCACGAGGTGGACTACTGGATCGAGTACGAGTTCGCCGCCGACTTCGCCGACCAGTTCGAGGTGCGCGGCGCGCGCCGGCGCGACCGCGGCACCTACTTCCGGCCGCGGGTCACCCGCGACCGGGTGGTGTTCGCGTACCAGGGGCGCGACGGCGCCGTGTACCGGTCGGAGGTGTTCTTCCCCGGGCGCGCGCCCGACGAGCTGGCCTCGGATAGGGCGCGCTTCAGCTTCCACCTGGGACCCAACGAGAGCGCGCAGATCGAGCTGCACGGCATCCCCTCGCTGCACGCGCTCCGCTCCGGCGTCTCGGTGCGCGAGGCGGCGGACGCCGGGCGTAGCCCGGAGTTCCGGCCGCTGCCGCTCCTGGGCGAGCTGCCCGAGAGCGGCTGGCGCTATCCCGGCAGCGACCAGGAATCGGACCCGCCTCCGCCGCGGCGGTACGAGGAGAGGCTGGGCCGCGCCCGCGCCGCCTACCGCGACTGGGCCGAGAGCTCGACCCACGTGCACACCACCGAGGAAGCCTTCAACTGGTCCCTCGAGCAGGCGGTGGCGGACCTGAAGGCGCTGAACATCTACTGGGAGGGCAGGCGCGTCATCTCCGCCGGCATCCCCTGGTACGCTTCACCGTTCGGGCGAGACGCGCTCATCACCGGGTTCCAGGCGCTGCCCGTCAACCCGGAGGTGGCGCGCGACGCCCTCTTCTTCCTCGCCGCCCACCAGGGCAAGCGCGTCGACGACTTCCGCGAGGAGGAGCCCGGCAAGATCCTGCACGAGATCCGCCGCGGCGAGCTGGCCCGCGCGGGGGAAGTGCCGCACACGCCCTACTACGGCAGCGTGGACGCGACTCCGCTCTTCATCATCCTCTACTCGGAGTATCTACAATGGACCGACGACCGCGCCACCGGCGACCAGCTGCTCCCCGCGGCGGAGGCGGCCCTGCGCTGGATCGAGGAATACGGCGACAAGGACGGCGACGGCTTCGTCGAGTACCAGCGCAAGACCCCGCGCGGCCTGATCAACCAGGGCTGGAAGGATTCGCGCGACGGCGTCCCCCACGCGGACGGCACGCCGGCGACGCCGCCGATCGCGCTCGTCGAGGTGCAGGGCTACTGCGTCGACGCCCGCAGGCGCATGGCGCGCATCTACCGCCAGCTCGGCCGGCGGGACGACGCCGCCCGGTGCACGCGCAAGGCCATCCAGCTGGCCCGGCGCATCGACGAGGCGTTCTGGGACGAGCGCACCGGCACGTACGTGCTCGCGCTCGACGCCGAGAAGAAGCAGGTGCGCAGCATCGCTTCCAACATGGGGCACCTGCTCTGGTCGCGCGCCATCCCCGACGCGAAGGCGCGCCGGGTCGCCCGGGCGCTGCTCTCGGCGGAAGGGTTCAACGGGTGGGGCATCCGCACGCTGGCGCGCGGGCAGAAGGCGTACAACCCGCTCAGCTACCACAACGGGACCGTCTGGCCGCACGACAACTCTCTCATCGCCATGGGCCTGTCGCACTACGGGATGCAGCGGCAGGCGCTGCAGATCCTGAGCGGCGCCTACGCCGCCGCGCGCGGGTTCCGCCACTACCGCTTGCCCGAGCTGTTCTGCGGGATGGACCGGGCCGACCAGGAGCAGCCGGTGAGCTATCCGGTCTCGTGCTCGCCGCAGGCGTGGTCGTCCGGGGCGATGTTCCTCATGCTGCGCGCCTGCCTCGGGCTCTACCCCGACGGACCCCGGCGGGCGCTGAAGATCGTCAACCCGCACCTGCCCGAGTGGGCGAGCCAGGTGACCTTGCGCGGGATGCGCATCGGGAACTCGCGCGTGTCGCTGCACTTCACCCGGACCGGCGAGGGCTGCTTCGCCGCCGTCACCGAGACCCGCGGAGACCCGCTCGCGCTTCGCATCGAGGTCGGGGCGGGCAACTCCGAGGACTGACCGCCGCCGCTTCGCCGCCGCCGGACGTTGGGAAGCGCGGACCCCCGCGTGGGAACGGCGGTTCCTCCCGCGTCCCGCCGCGACCGGCGATCAGGCGGCTTCTCGCAACGGGTGGAGCGCGGCTACCGGCCGGCGCAACAGGTGGGTGACCCGCCCCCAAGCCTTGCGGCCGGCTTCGCTCCGGTAGAATGCCTTGACCACCACGGCCCCGACCAGGACGACGAGACCACCCGGGACGATCAGGGCCGCGAGCACCAGCGCGATTCGGCGGTTCACGACGGAATGCTTGTGCAGGAGCGGTGCCACCTGCGAAGCGCGTTACGCACCTCCGCATGTTAAAAGCCGTGCATGAGCGCCGTCTCGCTGGCCAGCATCCAGGACGTCGAGGCTCGGTTGCGCTCGGCCGGCTACCTGCCTTCGCCCGAGATCGCCACCAGCGTGTTCCTCGCGGACCGGCTGGAGAAGCCGGTGCTGGTGGAAGGGCCCGCCGGGGTGGGCAAGACGGAGCTGGCGCGCGCCTTCGCCGAGGCGACCGGGCGCCGGCTCATCCGCCTGCAGTGCTACGAGGGGCTCGACGAGGCGAAGGCGCTGTACGAGTGGGAGTACGCCAAGCAGCTGCTCTACACCCAGCTCCTCAAGGACAAGATCGCCGAGACCATCGCGGGGGCGGGGACCCTGCGCGAGGCGGCCGACCGCGTCGCCGGGTCCGACGACCTGTTCTTCAGCGAGCGCTTCCTGCTGCCGCGCCCGGTGCTGGCCGCCATCCGGAGCCCCGACCCGGCGCTGCTCCTGGTCGACGAGATCGACAAGGCCGACCCCGAGTTCGAGGCCTTCCTGCTGGAGGTGCTGGCCGACTACTCAGTGACGGTCCCCGAGATCGGCACGGTTCGCGCGCTGCACACGCCTCGCGTGGTGCTCACCTCCAACGCGGCGCGGGAGCTGTCCGACGCGCTCAAGCGGCGCTGCCTGCACCTCTACATCGATTTCCCCACGGCGCAGCGCGAGCTGGAGATCGTCCGCGAGCGCGTGCCGGGCGTGGCCGATCAGCTCGCCCGCAAGGTGGTCGCCGCGGTGCAGGCGATCCGCAAGCTCGACCTGAAGAAGCTCCCCTCCATCGCGGAGACGCTGGACTGGATCCGCGCGCTCTTGCTGCTGAACGCCGCCTCTCTCGACGCGCAGCTCGTCTCGGACACGCTGTCCACCCTGCTCAAGTACGAAGCGGACATCGCCAAGGCCCGCGAGCACGTCGGCTACATCGCCTCCGCCGAATTACCCGCCTCCGTCCACTAGGGGGCCGGTCAGGGGTCAAAAAGCAGAACGCGGAGACGCTGAGACGCGGAGATTTGTTTGGCTGCTCCGATCGACCGCACGCGCCCGATCGGACGAACCAACGAATCCTCCGCGCCTCCGCGCCTCCGCGTTGATCTTTTGAACCCAGCGCGGCTAACGGTGCTTGGCGGAGAGGGGGTCGGCGCGGCGGGCTTGCGCCAATCCCTGGCTGTCGACCCAGCCGGGGTAGCGGGTGCGGATCGAGTCGTTGGACACGTTGCGGAGGCGGGCGCCCGGTTTGCGGTCGCCGACCCGCCACGACCCGCGCGACTTGAAGAGCAGGTAGACGGCGGGATCCCCGGTGGACATCTCCTGGGAGTCGCGGTGGTAGACGTCCTCGGCGATCTCGATGGCGACCGCGCCGGGCGCGGCCGGCCGCGCGTCCTTGAACTCGAACGTCTTCAGCTCGTCGTTGCGCTCCGCCCAGGGTGACAGGCGCGCCTTCGGGTGGGTGAGCCGCTTCACGCCGTCCCAGTCCCGGCGGACGATGCGGGACAGGTACTGCTGCAGCGTCGCCTTGGCGAGGAAGACGTCGGGGCTCTCCTCGCGCAGGAGCGACTGCACCGAGTCGCCCCGGCGCTTCTCGACCGTGGAATCGACCGCCGCCGCCGTCGCCAGGATCGCCAGCGCCACCGCCACCATGTGGACCTCCCCCGGATCCCGCGCGCCCTGCACGGGCGTGCATTCCGGGGGCGAACGTGCGCATACGCAAGGCGGTCGGCAACCGGTTCGGCAGGCCGCTGTCGCCGGGCGGACGGCGGAAGAAACCGCCTGCGATTCAGGAGGCCGCGCGCGCGTTCGCCTGCGCGGCCGCGACGCGGTTGCGGCCGGCGTGTTTCGCTTCGTACAGGGCGGCGTCCGCTTTCTCGATCAGCCCGGCCACGTCGGTGGCGTCGTGCCCGAAGCCCGCCACGCCCACCGAGACGGTCACGCGCAAAGGTCCACCGCCCGCGGGCGCCGGGAGCGGCGTGGCCGCCACCGCGCGCCGCAGCTTCTCGGCGACCTCGATCGCCTCCTCGCGAGCGATGCGCGGCAGCACCACCACGAACTCGTCGCCGCCGTAGCGGGCCACCATGTCCACCTTGCGGACGTTCCGCTGGAGCGCCACGGCGATGCCGCGCAGCACCGCGTCGCCGACGGTGTGCCCGTGGGCGTCGTTGACCTGCTTGAACAGGTCCAGGTCCATCATCAGGACGGTCAGCTCGTCGCCGAACCTCAGGCTGCGAGACAGCTCCTGCTCGAGGCGCGCGAACAGGTGGCGGCGGTTGGGGATGCCGGTGAGAGGGTCCGTGAACGACAGGTCGCGGGTCTGCTGGTAGAGGCGCGCGTTGGCGATGGCCAGGCCGGCCTGGGCGGAGAGGGCCTCCGCGAGCCGGATCTCCTGGGGAGAGAACCCGTCCACGGCCGGCCGGTTCAGGTTCATCACGCCCACGATGCGGCCCTTCGCGCGCAGCGGGACGCAGAGGAACGAGCCGGTCGTCCGGCGCAGCCCCTTGTAGTGGAGGTATTGCGGATCCCGCTGCACGTCGGGCACGTAGATGGTCTTCCCCTGCGCCGCCGCCGTGCCGCTCACGCCTTCGCCGAGACGGAAGCGCATCCCGCGCGCCGCGGCGAGCCGCTGGCCGACGACGGCCTCGATGACCAGCTGGTGCGTGGACTCCTCGAGCAGCAGGGCGCAGAACTCCTCGATGCCCAGGGCCGCGCACACCAGCCGCCCGAGCTGCTCGAGCTGCTCGGGAAGATCGAGCGTGCCGCTGAGCGCCTTGGAAGCGTCGAGCAGGAGCTCCATCTCGCGCACGTGGGCGGCGAGGCGCGCGTTCACCGAGCTGAGCTCGCGCTGCAGGGTCAGCTCGCGCCCCAGGGTCTCCAGCGACTGCTCGGTCTCGATCTCGTGCGCCGCCATGTCGGTGACGCGCGCGAGCATGGTGTTGAAGGCGCGCGCCAGCCGGCCCAACTCGTCGTCGCCGGTCACCTTCGCGCGCACCAGGATGTCGCCCATCTCGGCGCGCGCCATGGTCGCGCCGAGGTGCTGCGCCGGCTTGACCAGGAACCTGCGCGAAGTGATCGCCACCGCGATCCCGGCGAAGGTCAGCGTCAGCAGGCTGCCGAGGACCGCGCCTTGCTTGAGCATGTGGAAGGCGAGGACCGGGTCGGTCCGCGCCACGTCCTCGGTGTAGGCGATCAGCGCACCCAGCCCCACCAGCAGGACCACGGCGGAGGGGATTGCGGAAGCGAGGATCAGCTTCAGCGCGACCGAGCGGCGGATGCGGGAGAGCACTTTCTTATTCTACCATCCGCTCCCCGCCGCGCCTCGCGCGGGGTCCGAAACGTTGCGGATCGCGCTTTGGAAAGTTGCGCGCCGTATCCCCCCGGCAGAGGCTCGCGCCCGGTGCGCAGGGTCCTGACAGCGCTGCTGCTCTTCGCGTTGCCTGCGGCGGCCGAGGAGATCCGGATCGAGCTGTCGCGCGGCAGACCGGCCGCGCGCCTCGACGGCCCGGGCGCGCGGCTCAGCCAGGGCGGGCGTGTCCTCGAGGTCCCAGGGCCCTTGCACGAGGTCGCCGCGCGAGGAGGCGTCCTCCTCGTCGACGGACGCAAGCTGGAGGGCGGAGAGCCGCTCATCGTGCGCCCCGGGTCCGGCCGGCTGCGGGTGGACGGGAGGCCTCTCCCCGGACGGCTGGAAGCCTGGGCCGATCCGGGCGGCCTGGTGCTGGTCAACGCGCTCGACCTGGAGGACTACGTCGCCGCGGTGGTGGCGAGCGAGGTCCCCAGGGACTGGCCGGACGCCGCGCTGGAGGCCCAGGCGGTGGCGGCGCGCACCTTCGCCGTGGCGCAGAAGATCGCGCAGGGGCCGGCGGCGCGCGCGCACCTGGGCTCCTCGGCGCTGGACCAGGTTTACGCGGGGGCGGCGCATCCGGCGAGCGGGGCCCTCCGCGCCGCGCACGCCACCGCCGGCGAGGTGCTCACCTACGGCGCCGCGCCGATCGCGGCGTACTTCAGCGCCTCGTGCGGCGGGCGGAGCGAGACCGGCGAGGACGCGTTCAACCTCGCGGGGGGCAGCACGCCGTACTTGGTGTCCGAGCAGGACGACGCGGACGCGGGACGCGCCTGGGTGGTGCGCAAGCCGCTGGCGCAGATCTCGGCCGCGCTGCGGAAGGCCGGCCGGGTGCTCGCAAAGGTGACCTCGGTGAGCGTCTCGGCGCGCACGGGCAGCGGCCGGGCGCGCACGCTGCGCATCGACACCCCCTCGGGCGCGCGCAGCCTGGCCGCAGTCGAGCTGCGGCAGATCCTCGGCTACAGCGCGCTGCCCTCGCTCCTCTTCGACGTCTCGATCGAGGCGGGCGCGGCGGTGTTCCGCGGGCGCGGCAACGGCCACGGGGTGGGCCTGTGCCAGTGGGGCGCCCGGGCGCGCGCGCTGCGCGGGGAATCCTACCGACAGATCCTCGCGCACTACTATCCAGGCTCAGAGGTGCGGCGGATGTACTGACGCAGCTCCTCGGCCGGCTTGCCTCCCGCGCGGCCGCGCGCCATCGCCGCAGCGTCCGAGAGCAGGCCCATCCCGCCCTTCTACGGCATCTGGGGCGAGAGCGCTGCCTGCGGCGCCCGCGCGCCGCCCAGAAGGTGGCGGTAGACCGCGCCGTAGCCCTCCGCCATGCGTGACAGCGTCAGCTCCGCCTCGACTCGCGCGCGCCCGCGCCGGCCCATCTGCGCGGCGCGCTCCTCGTCCGAGAACAGCTCGACCAGCTTGTCCGCCAGCGAGCCGGGGTCGCCATACGGGACGAGCAGGCCATTCTCGCCGGGCCGGACCAGCTCGGGGTTCCCGCCGACCGCGGTGGCGACGATCGGGAGCCGCGCGGCCATCGCCTCCATCAGCGCGTTGGAGAGACCCTCCGCGCTCGAGCACAGGCACGCCGCGCGGACCCGCGCAAGGATGGCCGGGACGTCGAGCCGGTGCCCGAGGAGGAGGACGCGGCCTTCGAGGCCCAGCTCGCGGATCCGCTTCTCGAGGACCTCGCGCTCGGGGCCCTCTCCCGCGCAGAGGAACTTCACGCGGGGGAGCCTTTGCGTGAGAAGGGCGGCCGCCTCGACCAGCGTGCGGTGCCCCTTCACCGGCCAGAGGTTGCCGATGACGGCGACCGGCACGTCGTCCGGTCCGATCGGCAGCGGCGCCTGCAGCGGCTGGGCGGCGAGCCGATCGAAGCGCGGAAGGTCGATCCCGTTGCGGACCACCACCACGCGCCCGGGGCTGCAGCGCTCGTCCCGGATGCACACCTCGCGCACCGCGTCCGCGTTGGCGACGACCAGGTCGGCGTGACGCGCGTTCCACTTCTCGGCCTGGCGGTGCCACTTGCCGAATCCCTCGCGCAGGTGGCCCAGGTCGACGCGGCTGACGATCACCTTCGCGCCCGCCAGCCGGCCGGCGGCGTAGGCGAGCAGGTTGGTGTTGAAATCGGTGGCGTGCACGATGCGCACGTTCTCCTCGCGCAGTAGCGCGGCCATGCGCGCGATCTGGTTGAGCGTGTTCGCCCGCAGCATCGATCCCTTGAGAGGGAAGAGCACCGGCTCGTACCCGAGCGCGCGCACCTGGTCGAGCATGGGCCCCGACAGCTCCAGGCAGCCCACCAGCGCGCCGAACCCAGGCGGATGCAGCCGCAGCCGCTCGACGAACTGCCGCTCGGCCCCGCCGATCCAGAAGCGGTTCACCAAGTGCAAGACAGGCACGTCCATGTTTCCGCAATCTTCGCATCCAACCCCCCGCCTGACGCGCCGCGGCGCTCACTGTAACGTGCGAAAAGCGAACGCGGAGGCGCGGAGGCGCGGAGGGTTTGGTTCGGGTGCCCGATCGAGCACCGGCGTCCGATCGGATTAGAAAAACAACTCCGCGTTTCCGCGTCTCCGCGTTCCGCTGTTTGACCCGAAGCACGGCCAGGATCTGCCCTGGCATGATAGAGGGCGCGGTGTGGATGTCGAGGAGTTCGATTACGAATTGCCGGCGGAGTTGATTGCGCAGGAGCCGCTGCCGGAGAGGGATGCGGGGCGGATGCTGGTGCTGCCGCGGGAGCAGGGGGATGCGCAGCATCGGATGGTGCGGGACCTGCCGGGGCTGCTTCGGGCGGGCGACTTGCTGGTGGTGAACGACGCCCGGGTCATGAGCCGCTGGGCGGGGCGGACTGGCTCGCGCTGGCGCAGTCCAGCAAGCCCCTGCGGCCGGGCGCGGTCATCGAGGCGCACGGGGCCCGGCTCACCGTGGTCGAAGCGCGCGGAGAGGGAGAGATCGTCGTCCGCCTCCCGCTCGACGGCGACGCACTGTGGCGCTACCTCGACGAGGCCGGCGAGATGCCCCTTCCGCCGTACATCGAGCGGCCTGCGCGCGCCGAGGATCGCGAGCGCTACCAGACCATCTTCGCGCGGGAGCGGGGGGCGGTGGCGGCCCCGACCGCGGGGCTGCACTTCACGCCGCGCCTCCTCGAAGAGCTGCGGGGCGCCGGCGTCGGCGTCGCAAAGGTCACGCTCCACGTCGGCCCGGGCACCTTCCTGCCGGTGCGCGCGCGCAGGGTCGAGGACCACCGGATGCACCGCGAGCGCTACCACGTGCCCGCCGGCACCTCGGACGCGGTCGCCTCGGCCACGGGGCGCGTGATCGCGGTGGGCACCACCGCGCTGCGGACGCTGGAAGCGGCGCACGACGGCGAGGCGCTCCGCGAGGGCCCGGGTTCGACCGATCTGTTCATCAGCCCCGGCTACCGCTTTCGCGCCGTGCAGGGCCTGCTCACGAACTTCCACCTGCCCCGGAGCACGCTGTTGATGCTGGTCTCCGCCTTCGCCGGGCTGCCCCGCATCCAGGCGGCGTACCGGGAGGCGGTGGCGCGCCGGTACCGCTTCTTCTCATACGGCGACGCCATGCTGATCGTGTAAGAACCGCCGGGATGCTCTCCTTCACGATCAGCCACCAGGACGGCGCAGCGCGCCGCGGCGTGCTCGAGCTGCCGCACGGCCGCGTCGACACGCCGCAGTTCATGCCCGTGGGGACGGCGGGCTCGGTGAAGGCGATCGCTCCCGACGACCTGGCGAGCATCGGCGCGCAGATCGTCCTCGGCAATACCTATCACCTGCTTCTGCGCCCGGGGCCGGAGGTGGTCGCGGAGATGGGCGGGCTCAACCGCTTCATGGGCTGGCCCGGACCGATCCTCACCGACTCGGGCGGTTTCCAGGTCTACTCGCTGGCCGAGCAGCGCAAGATCACGGACGAGGGAGCCCTCTTCCGCAGCCACCTCGACGGGAGCAAGCACCTGCTCACCCCGGAGCGCGCGGTGCAGGTGCAGCGTCAGCTCGGCCCGGACGTGCTGATGTGCTTCGACGAGTGCCCTCCGGCGCGCGCCTCTCGGAAGGAGCACGAGGAGGCCGTCGCCCGGACCACGCGCTGGGCGGTGCGCTGCAAGGAGGAGTGGCTGAAGGACCCGCGCGGCAACCTGTTCGGGATCGTCCAGGGAGGGCTCGACCGCGAGTTGCGCGAGCGGCACGCCGCCGAGATCGCCGCGCTCGACCTGCCCGGCAACGCGCTGGGCGGCTTCTCGGTCGGCGAGGACCCGGCGCAGATGTGGGAAGGCGTCGCGCACGCCGCGCTGCTCCTGCCGGCGCACAAGCCGCGCTACCTGATGGGCGTCGGCACGCCCGAGGACCTCCTCCGGTGCGGGATCGCAGGCGTCGACCTGTTCGACTGCGTGCTGCCCACCCGCGTCGCGCGCAACGGCCTGCTCTTCACGCGCCGGGGGCGGCTGCAGATCAAGGCGGCGCGTTACGCCCGTGACCCGCGCCCCGCCGACCCCGGGTGCCGCTGCTACACCTGCCGGACGTTCACACGCGCCTACCTGCGCCACCTCTTCGCCGCGCAGGAGCTGCTCGCGTTCCGGCTGAACACCCTGCACAACCTCACGTTCTACAGTGACCTCATGTCCGGGCTGCGGGCCGCCATCGAGGCGGGTGGGGCACGCAACTACACGGAACGGCTGCTCGAATCGTTCAGGGAGGGACCCGACTGAAGTTGCACGACCCCGCCGCCTGGGCCACAGTTCCTGCCCGGGGGCAGAGAGCCGTGAGCCAAGCGAAGAGGCCGCAGCACCAGCGCGTCCGCGACTTCCTCGCGCCCGAGCTCGTTGCCGTCCTCTGGGGCGAGCTCCTGGCCGTCCACCCGACCGAGCTCTTGGGGATGATGTCCCAGGGGGCCAAGACCGGGCTTCTGTTCATCGAGCGGGAGGGCGTCGAACGGCTGTTCGGCTTCGTCAGCGGCGAGGTGGTCCTCGCGATCTCCACCGCCAGGGCCGAGGGGGACGACGCGCGCGCGGCGGTGCTCGGGCTGCTCAGCCAGCAGACGGGCGGCACCTTCACCTTCCTGCGCGGGCCCGCCGGGATGGTGCCGCGGGCCTTCCCGCCGCTGAACACGCAGGAGGTGCTGCTGGACTCGTTGCGGAAGCTGGACGAAACCGGCCGTCTCACGGGTTGAAGCAGTCGCCCGCCTCTGTTAGAACGGCCCGCTTTCGCAAAGGAGTCTTCCGTGCTCTCGCTGCTCTTGGCCCAGGCCGAAGCGCCTGCCCAGTCCCCGCTCGCCGGGCCGGGGAACATGCTGTTCCTCGTCGCGATCTTCTTCGGCATCTTCTACTTCATGATCATCCGGCCCCAGCAGAAACAGCAGAAGACGCACAAGTCGTTCCTCGAGAGCCTGAAGAAGGGCGACGAGGTGGTCACCAACGGCGGCCTGATCGGCCGGATCGCGGGGGTCCAGGGCGACGTCCTCACCCTGGAGATCGCCAACAACGTGCGCGTCCGCGTGCTCAAGGACCAGGTGAACCGGCCCTTCGTGGTGAAGGAGCCTCCCGCCCCGGCCGCCGAGGACGCGGCCAAGAAGTAGGGAGAATCGATGGATCGCTCCTGGTATTGGAAAGCCGGCCTGATCGTGGCCGTGACGGTGGCGGCAATCTATGCCCTGGTCCCGTCGTGGACCTACTTCCGCCTGCCGCCCGACCAGCGCAACGAGTCGGGCGTGTTCGAGAAGGCGCGGCCGAGGTGGGCGCCGGCGCGGCACTTGAACCTCGGCCTCGACCTGCAGGGAGGCATACATCTAGTAATGGACGTCGAGGTGGACCGCGCCGTGCGCGAGAAGGCGGTGCGCCGGGCGGAGGAGCTGGCCGCCGACCTCGACCGCCACGGCATCAAGGGCGTCGAGGTGAAGGGCGACCCCGACACGGGGATCGTCACCGTGAGCGGGCAGGGTGACGCGCTCGCGCAGGCCAAGAGCCGGTTCTCCGAGGACTACCCGGACATGTACATCCGCCGCACCGGCGCGACCGCCTTCGAGCTGGCGATGAAGGACGACGCGATCAAGCAGCTCAAGGAGAGCGCGGTCGACCAGGCGGTGAAGGCGATCCGCAACCGGGTCGACAAGTGGGGCGTGTCCGAGCCGACCATCGCCAAGCGGGGCGCCTCCGCCATCCTGGTGCAGCTCCCCGGCTACTCCAACCCGGAGAAGGCGAAGGAGCTGCTCGGCAAGACGGCGCAACTGGAGTTCAAGATCGTCGACGACGAGGATCGCAGCCTCACCCAGCTCAAGGACCTGCCGCCCGGCATCACGCTCGACTGGGACCGCTACGAAGGCGCGGGCGGGGCGCTCGTCACCTCCCCCTACCTGCGCGCGAAGGACGGCATCGAGCTGCGCAAGTTCGTGCAGGGCAAGGCGCCTGCCGGGAAGGAGTTCGGCATCCAGAAGGTCGAGGAGCGCGTCGCCCGCGAGACCTATTACCGGACCTACCTCCTCGACAAGAGGGCGGGCATGACGGGCGAGTACATCACCGACGCCCGGGTCGCCTTCGACAACTCTCCCGGCGAGGGCAACCGCCCCTACGTGCAGGTCAGCTTCAACCGCACCGGCGCGGAGCTGTTCGAGAGGCTGACCACCGCCAACGTGAAGAAGCGCATGGCCATCGTGCTCGACGACTCGGTGGACTCGGCGCCGATCATCCAGGGCCCGATCCCGGGCGGCGTCTGCTCCATCCACCTGGGTGGCCTGAAGCCCATCAACGAGATCCTGCAGGAGGCGAAGGACCTCGCGCTCGTCCTCAAGTCGGGCGCGCTGCCCGCGCCGGTGCGCATCCTCGAAGAGCGCTCGGTGGGCGCCTCGCTCGGGCCCGAGCTGATCCGGCGCGGATCGCTCGCCGCCGTGTGGGGCCTTGTGGCGGTGCTGCTCTTCATGGCCGTCTACTACCGCTTCAGCGGCGTGGTCGCGGACGTGGCGCTGATCCTGAACGGCATCGTGGTGCTGGCGGTGATGGCGCTGCTCGACTCGACGCTCACGCTGCCGGGGATCGCGGGGTTCGTCCTCACCCTGGGCATGGCGGTGGACGCCAACGTGCTCATCAACGAGCGCATCCGGGAGGAGATGAAGCAGGGCCGCTCGCTCGCCTCCGCCGTGCAGACGGGCTACGAAAAAGTGTTCTGGACCATCTTCGACGGCCACGTCACCGCGCTGGTCGCCGGGTTCGTGATCCGCGCCTACGGCTCGGGACCGGTGCGAGGATTCGCCACCACGCTCATCATCGGGTTGCTCGCGTCGATGTTCACCTCCATCGTGGTGACCCGCGCCATCGTCGAGTGGTTCGTCGGCCACGGCAAGCTGCACAAGGCCTTCAGCGTCTAGGGAACCGCCATGCAGATGAAGTACTTCGAACTGGTCAAGCCCGGCACGAACCACGACTTCGTCAAGTACCGCCGCGTGGCGGTGACGATCTCGCTGATCGTGAACGCGCTGATCCTCCTCGGCGCGGTCGTCTGGCCCCGGCTGAACTACGGCGTCGACTTCGCCGGCGGCACCGAGCTGCAGGTGAGGTTCGACAAGTCGGTCTCCGCCGGCGACGTGCGCGAGGTGGTCAGCCAGGCGGGGTTCGGCGAGCCCACCGTCCAGGAGTACGGGAACAAGAGCGACAACCAGTTC
>WNFG01001391.1_pt1 | contig 20690 bp, 32 predicted proteins | sample 5400431 | NCBI WGS metagenome assembly WNFG01 (sample SAMN13153346, study PRJNA577476) | soil metagenome | isolation source: 120 cm saprolite under Douglas fir tree site 2 hole 3 replicate 2 | place: USA:California | collected 2015-04-18 | reverse complement strand
GGTGGACACTCTCGTACCGGGAACGGGGACGCTGGTTGTTGGCATGGGGTGGACCGGGACGGATATCCCGGCGAATGACACCATCGCCTCGATCGCGAGCGGGACGAGCATCACGATCGGCCCCAATCCCGCCACGGGGACGCACGCCGGGACGTTTCAAGCGCAGTGGTACATGCCCACGGGCATTTCGGGAGATTCGATCGAAGTATTCCAGTCGCATGTGTTCATCTACAACAGCGGCAACGGCATCGGCACGTTTTCAGCACCGGGGAACGGGGCGAATTTCTCCGCGGCTCAAGGTGGCGGAACCTACACGTCAGCCGATGGCTTCCTCAAATCCGGCTTTCATGGGGTGAAGCAGGCCAACGGGTATCTCTATCCGTTTGGCGATTCCTCGATCAACGTCATTTCCAACATCCAGACGAGCGGTTCACCAGCGACGACGACATTCAACAATTCCAACGTCGATCCCCAGGTGGGGACGCCTTGGCGTGACAGCATCCAGGCATTCGGCCGCGCGCTGATCTTCGCCAACCCTCTCGGGATATACGGCCTCTTCGGCAGCACGGCGGAGAAGCTTTCCGAGAAATTGGATGGCGTGTTCACCACGGCAACCCTGCCGGTGACAGGAACGGCCGTCCCATCGGCCGCCGTCTCGACCATCTTCGAGCAGAAATGCTACCTGCTGCTGATCACGATAACGGACCCGTTCACCGGCCAGCCACGATCGGCGATGGCATGTTGGGACGGCAAGACGTTCTTCATGGCGTCGCAGACAAAGACGCTCACCTACATCAGCACGCAGGAGATAAATTCCCAGCCTCTCGCTTGGGGGACGGACGGCAACACGCTGTTCCCGCTGTTCAACGCCGCGTCGTCCTTGCTGACCAAGAAACTGCAAACGAAATTGTGGGCCGGGAGCGGCTTCATCATCTACAAGGCCGCGCGCACGCTCTACAGCCAAGTCCAGGACAATAGTGGCCTCGGTTACACGTTCTCCGCGCTGATCGACACGGACGGGCTATCCGGCACGACGGCCATCACAGGAAACGTGTCTTTTTCCTGGGTGAACGGCAGCGGTCAAGCTTTCACCTGGAAGAACGGCAGCAACCAAGCCTTCACCTGGGGCAGTGCTGGCAATTCAATTCGCGGCATGGACCTCGGCGCGGCGAGCGTTACGGGACTGCTGCTCGGCATCACCCTCACAACGACAAGCCCGGATTTTACCCTCGTCTCGGTCGGGCTCGGCTATCGCGATAACTACTCATTCCTCGGTTAGGAGCGCGCACATGAGCAACGGCACATTCACCTTCGTCAACGACACGGGCGGCGCCTTCACCTGGGTCAACGACAAGGGCGAACCGTTCGAGTGGACGGCACGCACGGAGCCGTTGCCCAAAGAACCTCCAGCACCGCCGCCGATCCCGCCGGCCACATCATCTGAGGACTGACGAACATGCCCCTTCCAACAATCTTCAACAACGTCGCTGGCGGCGTACAAGAGCCGGGCGCAAATCTCGATGCGTGCTTGAACGCCCTCGGTCAGATGGGCGTGACGTACTGCACGGCGACAGGGACGAACGCGATCACCCTGACGCCGGTTACAAGCCCCGGCCAGCCTACCGTGTCCAGCCCGCCCGCCAATCTCCAGCGGTTCGGCTTCGCGGCAACAGCCACGACAACCGGACTCGTCACGGCGCAGATCGGCTCTGGCACTTTCTTCCCGGTGTTCCTGCCCGGCGGGACTTCGCAGGCATCTACGAACAACATCCTGCAAACCGCCTACTATGACCTCGCGTTCTTGACCGCGCTCAACAGCGGCAGCGGCGGGTTTATGATGGTCGGCGCGCAAGCTGGCGCTCTCGCGGCGCCGCGCGGCCTGCTCGCCGGCCTCACACTCTCGAATGACGTTACGCTGCCCAATACCGTGCTCGACGTGTCCGCCGGTCAGTGCGTGGACAGCACAAACACGCTGGTCATCAATCTCGGCGCCTTCACCAAATCGACGGCCGGCGCATGGACGGCCGGCACCGGCAACAATGGGATGGGCAACGGCCTCACCATCGCGAACAGCACTTGGTATCACCCGATGGCGATCATTAAGGGCGGCTTGCCGGATATGTATTTTGACACTGATCCTGGCGCGGCGAACAAGCCCGCGGGCACGACGGCGTTCCGTCGCCTCGGCTCGTTCCTGACGGACGGAGCGGCGCACATCATCGCCTTCCTCCAGTTCGGGGACTATTTCGAGTGGTTCACCGCCGTACAGGACCAGAACACGACTCTCGGCACGATCGGGACCAACTTCGTTGTTAGCGCGCCCTTGGGCGTACGCACGCTCTGGCAGGGCCAAGCTTTCATCAGCAACCCGACGAACAACGCGGGTGTGCGCCTGTACACGCCTTCGCAGGCTGACGTGGCAATCGACCCGACCTCGAATGCGTCCAGCACCGCCGGCAACACAACGACCGTCGTGGCGGGGCCAACCATCAGTAGCGTGCGCCTCACTGGAGGCACGCGGGCCGGCGTTCTCACGGACACGCTGAGTCAAATCAGGGCAATTACGAGCGTCGCCGGTTTGACGTTCATGGTCGTTACCGAGGGCTGGATCGATTTCCGCGGGAGATTCGCATAATGGCCTGGCTTCAACTCAATCCTGACGGCTCCACGGCTGGCGTGTCGGCACACGAGAACGACATGACGCAAGGCCAGTTCATCGGCCAGACGCAAGTGCAGGTCGCCGACGATGACGCGCGAATTGTAGCATTCGCCGCGAAACAGCGCGTGGCATCCGCACCACCGTCTCCAAGGCCAACGCCGCTGCAATGGCTTCGCCGTCTTACCATCGACAAGCAGCAAGCGATTTTTGCCACGGCGGCGACGAACGCGGTAGTGCTCGGGTGGCTGTTCGAGGCAGATGGCGCCGGGGGTGGGATTGATGTAACCGATCCGCTGACGGCGCAAGGCGTGGCCGCGATAGCGGCGGCTGTGCCGGTTATCACCGCCAACGATCAAGCTCTGCTGCTCGCGCCGTGACCGTCTCAGCCTGGCCCGGTTATGCCGCGCCACCACGTCGCGGCGTTCCAGCGGGCGTTGTCGGCCGCGCGCACGAGTGCTTCGGGATGTGGGCCGTCGATCACCCATCGGTCCAGCCTTACCCCAAGCTGTCTCCTGACCAGGAAGCGCATCGCCGCCTCTTTGTTGACCGCGCGGGTATAGACGCGCCGGCCAATCGGCTTGGCATTGTCGGGCGGGTAGTAGGTCGTGAAGAAGACATAGATGCCGCCGGGATCGAGCCAGCCGTAGCGCAGCAGGAAGGTTTTAATGGACTGCTTTATCCACACCGGGACCAGCGCCTTGAGCCGCATTGTTGCGCACCACGGATGCTAGAAGCGCTCTACCGAAACACAAACCGACGGTAATGGCAACAACCAGCGCCGCCTAAAATGGTAGCATTGGTAGCAAGGGCCTATCGGAGCGTGATATTCTGTGCCCCCATCTTTGAGAGCTAAGACCATGGCAACCCCTCCAGAACAGAAGCCTTTTCTCGGTTCCGGCCCGCTCAAGGATCATGGCGAAGTGCGCCAATCCGTATTCCCCGAAGCCGACACGCCGATGAAGCCCGAGGCTGACAGGCGACGCGGGCCGGGCCTCGACGGCATCGCCAAGAATCGCTAACCCTGCGAGCACGCGGTGAGCCGCCGCGCATCGGTACAGATCGTCATGGTGATGGCGGTCGTCGCCGCTATCATCGGCTTCCTCGCGCTCCACAGCTACAACCCCGGCGCCGGGCTCGTCTGGAATGTCTTGAACGGCGAAATCTGGCTGACGCGGCCGTGCCCGCGCTTCGGCCTCAATGAGATGGCCGCGGGACAGCACCCGCCGGCTTGGTGGGAGTGTGGCATCATCATCCCGTACCGATGGCTTCTGACCGGCGCGGCGGTAGCGGTAGCCGCCGCGCTCGTCTATACCAGCGCCGCACAGGACAGAGGGAGCCGCCGATGAGCTTCGACACCGAACCGCAAGCGCCGTTCCTGGGAGCGATCGAGGACGCCGCCGAGCTGGCGCACCGGATGAGAAGCTATGGCATCCAGCCCGAACAAGTCGCCGCCATCTTCGCGAGCGTGGCCTTGGACTGCGGCGGCCGAGCCTTCCCGACTGAGCCGGCCGAGCGCGTGCGCGATTGGTTGTTTTCGCTGCTCGGCGTCGATAGCATCGAGGCGAGCCAGGCGAGCGCTCTGACCGACGCGACGGCTGCGCAAGAGCGCCGAGGCGGGTTCCGCGTGATAGAGGGCGGGGCAGCATGACCGACGCAAAGCGATACGAAGCCCGCGAGATCGACGGGCAATGGTCAGCCTACGACGCCGAAGGAAAGCGGTGGGTGGGCATCCGCACGACCAAGGAAGCGGCCGAGCGATACGCCGAGTTCTGCAACCAGCAGCCGCCCTTCAGGCAGATGGGCGGTGCCTTCCGGTATTAGGCCATGCCCAACGCCATGGTAATCGACCTCGCGGCCAAGCGTACCGAGCGGCACACCAACCGGGCAACGGCGCTTATCGCGCTCCACATCGTGCTGACCGGCATTGCTGACCTGAACCGCGATCTGCGAGAAGCCCTTCACGCCCTCACCCTCCCGCTCACGCCCGAGGAGGAGAAGGAGGCCCGGCTGCGCGTCGGCGATCTCATCCTGCGGCGGGAAATCATGTACGAGTTGGCGAGAGCACAGGAGAAGAAGGCTAAGGCGCTCGGTAAGGTGCCGGCAATCGCCGGCCTGTAGGCTTACCTCCGGCTTGACCGCCTCGACCGCCGCAGGCGTCGGGGTGACTCTCATAATGCTCCCGACGGTCGAGTGAATGATGCACCAGCACGCCATCATCGTCGGTCGGGCGGCACCAGCACTCCGTGGTTTCGGCATGCTCGCGATAATCATCGAGCGGGATGACATGGCGTTGCCCATTGGGTAGTAAGCTGGCCTCCCACTTCACATCGCTCATGGGGGTGCGTCTTCCGTCTACGCTGCTTTCTTGCGCGGGCGACCCGGAGATCGAGGCGGCGGATTGTGCGGCCCCCACGGCGTCAGATTCGACAGGCGCCGTTCCATGGGGGTCTGCGGCGGGGGCAAGTCAGCCTCAGCGGCGGCAAAGCACTCGGCGACGATCCGCTCCGCTTCAGCCTGCGGCATCCCCGAGGCCCGGTGAACCGGTGCCCACAGATCCCGCGCCGCCTTCTCCCGATCGAGCAGCTTCAGATGCCCCCCGACCTCATAAGCGGCTTCCCGCAGCGCCAGCCGCGCATCATCCTCATTGAACACACCGCCCAAGCGGCTCACCCAGTCCCGTAACACGCCATGCGCCGTAGAAAGCGCCATATTCACAGGCGGGACGATCCGCGAGGGACCGGGATTGCCCATGCTGCGACCGTGATAGACAAACGGCCGCACCGGGACGACATGGGGAACATCAGCCATTCCACGACTATAGCATGTGGAAATGCTGAGTTGCCACTATCGGCGAGCGCGCAAAGGTGGAATTGCGGAAATGCAGATATTCGGGCGAGGCTGGAGTGAGGGGGTAGCAAGTCCTCTCGCGCTCTGCCAGCGCCGTTTTCGGGCGTTTTCAGCATTACCGCAGCGCGGACGTACGCGCGTCACATCTCTTGCGCGAGATCACGAAGGTGATGCGACGAGGATGCGAGCGTACATTGCGGGTCGGCTTTGGACCCGCAATTACATAACCCGCCGCGACGGCAGGCTATCCCCTGGTGATGTAACCTTATGTAACCTTACGCCGCAGTAGGCGGCTCCGGTGCCGGGTCTGGGGCCGTGCCAAATAACTCCTGGCGCCGATCCTTGCCGCCCTCGAACACCATGAACCAATTACCGGCCGGGGCGGGTGCAAGCATAAGCTGGCTGCAAAGAGCCTGCTTCATGCTGTAGATGAAGCTGAACATGGCGAAGCCGGGGAAATCGGTATCGGCGTCGGTCGAGTCGCTAAAAGCGGCCTCGACCTCGGCCATAATCGTCATGAACTCGGCGGGCGTCTTGGCGTCCGAGATGCGCGAGGCGACAAGCAGGGTTTTCCAGCGGGTCGGGGCGTCGGTGCCGCGGTCAGTGGACTTGAAGTCATCGCTCATCAGCATGTGCTCCTTGGGTTGGTGGTTCTATTTCCAGGGTGGTGTGTCGGCAAGTAGCGCCTCGGGGTCGTGCTTTACCGGGGTTATTCGCCATATCTCGGGCTGCACCTGTGGCGCGACGCCCCGGAGCAAGGCGAGCACCCGGCCCTCCTCGATGCTGCCGGGCTTCGGCCGATACTTCGCCCTCCTCGCATCAATCAGGAACTCGCGGGCTCGCTCATAGGACAGGGTTTTGCCGACCGCACGGGATATCCAGCCCTTACGAGGACGGCCGGGGCCATCGAGCAGGCGGATTTGCGCGTTGGTGAAGCCGCACCCCAACGTGGCGCCGGCCTCAATGAACTCTTGGTTCACGACGATGAAGCGCGGGTGGCTCATGCGGCGCTCCTGTGTCGGCGAAGAGTCGAGCAGAGGCTATTCAGGAAGGCCCTATTTAAGCGCCCGCGCCCCCTCAAGGGGCAGCGGAGCGATATGGGGGGGTATGGGGGGACACACCACCGCAGACCGCCGCACAATGATTTCAAAGACTTACAGATCACCGCCGCACCGCCGCAGCGACACCGCCGCATAAGGAATATCAATGGGTTACAAGGAACCGCCGCAACCGCCGCAGACCGCCGCAACGTCATAGCGGCTCCTCCCTCAGCGGCTCGGTGGCGGCGATCTTGTGGCGCCGATCGCCCGGGCGCCCGTATTCCGAGACGCTGATCTTCTTGGCGACGAACAGGCTCTCCATTGCCCGCTCGAAATCGGCGGTCCTATACCCTTGCCGGTCGGGGCGGCTCGCGAAGAGACGTGGCGCATAGTTTCCTGAACGGTTCATCTCGGAGACGAAGCGCCCTTCGGCAGTCACCGCCGCCAGCAGCTCTAGGAACACGGTTTCGGCCGCGCGCTTCTTGATAGCCCCAAGGATGCCGCCAGGCTCGTCGTCGCGGACGAACACACCGTCTCGCCAATGCAGGCTTATGGCGCCTCCTCGCGGGCCATAATTGGCCTTCATGGTGCTCAACTCGCGCGCATCATGGTCGTTGGTGGTGCCGGGGCCGTCACCCTTCGGCGTCGTCAGGTAGAGCCTCGACCGCACGGCATTGTTCCATGCCGTCGATCCGGCCTCGCCGGTCCCGCTGTTGCGCCCGCTCAACGACGGGTGCGCCGTCAACACCACCGCGCCGCGGTTCTCCATGCTGATCGCCAGCCCGCGCAACTCACTGATGAACTGACGCGCATGGGGCCGCGCGTTCTCGTTGCCGCCGAAGAGATCGTGCAGGCTGTCGAGCACCAGCAGCTCGGCACCGGCGATGTCTCTCACAAGCGTCTCGATCTGGATGTAAAGGGGCGTCGTCTCACCGCCTGCCCATTGGTCGGGGAACCGGATGAGCAGATTGTCGGCCCCTGCCCGGCTGATGAGCGTCAGATTCTCCAGATCCCCGAAGTCGGCGTCGTAGTACCGCAGCACGTCAGCGATGCGCCGATGCAGCTCGTCCTCGTCATCCTCGCAGAAAAATCCCGCTACCTTGCAGGGGCGAGCGGGGATGCCGAGCCACGGCTTGCCGAGCGCGCAGGCGACGAGCAACTGGATGGCGAGCAACGTCTTCCCTTGGCCGCCGTCGCCGGCAAGCATGGTGACGTTGCGTTCGGGTATGAGGTCGGGCACCAGCCATTTCCGTTCCGGCACCGGCTTGTTGTGCCAGGTGATCGGGTCGATGACGGGGATCGGCTGCAAGTCGGCAGGGCGGCCGTTGATGATGCGCGGCGAGTGCCACAGCCGCCGCGCCTGCCCTATCGGGATATGCCCGCCGTTCACGTCGCTCATGCTGCCGCCCTTTCGCGGACCATGACTTGCGGGAACCGGATGCGCGGCTCGCGCAGGCGCTTGTCGATGCTGTCGCCGAGGGCGAAGGTGTCGGCGTGGATCGTCGCCACGCCGCCGAGCCACAGGAGCAGATTGATCTCGTCCGAGAGGATCACGGTGCCGTCGCCGCTGGCGCGCAACCATGCGAGCGGCGAGGACCATGCGCGGAGCGGCGTGCCGAACCATGCAGCGCGTTCGATTTCGAGCGGCGCCAGGACCGACATCGTTCCTTGCCGGCACCACCAGCGATGCGGCGCGTCTGGAAACCATGCGATCAGATCGCCGATGTCGTCGGAGGTGCTGCCGTTGTCGAGCGGCACGGTCGGCATGATGAAGGCGCTGCGCCCGCCCGGCATCGGCGTGTAGAACTCGCCGCGCCTTGCATCAATCTCGGCGACACCGAACCGCATGGGGCCGTGCCATAGGTACGCCTTGGGTACGCCGCGGCCGATGAGCCAATCGAAGTCCTGCTGGACCGCTGCCGCTGCTGCTTGTGCGAACTCGTCGCCGAGGTCGATCACGGCGCGCCTCCCGCTACGGATCGCCTCGACACGCGGTACTGAAACAGGCCACGGTTGACATACCGGCGATCGACCGTGAATCCCCACTTGCGGAAATCACGGAGCCGCGCGGAAACCGATGCCTCGGGATCTCCGGTGGCGGCGCTGATATCGGACAGCGAGCGCCAACACCCGTCGATCATCAAGTCATGGACGCGCTTCGATTGCGCGTTGAGCCGTGCGCCGTCGCGCTCTGCAACGAAGGTGTCGCCTCCGTAGTGCTTCTGGTTTGCCGGCGGCTGCCAGTCGAGGAGCGGCGTCTTGGTCACGGCAGCTTGTTCCTGATGCGCGCCTTGATGTCCTCGACACGCCGACATTCGAGCGGCGTGGGATCGCCGCCACGCTTTAACCTCGCGAGCAACGATCCGAGATAGGGGACATCGGCAAGGTTGATGCTGGGGCCATGCAGATCGACCAGCGCCTTGACGGTGCCATAGGTAATCGGGTGTTCGGCCTGGAGTACGAGAGAGTCCCGCAGCTCGAAGCCGCTGCGCTCGAAATGCTCGGCGATGTCTTCGAGCGAGGAGCCGCGGGCCGATAGCATCACCTTCATGCGCTCGACCGCCGCCGCTACGTCAGCGGCATCGCTGGCGCGCGCGACGGTGCGCCAACTTTCGGCGAGCCACGCTCCGGGGATGCGAAGCTTATGACGGCCATCAGCGCGCATTGCCGTTGGCCTCCCAACTTGAGAAGTCGTCGGCTTTTACGAGGGCGCGCAGATCGGCGACGGTGATGCGCCCGCGGCCATTGTCGGCAGCATGTTGCAGGCGGGCACGATTGCAGTGTAATGTCATTGCAGCGATCTCCTTGACGTGACGGTTGGGGGGTTTGCGCTTGTGGCGGCGGGCAGCTTGGGGCTGCCCGTTTGCTTTAGGCGGCGATGTTCGGCTCCTGGTGCACCGGGCGGCCGGGACTGCGCCTCGGGCGCGAAGCCTTCCAGGCACGGACCTCGGATCGCAGCCACCGGATCGTGTTCGGGGCTACCTCGATGCGCGCCGGGAATCGCCCATCCCGCTCCCAGCGCCATAGCGTACTGCGATTCGGGGGCGGATCGCCGATCTCGCGGCAGACTCCGCGGTAGTCAATGAAATCGTCGTCCATTGGGATCGCCTCTGCCTGTGGCATCACCGCCGAGTGTCAGCGGGTGCGCCGTGTTGCAGGGCAATGATGGCGACGTTCTAAGAAGCGGTCACTTGATGGTTTGCGGCTAACTACGGCGCGCGCGGCGGGAGGTTAGGCGCGGGCGGCTCCGAGAATGTCTTGAAGTCGTGTTCGCAACTGTTCGTCGGTAGGCAACCGTAGTTCTGTCCACGGCAAGATCGGCTCGATTGCTTTCAGCAGATCCATCGTTGCAGCCGCAAACTTAAAGAACGGTTCGTTTGTGGAACTGGACACTCGGTCCCATGCCCCGAAGCTCTGGCCTAGAGCGGCGAGTTCTGTCACCAGATTGTAAAAGGCCATGTGCGGCGCGGGGCCGCCCGCCACGGAGGGCAATGCTTGGTCCATGGTTCTTAGCGTGCGTTCAAGCTGGCGAAGGAAGAGCAGATAATCCGGTTCCAAGAGAGCGTTCGGCAATCCGTCGCGCAGCGGCCACGCATGAGCGAGCCGCGCTAGGAAATCAACGGCAGCACCATCTCCAGAGCGCCAGATCGCGTCTAACTTTTCTGAAAGGGCCATCGAGAGCGCGACGGCTTCGGCGATATTCTCTTTAACGATGCCGCGGGCGTGTCGCCGCTCCTTGCCCGATTGGCACGCGCGGCAATATTTCCAGCAGGCGGAGATCATCGCCTCGCGAAATTCCACCGTAAACATCAGCAAGATTGCCGTCGCGCCCGGCTTTAGCTGTAGCTGCTTTTCGAGGAGGGCCAAGCGGTCGGTCGGGACGATCTTTGTAAATCGGCGGCGATCGTCCTTGTCGTCTCCTGTGAGACAGAACGACTGTGTAGTTGAAGCAGGCTTCACCATGCACCCCCGTAGGTGCGGCCGTATTGATGGGTGCCGCGGCGGAAACCCGGTACGGTGTCCGGGCTTGTCGGGAGCTACCCTATCCGCCGCGACTTGTTCACGCGCCCGCGGCGCGCAGCTCGTACACGTTGCTTGATGCGGGCTTGCCCAAGACAATTTCCGCGAGCCTCTTGCCCCATGCGGTCAAAGCCTGCTCGCGCTCTTTGTCGTAGCTATAGAGGTCGTAGACGCTGCCCACGCCCTTATCGACGTGGTTCAAGATTCGATCTTGGATGAAGCGGGAGAACCCTAGCTTGCCCAGGTTGCTCGCCACGGTGCGCCTGATGTCGTGCAGCACCCAATCTTTCGTGCCCGATGCCATCTTTAGTTCGGCGTGGTCGTCGTACACGCCGAACAGCAGGCCGGTCTTGCCACGGCTCGGGAACACGCGCCCGCTCTTGTCGGTCGTGTCGCTCATCCTGGCGGCGAGGATGCCGCGCGCCGCTTCCGTCAAGTAGACGCGATGCGGCCTAGCGTTCTTCGACCGGATGCCCGGCAGCATCCACCATGCGCCGGAAATCTCTGGCTTCAACATCTCCGTGACCTCGCCCTTGCGCGCGGCGGTCAGGAACAGCAAGCGGTAGACATCGGCAAGGGTCTGGTCGATGCCAGGCAGGGCGTTCCAGATGGTGCGGATTTCCTCGTCGTCTAACACGCGGTCGCGGCTGGTTTCCTTAGCCAGCTTTTTGACGTGAGTGCAGGGGTTGGTTTCGATGCCGGCGATTTCTTCCTCGATCGCCCAATTAAACATCTTGCGGACCACTTCAAGCGTTCTGTTGCTCTGTCTCGGTGATCCTCGCTGCTTAATCTCCTTAAGCATGTCCTTGATGTCGGCGCGGGTAATGTCGGCAGGCTTGCGGTTGCCAAAGCGCTTTATCACGTCCTTGTCCAGCATGTTCCACCATGCTTTCCAAGAGCGCTTGTTCGGCTCCGGGTCATCGCCTTTGGCATATTCCGCGATGAACCGCTCGGCTAGATCCTTGACAGTCTCGGCATCGCGCGCCTGTTTCTTTTCCGTTGCCGGATCGGCGCCCTTGGCGGCTCGGCTCAGAATGTCTTTCGCCATTTCGCGGGCATCGGCCAGCGATAGCGTGATCGCCCCGCCGGCCTGTGCGCGGTAGCTGCCGAGGGTCATGCGGCGAGAGTCGCCTTTGTGGCGGTAGAACACGCACCACGAGCGCGCGTCTTTCTCGGTAACACGCAAGGCAAAGCCGGGGGTGCGCTTGTCGAAATACTCGACGCGGCCCGCTGCCGGCGCGGGCAAGGTGCCCACGTTGCGGTCGGTAAGGTTTACGGTCGGCATGTTCTCGATCCTCTCGGGGTAACGTTCGGGGTAACACCGGGGTAACAGATCGGCGGCAACTCGGCGCAACGGCCAGCACAAGCTGGGAACACTCTCTAGCCCTTGTGGGGCGCGGATTACTGAGCCGCTTCTATTGCGTGTTGTTGCATGATATAGCGGCGCTGTGCCGAAATCAACAGGCTGTTAACCGCTTGGCCGGGGGTTCGAATCCCTCCCCGGGAGCCACATAGGGAAATCAAGGGGTTAGGTGTCATTTCACCTAGCCCCTTTTTCTCGCAAAAAGCGCCTCGGGGTAACGCCGGGGTAACTGGCGAGCAAGAAAACCGCCCGTTCACGGATCGGCTCAAGCTGCGGCAAGATGGGAGGGTGATGACATGGGCGGCCTGCGCCGTCACCCGCTCCACGGCCTAGACCGCGCCACGGCCACGCGCGCCCTGCGCTTCCCGCCAGGTCGTACCAGCCTGACGCTCGGCGAAGCCGCCGGCGGCGGGCATCCGCTGATCGCGACCTGTCTCGCCTGCTGGCATGAGCGCCGCTTCGACGCCGCGGCCCTCGCTGCTGCCCACGGCAATGCTACCTCGATTGATGACGTGGCGAAGCGCCTGCGCTGCCGCTGCGGCGCCCGGCGCTGCGTCCTCGGCGTGCGGCCGGCGCCGCCGACCTAGGGAGTCGCCACGGCAATGAGCCGATAAGCCGAACAGCGCGCGGCGGTAGACCAACTCATCCCGCGGGCCGAGCCGGCGCAGCATCGTCTCAAGCTCGGCGCCGCGGGGATCGGCAATCGTTGGTGCGCGTGACATCATTTGTGGGGCGGATTCCACGGGCGGATGCGCGGCTTTATCTCGTCGCATACCCGCACGATGTCCGCTGCAACGTCTCTCGCAACTTCGACAGGGAAAACCACTCGGCCAACCACTTGCCCGTTTTCTTGGACGGTCAGGAGAATGCCCTCGCCCTCGGTGTAACGAGTGACTTTAGCGGTGATGCTCATTTGTGCCCTCGCTTTTTCGTATCTGACAAGTCTGCCGCGATCCGCGCGGCGGTTCAAACGGTGGCGACTCCACAGATGCGCCGCGCCCAAAACCGCGCAGCCTCGCTGTGCTGCCTAACCCACGCGCCGCGGTTCGGGCTCCACTTGAAGCCATGCGATTTCAGTTCGGCGCGCTTTTCCTTCGACGGGATAGCCGCGAACAGGATCAGCACGCGGTTATCGGCCATGTCTTCGCGAATGGTGAAGCCGTCGCCGTTCACGTCGGCAGCACCCTCGGCTGGCTTCCCCTCGATCGTGGCGAGCCGTTCCTTGAGGCGGCGAATGTTGCCGCTGTTATTGGTGAGCGCGTAACCAGGGAAGCCGATGCGGCCCATGTAATCAGGCTTGAGCGCTTCCCGCGCCGTGCGGTCGCTCATGCCAAGCGCAACCATCTGCTCCACCTTGCCGGCGTCGCCGATCTTGGAGCGGACGATCTTGTTGGCCTGCTTCATGGCCGCTTGGTCGCGTCCGAGCTTGGCAATGCGCTCGCGCAGCTTGTCGGGCGCGTCTGGATCGTCGGCGGATATGGCGCGGGTGACGGCCGCGGCCCGCTGGGCGAGTTCCTTGGCGCGCTTGTCGGTTTCGATCGCGCGCCGCATGAGCCGGTCATGTCGCGCCAGATCCCGGCGGTGGCGGCGCTCGCTGTGGTGGCCGACAAGGATAGGCTGCCCCATCGGAATGTGCTCGATGGACTGCCGGGCCAGGGCGAAAAGCTGGCTGGCCGTCGCCTCCAGTGCGGCGGCGTTGTCGGCCTGCCGCGACTTGCGGAGGGCCTGTTTCAGTTCGTAGGCGTTCACGGTGCTGCTCCTTCGGTGTTGGCGGTGCTTGGTAGCGCACCATGACGGCCGGGAGGCTCGCGCGATCCCGGCCGCTGTGCTGCGTTACTCCGGCTGCTGCTCGCGGGTGGCTTTGTTGCGCCGCCTCGTCTCCCAGCCGCGCTTGGTAGACGCCACGCGCTCGGGCGATTTCGGCTGCGGTCCTCGCAGCCTTCGCTCCTCCCGCTTGCGCCGCCATGTTTCCGTTGCTTTCGCGGCGCTCACCCTGCGCTGCTCGCTGATCTTGAAGTCCTCGGCGATGGTTGTTTCGCCGATCCGCTCTAGCGTTGAGATGGCGAATCCGGCGACGTTTAAGGCGCTTCGTACATCGTCACCTTCGAGGAAGCGGATGGCTGCCGCCAGAAAACCAGCGGCACGGCCTCGGCCGGTGCGGTTCCAAATGCCGGGTTCTTCGGTCTGAGGCGGTGCGGCGCGACGCTCGCGGACTGCGGCTAGGTCGATGATTTCTGCGGTCATTCGGCATAGCCCTCCGGCTCGTTATCATGGTCCTCCTCGTTGTCGTGATCGGGTTCGTCGTCCTCGTCCTCGGCTCCGTGCTGCATGAGTTGGCGGAACGTGCGGTCATCAATCTCGATCAAGAGGAAGTGCGACTGTTCCCAGCCGTAGCTATGGCTCCCTCCGCAGGGCGTTGTTCCGATGTGGTCGCCCGTCTCAAGCACCGCGACGAGAATCTGATTTGCCAGTTCGCCGCTATGCGCTGGCGAAGATGGCAGGGGTAACGGGCGCCTGCGCGCCCGCCCCTTCACGATCTGCGATTTCACGCCGCGCTCTTATCTGCAAGGCGTGTCGCGTCGGCGAGCGCAGAGCGCATCATGCGCGCCGCCTCGACGGTCGGCCCGGCATCGGTGTCTTTCTTGATGAACCGCAGCTTGACGGCGATCCCGGCTACGGTGGTTGCGGGTGTCGTGGCAATCGTGTGGAGGATACGACGCCACTCCGCGCGCGCCGCTTTCGCCTCGGTATCATACGGCCTCAAGCCCGCCGCGATCCGCTGCCGGCGAGCATGGGCTTCCCGCTGCCGATAGACCTTGACGAGTTCGGCCGCGCGTTCGGTGGTAAAGCCGTCCGGGTCGTTCAGCCGGCACGCCTTGAGGACTTCAGACGAGTGGCAACAGCCATAGACGCCAACGGTCATGATCGGCACGTCAATGATGAAGCCGGCCTCGCTGGCGTTGCCTTCGGCCTCGTCCTGCCGGGAATATGCCCTTTGCAGTCGGCGATCGGCCTTCCGCCAGGCGTCCCATAAGGCGACAAGTGGCTCAGATTGTGCCAGGACGGCGACGGGCGCGGCCTGGGCGATGGCGGGCGCGATGGTTGCCCGAAGTGCTGCCGCTGCCATGATGCCGGCGGCGGTGGTGATCGCGGCGCCCTTGAGAATGGCGCGCCTGCCGATATGCTGTCTGTTGGCCTTTTCCATGTGGAACCCCAATTTTCCTAGTGGTGAAGGTCAGGGGCGGGAGCCGGTGACACGGCCCCCGTCCCGCTCTCAGTCTCATGCGTGGCGCTTCCCTCCTTGCCCCAATGGGAGCTGCTGTTGCAGATGTTCGGAACCAAACAGCCCGGCATTCGCGGGCTGCTGTGGTTTGATCGGGCGCAAGGGCGCGGCCATGCGGCGCGCGGCAAGCTCGCGGTCGGTAATGCGCTCGGCGCCGGGGATGACGCGCTGCGCGCCTTGCTCGGTCATGTCGATGGTCGGGCGCTTGGTCATGGGACAAGTGCCAGATGGCAGGCGAAGGCGTAAGCCGTCCTGCGGGTGCGCGGGCCTGCCGGGACGCGATAGCCTGCGCCGTCTGCCCTGATCTGCTCGGGCGCGGTCAGGATGAGCGGGCGCCAGTGGCTCTTGATCAGCACTCGGCCGCCGGCGCGCATGTGCGCGTGGATGCGGTCGATCTGCCCGGCTTCAATCGGTGGCTTCATGGTCTGCGCTCCTACTGCTGCGCTCGGACGGCGGCGCGGCTGGCTTGCAAGGGTCTCTCCCGGCCGTCCCGGTTGCGTTCCGGTTCGATCCTGCCGGGGTGGTGCGCTTACTGGCGCTAAGGCCAGATATCGCACGACTCGGACCCAGCCTTGCCGCCGTCCTGGCGCATCTCGGAATGTGATCTCCCTCACTTGCTTCTGCATCAAAACTGGTCTACTGTGTCATAACTGACACTGAGACACAACAACAGAATTGTAACAGGGTTACAGAAGGACATTGCGCCAATGGCAGGGATGCCGCTGCAAGGCTCACAGGTGCGGATGGCACGCGCCGCGCTCCGGTGGAGCGTGCGCGAGCTGGCCGCGCGAGCGGGTGTGTCGCCTACCACCGTCGCGGCGGTCGAGGCTGACAAGGAGGCGCGGTCGGCTACCCTGGCCGTCATTGCGCGGGCATTGACTGACGCAGGGGTTGAGTTCTCAGATGGTGAGGCGCCAGGGGTGCGGCTGCACCCGAAGGCGAAAGCAAAGCGAGGCAAGACATGAGCAGGAACATTGTGGCGCTGGCGCTGGCCGTCGCGCTGGTCGGATGCGTCTCGGCCCCTCCTGGGGTGGACGCACAGAAATGGTCGTACGATCGGCAGTCTTGCCGGTCAGAGGCGCAGTTTGCCGGCGCACAGTCGGCGGGTCTGAGTGATTACTTTGTTGACATCTACCAGCGGGTAGGCGGCACACCTGCCACGCCAAGCACCCTTTCGTGGAAGTGGCAGAAGCCTCTTTACGAGAAGTGCATGCTGAAGGCTGGCTATGCCGGCGAGCAGGCTAGCGCGAGCTGGGCTAAGCCATGGAACAGTGCCGACTGACCCTCTCCTGTGGGCTGGCTTGTGGGTAGGCTCGACCTATCCCTTGCCGGCCTAGGGTTGCTACGGCCTCACGGCGGATAGTATCTCCTCCAACCATCGGTTGAGCCTGCCGACGATGGCTCGCGCGTGTCGCGTGCGAGCCTCGCGTGCAGCACCGGGACGGGTGCCGGGGGTGCCAGCCCCGGCCCTGCCCGCCCGCCCTGCGCCCTCGCGCGCCCGGCAGAAGTCGATGGGCACTCACCGAGGGGATTCGGGCGCCCCGCCTCTTCCCCTTTTCAAAAGGGGGCCGTTTTCTCGCCCTTATCATGTCACTATGTAACTAAATCAATGCGTTACGCGAAATCAGCCGCGCAGACGGCTGGCGAAACACGGTCTTTCGCTGCTCTAGGCCGCGTCGTGATGGTGCATATACCGCTTAGATTGCCCGAAATGCCCCGGTTTTCTCGCCGTCCAGAGGCATCGGGTCGTGCGACGTGCGAATGGCGCTCCTCGACGATGCGCGCCAGGCGGGCTTCCCGGTGGCTCTGCGGGGTATTCTAGTAGTTAACGCGGGCCGTACATGCGGCGCTGGGCGACGAGGGCCGCCGCCTTGCGCTCGATCGAGGCGAGGGTGTCCCTGCGCTCCTGGGCGAGCGCCGACTGCCCGAACAGGTAGCGCGCGATCTCCTGCTGCTTCTTGCTCACGTCGCCAGTCGTTTGGGTTGCCTCGGGGTCGCCAGCGGTCTTCTGCATCAGGTAGCGCACGACGAACTCTTCATGGTCATCGAGGAGATTGCGTTCCTTCTCCGTCAGCACCTTGGCGTCGCGGAGGATTTTGAGGCCGCGATGGGCCGACTCGTGAACCATCGCGGCTGGCACGGAGGCGTTGGCATAGACCTGATCGGGCCTGTCCGCATAGAAGCCGGCGATGGTCGTTTGCTCGCCCGTCCGCTCGACATTGATGCGCGCGGGGTCGAAGCCGAGCGACGTGATCGCGCTGCGGTTCGCGGCGAGCGCGGCCTTGGTGAACAGGTCGGAGACATCGCCCTTCTGCTTGGGCGCGACGTTGCGCGGCGGGGTGCCTGCCAGGCGCTTCGCGATCGTGTCGATGTCGCCGCGTGGCTTGCCGGCGTCCCTGATCCGGTCGCCTGATAGGAACCGCTCGCTGCCGCTGCCGTAGCTGAACCCGGCGCGTCGGGCCAAGGCCGCATCTTCCGCCGATGGGTATTCCTTCAAGGGCGGGGCTTGACCGAGCTGGTTTGCCGCGCCGTCGAATGTGGTCCCTTTTGGCGTGAGGAGGGGCGATGCCATCTATTTCCTCGACTCCAGTGCCTCGACCTCGGACATGATGTCCTTGGCGAGGGTATTTCGGCGCTCGGTGAAGTCGTCCACGAGGCGGCGCTTGAGCTTGCCGATGTCGTCCCATGCGCCTTCACGCTGGAGCCTGGCGCGGAACTTGGGATCGTCCACGAGCTGCTGGGCCTCTTTGAGCGTGCGAGCGTCGATCGCGGCCTGCTTCCCCTTGTTGACCAGGGACAGCATCTTGTCGCCCTTCAGGAGCGCGCGGTATTCGTTCGCGGCCTTGCCCTGGCCTAGCTCGTCGGCGAGATCCGTGCGCCCCGCCCGCTCTACGCGGTGCATGGTCTGATAGGCGGCGGTCGCCTCCTGTAGCGCGCTATAGAACCGCTCGACATACGCGGTGTTGTTGCGCGGCTCCTGCTCATAGAAGCGGCGGATGAGCGGGTATGAATCAAGGCGGCGTTCCGGCGGTGGCGGCGCGTCGCCGACGTGCTGCATGGCCCAATCCGTGACCGCGAGCCCGGTGTCTGCCCAGTTGCTCATGTAGCCGCGCAGCAGGGTTTCCATATCGACGGGCGACACTTGCGCCCATTCGGGTAGGTTCCGCTCTGCCTCGCCGAGACGGCGCAGCGTCGGGCTGCCGCCGGGGGTGGACCTAGCCCAAGGCTGCAAGTTGGCGGTTTGCTGGCTCTGAATCGGGCGGCCGGTGAGGAGATTGCGGTTCATCGCCAGCTCGGCGATGGGCTGCAACGCACCGGGCATGTAACCTAGATGCTCGACCTCCAGCGCCGCTTGTAGGAGCTGGTGTGCGAGAGAATGATTCTTGTTGTCGCCGAGGCCGGCGCCGACCGTGCGCTCCGCCCAGGTCGAGACAAGCCCGATCTCCCACGCCTTCGGATAACGCAGATGGATATACCGCTCGGCGGCGGGGGTGTTGGCGTCGGCAGTCGGCTTCGGGATGAAGAGATGCCAGTGCGCGTCCTTGTCCCAATCCTCAAGCTGCTGATAAAGCGGGTTGGTCCGGTTGAGGCCGTAGAGCGCGACCGTGGCGAGTGCGAGCAATCCGACCTTGATGGCGTTGCGGGTGCGATGTTCCTCGCCGCGGTAGAAGCCGCGAATCATGCGATCGGCGGAAACCGTGCTGGCATTGAGGAACGGAACGGTGTCGTAGAAGAACGCTATCACCGGACTGTCCCCCCTCATGGAAAAGTCCGTCGCGATCTCGCGGCTCTGGAAGGCCGCTTGCTTCGGGTGGACGCCTTTCTTGGTGGCGCGCGAGAACTCGCCGAGACGAGTACCCGAGCCGAAGGCATCGGCGATCTGCTCCATCGCCCACACGACCTTATGCGGCGCATCGAGGACGTGTCGGGGGTCGATGCCCTTGTGCGCATAGAACGCCTCCAGGTGCTTGCGGAAGCCGCGCTGATCCAGGTGCGCGCCGATGAAGCCGCCGCCGTTGGCAACCCACATGCGGTAATTTTCATCTTGGACGAGGCGCGAGAAGATGCCGCGGGCGCTGTCGTAGGCGGGTTTGAACCCGTTTTTTGAGAGGACGACGCCCATCACCGCATCGCGGGCGACGTGAGCGGCAAGGAAGTTCGGGTGGATGGTCACGCCTGCCTGCATGATCCGGCGCACTGACGCGAGTCCGGCGACGGCCCAATTCCGTGCCGGACGCTGCAAACTCATCAGCGCACGCAACAGCAACGGGTCGGCAACCTCGTAATACTCGGCCTTGCCGGCGCGCATGACGGCGACGACGTTAGGCCCGCTCGGCGGCTGGCCGCGCATGGTCAGTTCCACCATCGGCCCCATACCGTGCATGATGTCATCGACCATGATTTGCTGATCGACACTGAGCGCGCGGAAGTTGTGCACGCCCAACGCCTCCAGCATCGCGCGGCGGATTTCGTCTTGGTGGATTTTCACCATGCGATCGTCGCGCGGTATTTGCGCCATGAACCGCGCCCCGCCCTCCTGCTTGGCAAGGTCAGCGACGCCAAGCCGGGCTTCATTTTTCAACGCCGCGTCGATCAGCGTGGCGGCGTTCTGCACCATGTTGTTGAGAACATCGCGAATGTTCTCCGTGCCGCCGGTCAGCGCCTTGATGCCGCGCCACTCGCCGGAAACGCCGCCGCCGCTGCCGGTGCCGATGCCAGGCTCGCCGACGCGGTAGAACGGGAGATAGTGCGCGCGCTTCCACTGAACGCGCAGCACCGGATCAATGATGCCCTTCTTTTGCGCGAAATCGAGAACCGCCGTGTTCCATACCTGGTAGTCATCGAAGACCTGGCGGAAGGCCGGGTTTTCGAGGTCGCGCATCGCCTGGATCTCGTTGTCGGTGAACAGATGTTCGCGGCCTTGCCCTCGCAGCTCGCCGGCCGAGCGCCCCACGGCATAGAGAATCCAATCGTCGATGTGGTGCGCGACGGGTTCAAGTATCTGCAGGCGCGGCTGCCTCGTGTGAGGCGCGCCGTTTCGTATGTGCCGCCGGGCCGTGCTTCGCCAGCTTGTGTCTTCTCCATCGCGTAGATGCCGTGCAGATCGTCAAGCACGGACTGGCGGAATCTGTCTCCGACGCGATCGAAGAACTGTGTCACCGCTCTTTTGATGCTCTGATCAAGCCCGATCTTCGAGCGTGCCCGGTCGAGCGCGGCTTGCGCGAACCATGCGTGCATGTCGCGCTGCGACTTGCGTAGCGCGGGGCCGTATACGGAGCGGTTCAAGAAATCCTCGAACCAACGATAGAAGTTCGGCGCTGCTGCCTCTGCTCGCTCGCGCTGCGTAGACCATAGCCGCACGAACTCGGCGAAGCCCTCATAGAGCTTGGTCTTATCGTAGGACACCCCGGCCAGCTCGGCGCGGACGGTGGCATTCGCCTTGTTGGCCGGGAGCCACTGCTTGCGAATCTCGGGCAC